>WBZO01001162.1_pt2 | contig 42984 bp, 33 predicted proteins | sample 5204261 | NCBI WGS metagenome assembly WBZO01 (sample SAMN12412400, study PRJNA552823) | activated sludge metagenome | isolation source: activated sludge from anammox sidestream of wastewater treatment plant... | place: USA: North Carolina | collected 2017-09
ATATATGAGGCACTACCTAAATAGTTTTCGGAGAGAACCAGCTATTTCCAGATTTGTTTAGCCTTTCACCCCTACCCACAGCTCATCCCCTAATTTTTCAACATTAGTGGGTTCGGACCTCCACGAAGTGTTACCTTCGCTTCATCCTGGCCATGAGTAGATCATCTGGTTTCGGGTCTACACCCAGCAACTTGTCGCCCTATTAAGACTCGTTTTCACTACGCCTCCCCTATCGGTTAAGCTTGCTACTGAATGTAAGTCGCTGACCCATTATACAAAAGGTACGCAGTCACCTTTTACAAGGCTCCCACTGTTTGTATGCATGCGGTTTCAGGATCTATTTCACTCCCCTCCCGGGGTTCTTTTCACCTTTCCCTCACGGTACTGGTTCACTATCGGTCGATTACGAGTATTTAGCCTTAGAGGATGGTCCCCCTATATTCAGACAGGATTCCACGTGCCCCGCCCTACTTGTTGTAATCTTAGTTCCATATTTAAATTTTTATCTACGGGACTATCACCCACTATGGTTTAACTTTCCAGATAATTCGATTAATCTAAATATTAAATATTACTGGCTGCTCCCATTTCGCTCGCCACTACTTTGGGAATCTCTTTTGATTTCTTTTCCTCTGGCTACTTAGATGTTTCAGTTCACCAGGTTAGCTATTTTCTTCCTATATATTCAGAAGAAATCATCCTTACGGATAGGTTTCCCCATTCGGACATCTCCGGATCAAAGCTTGTTTGCCAGCTCCCCGAAGCTTTTCGCAGGCTTCCACGTCCTTCATCGCCTGTAATCGCCAAGGCATTCACCACATGCACTTATTTACTTGATCCTATAATCTTGAAAACTATTACCTGAAAATAAATAAATTCAGTACACAGTATCAATTTATAGTTACTACTATTGTGTATCAAACACAATCTTACCCATCTTTATTTTTAAAGAACATAAATAGATATATTTTATTTAATGGTGGAGGTGAACGGGATCGAACCGATGACCCCCTGCTTGCAAAGCAGGTGCTCTCCCAGCTGAGCTACACCCCCTATGGTGGGTCTGGGTGGACTTGAACCACCGACCCCACGCTTATCAAGCGTGTGCTCTAACCAACTGAGCTACAGACCCTTACGAGTCCAAGTTTAACTCTCACCTCAAACCCAAATTTATATCTATCAATAACCAATAAATGTGAACACTTGGCAATAATTTATGAAAGGAGGTGATCCAGCCGCAGGTTCCCCTACGGCTACCTTGTTACGACTTCACCCCAGTCATGACCCCCACCGTGGCAAGCGCCCTCCTTATGGTTAGACTACCTGCTTCTGGTGAAAATCACTCCCATGGTGTGACGGGCGGTGTGTACAAGACCCGGGAACGTATTCACCGCGGCATGCTGATCCGCGATTACTAGCGATTCCGACTTCACGGAGTCGAGTTGCAGACTCCGATCCGGACTACGACGCGCTTTCTGAGATTAGCTCCTCCTCACGGATTGGCAACCCTCTGTACGCGCCATTGTATTACGTGTGAAGCCCTACCCATAAGGGCCATGAGGACTTGACGTCATCCCCACCTTCCTCCGGTTTGTCACCGGCAGTCTCGTTAAAGTGCTCATTAAAATGATAGCAATTAACGACAAGGGTTGCGCTCGTTGCGGGACTTAACCCAACATCTCACGACACGAGCTGACGACAGCCATGCAGCACCTGTGTCTTGGCTCCCTTACGGGCACTTCTCTATCTCTAAAGAATTCCAAGCATGTCAAGGGTAGGTAAGGTTTTTCGCGTTGCATCGAATTAATCCACATAATCCACCGCTTGTGCGGGTCCCCGTCAATTCCTTTGAGTTTTAATCTTGCGACCGTACTCCCCAGGCGGTCAACTTCACGCGTTAGCTACGTTACCAAACCCTTAATTGGATCCGACAACTAGTTGACATAGTTTAGGGCGTGGACTACCAGGGTATCTAATCCTGTTTGCTCCCCACGCTTTCGTGCATGAGCGTCAGTGTTAACCCAGGGAGCTGCCTTCGCCATCGGTGTTCTTCCACATCTCTACGCATTTCACTGCTACACATGGAATTCCACTCCCCTCTATCACACTCTAGCCTTGCAGTTTCAAACGCAATTCCCAGGTTAAGCCCGGGGCTTTCACATCTGACTTACATGGCCGCCTGCGCACCCTTTACGCCCAGTAATTCCGATTAACGCTCGCACCCTACGTATTACCGCGGCTGCTGGCACGTAGTTAGCCGGTGCTTTTTCTGTTGGTACCGTCATAAATCACAGCTATTAACCATGATTCTTTCTTTCCAACTAAAAGAGCTTTACAACCCGAAGGCCTTCTTCACTCACGCGGCATGGCTGGATCAGGCTTTCGCCCATTGTCCAAAATTCCCCACTGCTGCCTCCCGTAGGAGTCTGGGCCGTGTCTCAGTCCCAGTGTGGCTGATCGTCCTCTCAGACCAGCTACTGATCGTTGCCTTGGTAAGCATTTACCTCACCAACTAGCTAATCAGACATCGGCCGCTCCTTTAGCGCAAGGTCCTACGATCCCCTGCTTTCCTCCTCAGAGATATGCGGTATTAGCACATCTTTCGATGCGTTATTCCCCACTTAAGGACACGTTCCGATGCATTACTCACCCGTTCGCCACTCGCCGGCAGGCCGAAGCCCCCGCTGCCGTTCGACTTGCATGTGTAAAGCATGCCGCCAGCGTTCAATCTGAGCCAGGATCAAACTCTTCAGTTTATTTTTTCCGCCTGACTCAAGTCAATTAACAGACTTGCTTTGCAGACACTTAACTTATTTACCTAATTCTATTAGGCTTTATAACTTTTGTATTGCCAAGCGTCCACATTTATTGGTTATTTGTTTTTAAAGATCTTTGCTTTGACTTGCGTCATCGCGATAGAGATGCGCATTATAAAGATTAAATAACCTAAGTCAAGCAATGTTTACTATTATTTTTTATTTTTTTTGAGATACAAATATTAAGTAAATGTTTTTATTGTGATTTTTACCAGAAAATTGTTAAATATTTTATCAATCTCCTATTATCCAATCAGGACCGGATCTATCAGCGATGATCTTTATACACTTTATGTTTTTACATATACCCACTCTAATAACGCATCCATAGCTTTTACCGCATCGGCAGATTTAGGATGATTCACAATAAAGGTGAGTACATAACGTCTTTTATTTTGATTTAATATGTATCCTGCGATTGCAGATACGTCTTTCAATGTTCCCGTTTTAATATGTGCTTTCTGAGCTACAGCTGATTTTTTCAAACGCTTTCTAGCCGTTCCATCTACCCCGACTATCGCGAGAGAAGCCATGAACTCAGGCATCGCAGGAGAAAAATAAGCTGCATTCAACAAATCGTTTAAATGCCGCACACTTATTCGCTCTTTACGTGACAATCCTGATCCATTTTCTAGCACCAGTTCAGGAAAATCCATATTTTTAGAAAATAACCATCGCCGTATCCCAGATTGCGCAAGAGCAGGCGAGACAAACTCACCACCATGTGATTCTGTTTGGCCTAATGATAAAAACAACTGCTTCGCTGCTACGTTATTACTAAATTTGTTAATTCCCCGAATAACTTCGGCTAATGGTGGAGAATGATAAACACTAATTGGGTTTGATGTTTTGGGTGCTATACCACGCTTCACTCCTCCGCTAAACGTACCACCCAGCTGTTTCCACAACTCGCTAAATAGTTGATGAACATATGCTGAATTTTCATGTAAACTCAAATAATAAGTAGCTTGGCCGCAATGAATCGAATAATCGCCCTCAAGTGTTACCGTTACGTGATCTGGTCGTACATCATTGTCACGAATACTCATACGAACGCCACTGGCGCCACACTTCTTCCGGGTTAATCTGAGACGGTTTTGTACATTCAATAAGCGACTTTCTGGATCCACCACAACCCGTACGCCAGTCTGCGATTCTGGAAATAAATGTAGCGTTGATGTTCGATAATTTATGAGCAAAGCCTCCGGAGTTACATTGTAAGTTTTGTAGCGTTTACCGTCGAAAGCGCCGGCATCTTCCATAGGAAAATTGTAGTAGCTGTAATCTAATACCAAATTACCGCTAATATCCCTTAAACCCGTCTGGCGAAGCTGCCGAAGTAATAGCCAAAAATTTTCTAGGTTAAGGCTAGGATCACCATAACCTTTTATAATCAAATCTCCTTGTAACCTACCGTTTTTTACAGGTCCACTTGCATAAATTTCAGTAGGCCATGTATACGTCGGACCAAGCATTTCCAGTCCTGCATACGTTGTAACAGTTTTCATTACTGAAGCTGGATTCATTGGCATATCAGCATTAACTGACACTAATGGCTGTTTAGAACCAACTTCTCTAACATAAACACCAATGGATGTTTCAGGAATATTCGCTTTTTTTAAAATTTGCTTGACCACATCCGGTAAATCTATTGCATGCGCTGGGAGAACAAGCACACTCCACAATAATACTATTGTTATTTTCAGCAAATTTTTCATGACGGTTGATAGATTATTTTTTAGCCAACCTTGATCAGCGCATGTTGCGACGACAGATAGATAATCCATCATTCCAACCCATTCGATACTGCACATCTGCTACGTAACGCTTTTTATCCTTAAATCCGTATACTGATTCTTTTGCAGTTTCACATCCATCTATATAACCTTCTTGGGCTGCTTTAGGATAACCGGCAAGGTTATAGGTCGGACGTATACTCGGCGGTAGCGAGCCAGGTAATTTTTGCTGTGCAATAGGATCTGGTGCTGGAAGCATTGGAGCCGGCTCCGGATGTTTGATCGTCGCACACCCTCCTAATAAAGCAGCCGCTATTACAGCAACATTTGTTCGCAACATTTTTCTTTCCTTTTATGTATATTAAATTCTATCTTCTGCTATATTACTGATTTCAACAATTTCCCCATCTCCGCAGGATTACGAGTCACGCGAATTCCACATGCTTCCATTACCTCAATTTTTTCCTGTGCAGTACCTTTACCTCCCGCAATAATTGCACCTGCATGCCCCATTCGTTTACCAGGGGGCGCTGTGACCCCCGCAATAAAACCTACCACTGGTTTTTGCATATGATCTTTAGCCCAGCGAGCACACTCTTCTTCATCAGTACCACCGATTTCACCTACCATTAACACTGCATCCGTTTCGTTATCTTCATTGAACCGCTTGAGAACATCGATATGCTTAAGACCATTGATTGGATCGCCACCAATACCGATACAAGTAGATTGCCCCAACCCTAGTTCACTCAACTGAGCTACTGCTTCGTATGTGAGCGTACCTGATCTTGAAACCACACCAATTCTGCCTGGTCGATGAATCGCACCAGGCATGATGCCTATTTTTAATTCTCCTGGCGTAATGATCCCTGGACAATTGGGACCAATCAGTAATGTTTTACTACCACGCATACGAGCACGTGTCCGCAACATATCGCGAACAGGAATACCTTCTGTTATACAAATTACCAAATCCAATCCAGCTTCCACCGCCTCATCAATTGCTGCAGCCGCATAAGAAGGAGGTACGTAGATAACTGACACGGTTGCGCCAGTCCTCTGCTTTGCTTCCTCCACTGTCGCAAACACCGGAATCCCCTCGAAATTTTCTCCTGCTTTTTTAGGATTAACTCCCGCTACAAAACAATCGTTACCAAAAGCATATTCACGACACTGCCGCGTATGGAATTGCCCTGTTTTACCAGTTATGCCTTGCGTCATCACGCGCGTGTGGCGGTTAATTAGAATTGCCATAATCATCTCCTCCCGCTTGTAACTGCGACACGATGTCGAGCAGCCGCATCAACCGCTTTTCTGGCAGCATCAGCCATGTTACTTGCTGAAATAATCGCCAACCCAGAATTTGCTAGAATTTCCTTGCCTAATTCCACATTAGTCCCTTCTAGCCGAATAATCAGCGGAACAGTCAACTTCACTTCACGTGCCGCAGACACTACGCCTTCCGCAATCACATCACAACGCATAATTCCACCAAAAATATTGACTAGTATTGCTTGTAAATCCGCGTTTCTCAGCATTAACCGAAATGCCTCAGTTACCCTTTCTACGGTTGCCCCACCACCGACATCCAGAAAATTGGCTGGATTACCACCATACAGCTTAATAATATCCATCGTTGCCATTGCCAAACCTGCTCCATTAACCAGGCAACCAATATTGCCATCGAGAGGAATATAGGAAAACCCATGTCGTGCCGCTTCAATTTCCAACGGATCATCTTCATCCGGATCGCGTAGTGCAGCAATTTCTGGGTGGCGAAATAAAGCGTTATCATCAAAATTCATTTTTGCATCCAAAGCAATTAAATGATTATCTGGTGTAACGATTAAAGGGTTAATTTCAAGTAGTAAAACATCATTTTCATCAAACACCTTATACAAGGTTTTCAGCATAGTTACCGCAGCTGATTGACATGACTCAGGCAAGTTAATCTGGTGAACAATGTTCTGTGCAGCTGCAAGATCTAATCCTGCGAGAGAATCAATCCCAACTTTATGTATTTTTTCTGGTGTTTTGTTTGCTATTTCTTCAATATCCATCCCACCAGCATCACTCGCAATCAAACTGACACACTGTGCAGCACGATCAATTACCAAAGCTACATAATACTCATGAGCAATCTCAACCCCTTGTTCAATATAGAGTCGATGAACAATCTGACCCTGGGGACCAGTTTGGTGAGTAACTAGGGGGGCGAATAACATCGCTTTAGCAAACTGTTGTACTTCCGTAATGGATTTGGCTACTTTTACTCCCCCACCTTTACCGCGCCCTCCGGCATAAATCTGTGCTTTAACTACCCACTTATTTCCGCCGAGTTTTTCAGCAGCCTGAACCGCCTCTTCCACACTAAAACAAGCAACCCCAGCCGGCACATTGATTCCATAGCGATTTAGAATCGCTTTAGCTTGGTATTCATGAATTTTCATATTTCATCCTTTTGGGTCAGAATTTTCTCGATATCACCCTTTACCTCTATTAACTCTTGTTTAAAACCAGGTAACAGCCTGCCCAGCTTTTCAATATCTTCTTGTTTCGCAGCTTCTTCCATACGCATGCACCACTCACCTAAAGCTAGTGCGCCAACTGAACGTGCTGAAGATTTAAGTTTGTGTGCAGCAAATTTTGCGTCATCCACTTGACTATTTGCTACAGCGCTTTGTAGCTGGTCGGCAATCTTCTGGGCATCACGCAGAAAATCCTGTAAAAATTCTTTGATAATAGTCTGATCACTACCAACTAATGATTTAAGTACATTGATATCGACTGCAACCTTCTCTGTTGCAACTAAAGGTGGTTGCACACTTTCTGTTTGCTGCTCTGTTTGTTTCGATCGCTGCAACCATTTCTCCAATACCATCTCAAGCTGTTTCAGTTGTACAGGTTTACTCAGATAATCATCCATTCCCAGTGCGTGACACCTTTCGGCTTCACCTTTTAATGCATTTGCTGTCAAAGCAATAATTGGGATCTGATAACGGCCGGTTTTTTCGGCACGAATCGCTTGTGTCAACTGATATCCATCCATTTCCGGCATGTGTAAATCAGTTAGTATTAATGCATATTCTCCGCTTTTCCATTTCTGTAATGCTTCCTGTCCATTAGCAACAATATCCGCAGCAAACCCTAACAAAGCAAGCTGTTGACGAATAACCTTCTGATTGATTTCATTATCCTCAGCAACCAAAATTAAATTATCTCGTTGCAATGCTTCCTCCCGCGATAAGGGAGTAGTTTTAGTAACGATTTCTGCCGGAATAACTTGATCTTCCTCTAATTTTGCTCGGCCAGCGGCAACAGCTACTGCCTGAAGAAAAATTCGACGATACAGTACATTTCCATCAAGTGTCACAATCCCTTTATTTTCCACTCGACCTCGGTGGCGCCGCCCACGTCGAATAATTACAAACTGAAGCTCATCCCCACTGTTTGAGCCAGGCCTACTACGAAATATTGTACGTAACTCATTAACAGGGAATTCACCATCACTTGCATCCACCACCAATAGCCAATGACCTGTCGGAAGTTGCCCAATTCGTTCACGTGTGGCAGGTAAATCCAGTGTCCTTTCAACAACAACACCGGCATATTTCAAATAAGCAGCCAATCCCGGACTTAATCCATCTTCACTTCCCATTACGATGCAAGACAAGCCGGTCAGATCTATTTCTGGCTCACCCTGTTCAGATATTTCTTCTGGGATCATCCTGAGTGGAATGCGCACTTTAAATAGGGAACCTTTATCCGGACTACTTTCTACCGCAATATCTCCTTTCATCAGCTCAACCAAATGGCGACTAATAACTAAACCCAGACCGGTTCCACCAAAACGGCGCGTAGTAGAAGCATCGCCTTGAGAAAAAGGGGTGAACAAGCGCTCTCGGGTAATATCATCCATGCCGATGCCATTATCACTAACCTGAAATGAAACCATCACAGTGCCATCTGTAGTTGTATCTTCCAGTATCGCTTTCACAGCAACGCGCCCCGGTCGTGATATTCCACTAGAAAACTTAATGGCATTATTGATCAAATTGATCAATATCTGCCGCAAACGTAAAGCATCTCCCAATACATTTTGGGGTAATGTTGGGTCCACAAACAAAGTTAGTTCCACTTCCTTGCTAGCCGCCATGTGAGCTAACGTTCCACACGCACGTTCTATTACTTTCTCCAGAGATACTGGTGCTTGTTCAATTTCTAATCTACCTGCTTCAATCTTGGAAAAATCGAGAATATCCTCGATAATTTCCAATAGTGCAAAAGCAGATTCGCGAATAAGATCAGTCATTTCACGCTGATACGCACTTAAACTGGTCTGATTCAACACATCAATCATGCCAATCACACCATTCATTGGTGTCCGAATTTCATGGCTCATGGCAGCAAGAAAAGCTGATTTAGCTTGATTGGCAAGCTCTGCATCATGTCGCGCCTGCTCCAAATCCTGTCTAATTTTTACGTGTTCGCGCATATCACGCATTATTCCCGTAAAGTGGCGTTTTTCACCAACGAAATATTCACTCACCGCAAGATATAAGGGAATCATCGTTCCATCCTTATGTACTCCCTCAACTTCACGCCCCAATCCAACATTATGTCCACCCTCTAATTGTGGACGCCCAATATATTGCTGGCCATATCCAGTCTCGCAGTACCGCTGCATATAGTATTCATGCATACTTCTATCTGGTTCTGGTACCAAAATAGCAACATTTTGCCCAACTGCTTCTTCTACGGTGTAACCGAACAACTTCTCCATAACAGGATTTACCGAGAGCATCACCCCCCGCTCATCAGTTGTTACCACGCAATCCACCATGTGCTCAACAACTGAGCGCGTTTCTTCCTCTTTAATGGCCAACTCGGTATTGAGCTGTTCAAGTTGAGCGGTGCGCTCAGCCACACGCGCTTCTAGATGCCGGTAACTTATGGCCAGCCGTTCAGTCATCATATCGAATGCACTAGCAAGCTGACCGATTTCATCCCATCCTTCACCAGGAATATGATGTTTGAGATTGCCTGCTGCAATCTCCTGAGCACACTCATTCAGGTTTTTTAGTGGTGTTACCACTCGTCGGCTAAACAGAAGAGCGCCTAGAATAGCTGCCAGAAAAGTCAGCCATAACACCACCAACCCCATGATGCGCATTTTCGTCACTGAGGCAAAGGCTTCCTCGGCAGCAATCTGTACAACGATCCCCCATTTCATGCGCGTTAAATACCGCCACGCTGCAATTACCGGGCGACCATGCATATCAGTAACAATTCCTCCACCTGGCTTATCACTCAGGCTATTTCTGATTGTCAATGCAAGCACCGGCTCGTCCAGTGCCACAGTATGTTTTAAGGCAGCATCAGGATCTTCTCGCAAAGGCGCCACAATTCGAGCGATATGTTGATTCTCCCTGCGAGTAACAATCGTTTCACCACTTTCACCCAATCCAACATTATTGGTTAATACATTAAACACATGCTCACTGTAGATTTGCAGCGCTAGTACCCCCTGAAAATCTCCATTAATTAATATAGGTACCGCAACAAATGCCGCAATTGCACCATGTGATGGTGGGTAATATTCAAAGCTAGAAAGATTACTTTGATGTGTCTTTTTTATTTGGCGAAATACTTTCCCCAAACCTGTATCGCGATAGGGGCCAGTTAATAAATTAGTGGCAAAATCAGATTCATGGCCGGTAGAAAAAACAACCCAACCATCCGGGGAGATCAAGAGTAAATCGTAATAACCTGTTCCATCAAGATAACGCTTGTAATGCGCTCGATAACGGGTATCGAGAGAATGGTAAACGGCGGAATCCACGCCATGTTGATTAAATGTTTGTGAAAATTCAGCTATTGCCTGGCGAGTTGTATCACTAGTTTGAATAAGATTGGCATCCAGTATTCGTTCGCGCAGATAAGAATCAATCTGCTCAACCTTTTTATCCGCAATGGATGAAACTTGCTGAATGGCTGATTTACTGATTTCTCCTTCGAAAATATACAGTAGCCCGTAACCAACCAATGCGATTGGCAATAATGACACCAACGCAAACCAGACAGCAAATCGCTGAGTAAGTGATGTGAAAATCATCATTCCAGCAAACAATCAGAGCAACGTTTCAAAGAACGTCGCGCATAATAAGCAAAAGTGCTAGCATTGCGCGATGTGCGCAAAATCCAATCATGTGCCTCTCGTGCAAGCTCCGGTTCAATTGGATGAATCTGACCCACCGCACTTGCCAATAACTGCATCCGTGCAGTGCGTTCAAATGCCAACGCAATTAGACACGCTTCTTCGATACTGCTGCACGCTACCAACAACCCATGATGCGCGAGCAGTAATGCACGTTTATTACCTAATGCATCCGCTATTAGATTGCCCTCTTCATTTCCTACGGGCACTCCCGGCCATTTAGGTAAAAAGGCAACATCGTCATACAATACACAATTATCCATGTGGGAAATAACGAGCGGTACTTCTAGCATACTTAATGCAGCTGTATACAATGCATGTGTATGAATAATGCAACGCACATCCGGTCGTGCACGATATATCCAGGAATGAAAACGATTTGCAGGGTTAGGCATTCCTTCTCCTTCCAGCACCCGCAAATCCTCATCGACCAGCAACAAATTTCCTGCACTAATTTCATCAAATCCAAATCCCAACCGTTGGGTTAAGAATGTACCTGATACCTCTCCGCGTGCTGTAATTTGTCCGGCTAAACCAGAATCATGACCATTATCAAACAAAATGCGGCAAGTTAATGCCACCTTCTGTCGAAGAGAATAAGTATCTGTCTCTGGCAGTTTGCTTTCCATTTGATCAAATTCACGTTGCATCAGCTGTTGTTTATCAAGATCAAATGTCTCGCCACTCATAAACTGGATCTCCCTCTCTTTTATAAAAAACGACACCACTATACGGATAACAGTTTTCCGTATTTTTCTCGTAGTTGCAAGCAAGATCTAATAAAAATCAAGTACGATTTAAAATTGTGCTTTGATGTAGTTCATCGCATACTCAATAAAAATTTATACCCAATATCTTCTCGAAAATTTAGATAGTGGTTATTCGGCGCAAATGTCGAGGCGCTCACAACCAAAACTCAAAGTTTCAACTATCGTGCTCATGCGCGATAGTTATAATTTGTCACCTTAACTACCCATCATCGCAAAACAGGAGAAATTTCATGAAACGTCATTTATGGAAAAAAACCAGTCAGATCGCACTCCCCGGGAAGATCAAACAAGGATTGCTCGTATGGATAATGATTGTTATGGGTTTCTACTCACTGCCTTTATCGGCAGAGAGCATTGGTAGTGTATCCACCCGATTTAAGCTCTTAGGTGCTAACGACAAAATAGTTGTAGAAGCGTTTGATGATCCGGACGTAGCCGGCGCAACTTGCTATTTAAGCCGTGCTAAAACAGGGGGAATAAGCGGCACAGTAGGAGTAGCAGAAGACAGGTCAGAGGCTTCCATCGCTTGCCGTCAAACTGGACCGATTATGCTGTCGGAAAAAATAAAAAGTGGTAAGGCAAATGGTGATGAAGTATTCAAAAAAAGTACCTCGCTGTTGTTTAAAACGCTTCAGGTAGTACGTTTTTACGATGCCAAACGTAATGTGTTGATTTATCTTAGCTATAGTGATCGCATCATTGAAGGTTCACCCCAAAACAGCATATCGGTAATCCCAGTCACGCCATGGCATTAACGGGATATCAAAACCTACATTTTTATGGAGTAGCTATACTGAGATCCTAGCAACCTTACATATTAAGTAAAGAATTTCTGCAAAATGTTGGCGGAGCAATCAATTCAAAGCAAAATCGGTGAGAAAACGGAGTTTATACATCATAAATGAGTATTTTGAGCCGATTTTTAATACAAAAGACAGCCCAGATAGTTTTGTAGAAGTTCCCTAAGCAACTAACACATCCATTGGTGGCGTATAAGACAGTCCAAAAGCTTTGGCTACAGCTGGGTGCATCACTTGCCCACGATAAATATTGAGGCCATTCATCAACGCTTGATTACTTCGTAAGGCAGCTAATCCTTCGTTAGCTAAGCAGGCAACATAACTAGCAGTCTGGTTATTCAGCGCAAAAGTGCTGGTGCGCGGCACTGCACCAGGCATATTTGTCACACAATAATGCAGTACGCCATCCACCTCAAAAACAGGATGACTATGCGTAGTTGGTCGAGTGGTTTCCACACATCCACCCTGATCAACTGCCACATCAACAATTACGGAGCCCACCCGCATTTTGGATAACATTTCTCGGGTTACCAACCAGGGTGAACGTCCACCTGGAATCAATACCGCACCAATAACAAGATCTGCCTCATTAACCGCTTGACGTACGTTGATAGCATCGCAATACCGGGTCTGCAAACGTCCAGAAAATCGATCATCCAACGCTTTTAGGCGATCATGATTGATATCTAGTATTGTCACCATCGCACCCATCCCCGTTGCCACGACCGCAGCATTTGTGCCTACCACACCCGCACCCAAGATGACCACATTGGCAGGAGCAACACCTGGCACCCCCCCCATGAGTACACCCCGTCCTCCTTGTGTTTTCAGTAAATAGGTCGCACCAATCTGTACCGCCATACGCCCAGCCACCTCACTCATTGGTGTCAATAACGGTAGCGCACCCGATGTCGTTTGCACTGTCTCATAGGCGATTGCACTAACATCGCTAGCTAGCAGTTTTTCCATCAAAGTTTTATTTGAGGCTAAATGCAGATAGGCAAACAGCAATAAATCTTTTCGTAAATACTGATATTCCGCCTCAATGGGCTCTTTTACCTTGACAACCAGCTCGGCACCCCAAGCATCCGCCGCATGCGTAACGATTGTTGCCCCCGCTTCTCGATAATCTTGGTCAGAAATCAGACTACCAGCTCCCGCTTCAGTTTCAACCAACACTTGGTGCCCTTGTTCAACCAATGTATGTACACTACCTGGGGTAAGCCCAACTCGATACTCATCTTCTTTTACTTCTTTAGGCAATCCGATAATCATTCATATCCTCAAGTTTTTATACACAGAATTCCTATTCCTATCACTTACACCAGTTCCACCCATACTGGCGCATGATCTGATGGCCGCTCTAGTTTTCTCGGTGTCTTATCCACCTGCCAGGCGATACAGCTATGTGCGACCTCATGACTCAACAAAATATGATCAATACGCAGCCCTCTATTTCGGCGAAAAGCCATCATACGATAATCCCACCAGGTATATATTTTTTCCGGTTGTTTAAACAAGTGAAAACTGTCAACAAAACCTGCGTTTAATAATTCACGAAAGGCTTGTCGCTCAGCCTCACTGCACAAGACCTGGCCTTTCCAAGCTTCTGGATCATAAACATCACGATCCTCTGGAGCAATATTAAAATCGCCCAATAATGCTATTTTGCCGTAGCGTGTCCGCTCCTTTTGCAAAAAGGAATTAAGTAGTGATAGCCATTCAAGCTTATATGCATATTTTTCCGAATCAACATGCTCTCCATTTGGAATATAAACGCAAATAACGCGTAAATCTCCATAAGTTGCTGCAATAAACCTTTTTTGCGGGTCATCAAAATCAGGCAAAGTTGTACAAATATCTATCCCCTCTGCTTTACTCAACAACGCAACACCGTTGTATGTTTTTTGACCAGCATAAATTGACTGGTAGCCTGCTTGTGCAATTTCATCTATTGGAAAATATTCATCTTGAAGTTTGGTTTCTTGCAAGCACAATACATCTGGTTGGTTAGCATTTAACCACTCGATTACTTGCTGCAAGCGAACTTTAAGTGAATTGACGTTCCAGGTAGCGATTTTCATAATTTCTTCTCTAGCAAGAAAGATTGTTTTTCTAGCTGTTGTAAGATAACAGGGCTGAAAATACTAACACTAAACATTTTCACAAGCACACCATAGAAGTTTGCAACAATAATTAAAAAAACGAATAGCAGCTATAATGTCCACCCTTATTCAATGGAGAGAAGAAAATGAAAAAAACGATCGGATTGTTAGTGATTTCTACCGCAATTGGGTTAACAGGTTGCGCAAAGACTGATACCTACACCCCAGCAGCAAATGCAAGTGGTGAAGAGATTTTTTCCGCTAACTGCACTAAATGTCATCAACCGGAGAAAGATGGCAAAGTAATGCTTTTAAGTGCCAAAATGAACAGCAAGGAAGCCATTATCGAGAAAGTTAATAAAGGTGGAATGTTGATGACCGCCTTCCCTAATATTACTGGCGAACCAGCGCAACGTCTGGCAGAGTTTATTCTGGCAAACAGCAAAACCAAGTAATCTGTTTTACCAATACTGACTGTTTGCCGATCAATACCACACGTAATGATTCGGAAATAGATTTGAATAGCTGATTCTATTTACAACACAAAAAATAGAATCAGCTCAAGCGCTCAGAGGTCATGCGCTGGGGAATGCACACTCGCCATTGCAGCTGCTCTTGAATTGCATGTGCAAAAGCTTCAGCATTACTGGGTTCACCATGAACAATAAAAGTTTTTCGAGGGGGGCGGCTAAATCCTTTTAACCAGCCAAGTAAATTTTGCTGATCAGCATGTGCGGAAAGTCCGCCAACTGTATGAATCGATGCACGTACCGGGATTAATTCTCCAAAAATACGGACATTTTTACTACCATCCACCAACCGACGACCCAACGTACCAGCCGCCTGAAAACCGGTAAATAAAATACTGCACTCAGGTCGAGGTAAGTTGTATTTCAGGTGATATTTAATGCGCCCGGCTTCGCACATGCCACTCGCAGAAATAACGATTGCACCTGATTTCATGTGATTAAGTCTGATTGAATCTTCTATTTCTTGTACAAAATGAATTCGTAGATTTCTGTTGTATTGGCTATGCCAATTCATGATGTCGATTGTTTCCTGATCAAACAACTCTCTGTGCCTGAGTGTGATTTCTGTCGCAGCCAATGCCATAGGTGAATCCACGTAAATATCCATCGCCCCTAATCGCCCCTCACGCTGCAGATCTGTCAGAAGAAATAACAAATCTTGAGTACGTCCGACAGTAAAAGCCGGCACAATGATATTACCGTGTTTGTGAATAAGTGTTTGGCAGATGATTTCTACCATTTCATCGCGCGTATCCTGCATACTGCGATGACAACGATTACCATAAGTAGATTCAACCAACAGATAATCAGTTTCCTGAATGAGTACCGGATCACGTACGATAGGGTGGCCTGGTTGCCCCAAGTCGCCTGAGAAAACAATTTTATTCTGCTTAGCGCCTGATTTTAGCCAAACTTCAATAATGGCCGATCCGATAATATGTCCAGCATCACGAAACCGACAGCGCACTGATGCATGTGGTTGGCATTTCTCATCGTAATCAACTCCTCGTACTTGTTTAAGAAATGTCTCGGCTTGAGTCACAGTATAAAGTGGCACATTTTCATAACGTGGTGATCGTTTATTACGTAATGCCGTTTTTACATGCCACTCCGCTTCTTTTTCCTGGATATGTGCACTATCTTTCAGAATAATTGCCAGTAAATCTGCTGTGGTCCGAGTCATGTAAACAGGCCCTCTAAATCCGAGTACACATAAGCGTGGCAACAATCCAGAATGATCAATATGTGCATGTGTCAGCAAGACAAAATCAATGGATTCCGGATTAAAGTTAATTGCAGTATGATTCTTGCGATTAGCATCTCTCCCTCCCTGGAACATGCCGCAATCTACTAGAAACCGTACCTCAGCCGTTTCAACCAGATAACATGATCCAGTTACTTCTCCAACACCACCTAAAAAGGTAATCTGCATAGGGGTTCACATTTCATCAAGAATATGCAAAATGCCTTGAGCTACCCACTCCATTTCTTCTTCATTAATCACATACGGTGGCATGATATAGACTGAATTACCTAGCGGGCGTATTAACAGTTGTTGTGTTAGCCCTCTTTGAGTAAACCAGCGAGCAAAATCGGGCTTGGAATTTTCTACTTCAAACGCCCAGATCATACCGCAGTTGCGAAAATCTTTAACTAGCGCGTGCTTTTGAATAGGTTGCAAGCACTGATTGAAAAAATCAGCTTTTTTACAGTTTGTCGCAATCACATTATCTTGTTCAATAATATCAAGCGCGGCTAATGCAGCACGACAGGCAAGCGCGTTACCGGAATGGGAATGGGAATGGAGAAAAGCTCGACTAGTCTCGTTGCAATAAAATGCGCGATAGATCGTGTCATTAGTAATAACTACAGAAAGCGGTAAATAACCACCACTTAATCCTTTGGCAAGACTCATGAAATCAGGTGTAATTTCAGCCTGTTCACAAGCAAACAAGGTACCCGTTCGACCAAACCCAACGGCAATTTCATCCGTAATCAAGTGTACCTGGTATTTATCGCAAATCTCGCGTGCTCGACGCAGGTAAATTGGGTGATACATTCCCATACCACTTGCTCCTTGCACTAGAGATTCCAGAATTAATGCTGCTGTGCTGGCATGGTGTTGCGCAAGATAACTTTCTAGTTCGGCTACAGCTTTCAGTGCATGCATCTCTGGCGTCATCCCTGTTTCAGCAAACCGCCAATCCGGTGTAGGCATTGGGTGTGCAGGGCGTAACAATGGCGCATAAGTTTGTCTAAATAGTGGAATATCTGTAACAGACAATGCTCCCAAAGTTTCCCCATGGTAGCCATTTTGTAAACAGAGGAATTGTGTTTTCTCAGGAAAACCACTTTGCTGCCAATAATGAAAACTCATTTTCAACGCAATCTCATTTGCTGATGAGCCATCACTGGCATAAAAACAATGACTGAGATCACCGGGCGTTATTGCAGCCAATCGTTCCGACAATGTTATTACGGGTTCATGCGCTAGCCCCGCCAACATTGCATGCTCTAATTTGCCCAGTTGATCAATAATGGCTGCATTGATACGCGGATTACAATGTCCAAATAAATTAACCCACCATGAGCTGATTGCATCCAAATAGCGTCTACCATCCACATCATATAGCCACACACCTTCTCCCCTGGTAACCAACACAGGAGGAAATGCCTCATGGTGTTTCATTTGAGTACAAGGATGCCACACGGCTTGTTGGTTATTTAAATGTATTTTTTTATCGTTCACTGTCTTGAAATTCCCTATGATAATCCCTATTATTAGCACTCGGTTGAAGTGAGTGCTAATAATCAGTTTTTCACGAAGCTCATCATTTTTTGATGAGACTCATCAAACCCAAATTAAATAACCAGATTTTCGTTTTTATCAACCATTGTAGGAGAAAAGGACTATGAACATTCGCCCTTTACATGACCGTGTTATTGTTAAACGGCTGGAAGAAGAACGCAAGACCGCATCCGGTATTGTTATTCCCGATACCGCTGCTGAAAAACCAGATCAGGGTGAAATCATTGCTGTAGGCAAAGGAAAGGTTGGTGATGATGGCAAAATTCGTGCACTGGAAGTCAAAGTGGGAGATAAGGTGCTTTTTGGAAAATATGCTGGTCAGGCTGTGAAAATCAAAGGCGAAGAGTTTTTGGTGATGCGCGAAGAAGACATCATGGGTGTAATTGAAGGTTAATTCATCATTAAATAACTGAACTCAGGAGAAAAAATATGGCAGCAAAAGAAGTAAGATTCGGAGACGCAGCACGCAATTCCGTAATTAACGGTGTAAACGTACTGGCCGATGCAGTTAAAGTAACATTGGGTCCTAAAGGACGCAATGTTGTATTAGAGCGTTCGTATGGCGCCCCTACCATTACCAAAGATGGTGTATCCGTTGCAAAAGAAATCGAACTGAAGGACAAGTTTGAAAATATGGGCGCTCAGATGGTTAAGGAAGTCGCCAGCAAAACCTCAGACACGGCTGGAGATGGTACAACGACTGCAACCGTTTTAGCACAAGCGATCGTCAAGGAAGGTATGCGCTATGTCGCGGCAGGCATGAACCCAATGGATCTAAAACGTGGCATTGAAAAAGCAGTGGGTGTTGCCGTTGCCGAGCTGAAAAAACTTTCCAAACCTTGCTCCACCAGTAAGGAAATTGCTCAAGTGGGTAGCATTTCAGCAAACTCCGATACCGAGATCGGTAAAATCATTGCCGAAGCAATGGATAAAGTCGGTAAAGAAGGTGTTATTACCGTTGAAGATGGTTCTGGCTTGGAAAATGAACTGGATGTGGTGGAAGGGATGCAATTTGATCGCGGCTATCTCTCTCCCTATTTCGTCAGTAGTACTGAGAAACAAATTGCGGCACTTGAAAACCCTTTCATTCTGCTGCACGATAAGAAAATATCTAATATTCGTGACCTTCTGCCCATCCTCGAGCAAGTTGCTAAGGCAAGCAAGCCACTGCTCATTATTGCTGAAGATGTTGATGGTGAAGCGCTAGCAACGTTAGTAGTCAATAACATTCGTGGTATCCTCAAAACATGTGCAGTTAAAGCACCCGGTTTTGGTGATCGTCGCAAAGCCATGCTAGAAGATATCGCTATCCTGACAGGCGGTACAGTAATCGCAGAAGAAGTTGGCTTATCTTTGGAAAAGGCTAAATTAGAAGACTTGGGTCAAGCTAAACGTGTTGAAGTTGGTAAAGAAAACACCACTATTATTGATGGCGCAGGAGATACCAAAACAATAGAAGCACGTGTTGGACAAATTCGCAAGCAAATTGAAGAAGCAACTAGCGATTATGATCGTGAGAAACTACAAGAACGTGTCGCTAAATTAGCTGGCGGTGTTGCTTTAATCAAAGTTGGCGCTGCTACGGAAGTTGAAATGAAAGAGAAAAAAGCACGTGTTGAAGATGCTTTTCACGCAACTCGTGCAGCAGTTGAAGAAGGTATTGTTCCTGGCGGTGGTGTCGCTTTGTTGCGCACGATTGATGCTGTAAGCCAAGCAAAAGGCGAAAATCACGATCAAGATTCTGGTATCAAAATTGTATTACGCGCATTGGAAGAACCGTTACGTCAGATCGTAACCAACTGCGGTGAAGAAGCTTCTGTAGTTGTCAACAAAGTCAAGGAAGGTCAAGGTAACTTTGGTTACAATGCTGCGACAGGTGAATATGGTGATCTGGTTGCGATGGGTGTATTGGATCCGACCAAGGTAACGCGTTCAGCTTTACAGAATGCCTCATCTGTTGCAGGATTAATTTTGACAACTGCTGCAATGGTTGCCGAGCTACCTAAAGAAGAACCTGTAGGAGCTGGAATGGGCGGCGGTATGGGTGGTATGGGTGGTATGGGTGGCATGGATATGTAATCAGCCCCTGTCCGCCTATTTGTTAGTATGAACAGACCACAACGGATTGGCAAAAACCGGTCGTTGTGGTTTTGATTTTTATCGGTCGTACTGAGATAAATATATTGAATACTTTAGAAACTTATTCGGATGACCGGAATTTACTTGCGGATCGAGTAATCCTGGTTACAGGCGCAGGACAAGGCATTGGACGTACCGCAGCAATCACTTTTGCAGAGTATGGTGCTACAGTAATTCTTCATGGCCGCAAAACAGAGAAACTTGAGCAAGTTTATGATGAAATCGAGGCTCTCGGTAAAGCCTCTGCAATTATTCTACCGCTTGATTTTGAACAGGCTACTGAAGCTAACATTACCGAACTCGCCGAAGCAATTTCCCTCCAGATTGGTCGCTTGGATGGTATATTGCATAATGTTGCCTGGACTAGTGGTCCAATGCCACTTGAGTTTCATACACTTGCACACTGGCAAACCACCATACAGGTTAATCTCCTTATTCCTGCAGCACTGAATCGTGCTTGCTTTCCATTACTTAAGATCGCTCCCGATGCTAGTGTAATCATGACAGGAGATACTCACGGCCAAAAACCTGCCGCTTATTGGGGTGCTTTTGCAGTAGCAAAAGCAGGCGTAGAAGCATTGGTTAAAATTCAATCCGAAGAATGGGAAATTTATCCAAATTTGCGTATTAATACACTGATTCCTGGTGCCGTAGATACTCCACAACGTACCAAAACTCATCCTGGCAGTAATAATCGTTTATTACCCAAGCCAGCGGATTTAATGAAAACTTATCTTTTTCTAATGGGACCAAACAGCGTCGGGATAACTGGCAAAACTTTCAATTGTCAGGAAGATTAACCATAATGATGTTCAGGAAACCTACTCCAGCTATTAGAAGCGAGTATAATTCACAGAGATTTAATGAGATTTATCATAAACAAATTACGTCACTAATGAATGAGTGAACCCATTTTGTTTTGGAGAATTTGATCTCTGTTACCATTTGAATGGTTTAACGTGCGAAAGTGGCGGAATTGGTAGACGCACCAGATTTAGGTTCTGGCGCCGATGAGGTGTGGGGGTTCGAGTCCCCCCTTTCGCACCACAAGAATTTATACCTACTTCAACACAGGGATAGGTTAGTTATTAATCAATTTACGTATCAGCTCAGGAAAATAGATGCAAACACAAGGGGAAGCCTCCAATTCACTGGAACGCAATATTGAACTTTCTGTTTCACGGGAAAAAGTTGAAGCCGAAGTAAATCAACGCCTAAAGCGTTTAGCTCCAAAAATTAAAGTTCAGGGATTTCGTCCCGGCAAAGTTCCAATAAAAATTGTCGCTCAGCAATATGGTCACCAGGTTGAACATGAAGTCTTGGGAGAGTTATTGCAACAACAATTTAGTGAAAGTGTCCGTCAGAAAAATTATCGTATTGCAGGTGTTCCGAACTTTGAATCTCAAAATACTGGGACAGATAATTCGAGCTATGCATTCCGCGCAACCTTTGAAATTTATCCTGATATCGAACTAGGTGATTTGACCTCAATCACTATCAATAAGCCTATTCTACAGATTGGTGACGCAGAAATTCAAAAAACACTCGATATTCTACGCAAACAGCGAACAAGCTATGTGCCGGTAGATCGTCCAGCACAAACAGGTGATCGAGTTAATATTAATTATCATGGCTCTTTGGAAGGCAAGGACTTTGCTGGTGGTCGAGCAGATGATTACAGCGTTATCCTCGGAAACGGACATCTTTTAGAAGATTTTGAGAAGTCTATCCTGGGTATGAATATAGGTGAGGAAAAAACGTTTGACATGGTCTTTCCTGAAGATTATTCAGGAAAAGAGGTTGCAGGGAAAAAAGTAACTTTTACGATTAAACTAAATAAAGTTGAAGCACCTGAATTACCAGAAGTAGATAGTGAATTTGCTAAACAACTTGGTATCGAAGATGGCGATGTCAATAAAATGCATTCAGAAATCAAAGCTAATCTTCAGCGTGAAGTTACTCAGCGTATTCGAGTAAAACTCAAAGAGCAGGTCATGCAATCTTTATTAGATAAAATCTCGGTTGAAGTTCCCAAGATTTTAATTCAACAGGAAATAGACCGGTTAATAGAAGAAGTACAAAATGCACGAGCTGCGCGCGGCTTTCCCAAAGATTCAAATTTACAAAGAGATTCCTTTTGGGAAAATGCAGAGCGTCGTGTCAAATTAGGGCTCATCTTATCCAAACTGATTGAGACGCATGAATTGAGTGTCAAACCCGAACAAGTCAAAAGCTTTATTACGGAACATGCTCAAAGTTATGAAAATCCTGAACAAGTCATTAAGTGGCATTATGCTTCACCTGAGCGCCTCAAGGAAATCGAGCCTCTTGTACTGGAAGATAATGCCGTATCATGGATATTAGAAAAGGCAAAAATTGTTGATCAAAACATTACTTTCGATGAACTAATGGGTTATTCACATGCAACCAACGCTTGATTTAGAAAAAAGCAAATTGGATACCGTAGGATTGGGCTTAATTCCAATGGTCATCGAATCCAGTGGTCGAGGAGAACGTGCTTACGATATTTACTCAAGACTACTTAAGGAAAGGATTATTTTTTTAGTAGGGCCCGTTACCGAAACATCCGCCAATCTAGTAATTGCGCAGCTCTTATTTCTGGAATCTGAAAATTCAGAGAAAGATATTTTTTTATATATAAACTCTCCTGGTGGACTTGTGACGGCAGGTTTAGCTGTATATGACACTATGCAATTTATTAAACCAGATGTTAGTACACTCTGTGTCGGTCAGGCAGCCAGTATGGGAGCGCTCTTACTTACTGCAGGTGCTAAAGGTAAACGCTACTGCTTGCCTAATTCACGTGTCATGATCCATCAGCCATTGGGTGGATTTCAAGGGCAAGCATCCGATATAGAAATACATGCCAAGGAAATTTTAGCGTTAAAAGGTCGTTTAAATGAAATTTTGGCTAAACACACTGGTCAGACAATTAAAACTATTGAAAAAGATACTGATCGTGATAACTTTCTCGGTGCGGAAGCCGCAGTAAAATATAATTTAGTAGACGCAGTATTAACGAGCAGAAAAGTAAAGCAGGAATAGAATCAAAGTACTCTTTTGAGAAAAGAGCACTATTCATTTGATGATCGCGGGGTGAAGTAATGTCAGAAAAAACAAATGACGAGAAACTTTTATATTGTTCTTTTTGCGGGAAGAGTCAGCGAGAAGTCAGAAAACTAATTGCAGGGCCATCTGTATTCATTTGCGACGAATGTATCGATCTTTGTAATGACATTATTCGTGAGGAGATTCAGGTTGATGAAACGGCCAAGTTATCCAAAACGAGTTTACCGACCCCTCATGAAATTTGTGAAACCCTAGATCAATATGTTATTGGACAGGAATCTGCCAAAAAAATACTCTCGGTTGCAGTCTACAATCACTATAAGCGATTAAGAAATCTGTCAAAAATCAACAATAGCGATGATGTTGAGCTTGCCAAGAGCAACATATTATTAATCGGTCCCACGGGATCTGGTAAAACCTTATTAGCCCAAACATTGGCAAAATTGCTAGATGTACCATTTGTTATTGCTGATGCAACAACATTAACCGAAGCGGGATATGTTGGAGAGGATGTAGAAAACATTATTCAAAAACTACTACAAGCGAGCAATCACGATGTTGAAAAAGCGCAGCGTGGAATAGTATATATTGATGAAATAGATAAAATATCACGCAAATCAGATAATCCCTCTATCACTCGAGATGTTTCAGGAGAAGGAGTACAACAAGCGCTCCTCAAGTTAATCGAAGGAACAACTGCCTTGGTTCCTCCGCAAGGTGGGCGTAAACATCCTAATCAGGAATTTATTCAGGTCGATACAACCAATATTTTGTTCATTTGTGGTGGAGCATTCGATGGTATCGATAAAATCATACGTGCACGATCTGAAAAAAGCGGTATCGGTTTTGGCGTAGATGTCATCAACCAAAGTGATCGTAAAGAGCTCAACAAAATACTGAGCGATATCGAGCCAGAAGATTTAATCAAATATGGTTTGATTCCAGAGTTTATTGGGCGCTTACCGGTGGTAGCAACGCTAAGCGAACTAAATGAGGCGGCATTAATTCAGATTTTAGTTGAGCCCAAAAACGCACTAGTCAAACAATACAGTAAATTATTTAGTATGGAAGGAGGCGTTGAACTGGAATTCCGTGAACAAGCTCTAGTAACAATTGCCAGAAAGGCACTTGCACGCAAAACTGGGGCACGGGGATTACGATCCATACTTGAAGAAACGTTGCTCGATATCATGTATGACTTACCCTCAATCGAGAATGTGTCAAAGGTCGTGATTGAAAGCAGTGCAACAAATGAAGAACTTCAACCCATTATCATTTATGCGGAAAAACCCAAATTGGCTAGAAGCTCAAAATAAGTTTTTCTAAAAAATAATTTTTAAATATATTTTACAGATATTAGTTTTCAACGTGTCATCATATCGCTGCCACCCCATGTTTTCTGCAGGACGTAAATAGCATGACATCAGATATTCTCGACACCAAAGAATCAAGCTCACTGGATTTGCCGCTGCTTCCACTTCGTGATGTAGTGGTTTTTCCGCATATGGTTATCCCATTATTCGTGGGACGACTTAAATCCATTAAGGCTTTGGAAGATGCAACGGAAGCTGGAAAAAATATTCTGCTAGTGGCTCAAAAGTCAGCTGCTAAAGATGATCCTACTCCTCAAGATCTGTATAAGGTTTGTTGTGTTTCAAACATTTTGCAAATGCTGAAACTACCAGATGGGACAGTCAAAGTATTAGTGGAAGGAAGTTATCGGGCAAAAATTGAATCTTTTAATGATTCTGAAACTTCTTTTTCTGCTAAAGCTATTCCGGTAACGATTGATGAAATCGATACAGCAGAAATTGAAGCATTACGTCGTGCGCTTCTGTCTCAGTTTGACCAATATGTCAAGCTAAATAAAAAAATCCCATCCGAAATACTCGCCTCTCTCTCAGGCATTGATGAAGCTGGACGGTTAGCTGACACGATTGCGGCCTACCTTCCTTTAAGGTTGGAGCAAAAACAGGAAATCCTGGAAACCTTTGAAATCCAACCTCGTTTGGAACGATTGCTTGGATTATTAGAAGCTGAGCTAGATATTCTCCAAGTAGAAAAACGTATTCGAGGCAGGGTAAAGCGCCAAATGGAGAAAAGCCAGCGAGATTACTATTTAAATGAGCAAGTTAAGGCTATACAAAAGGAATTAGGAGAAGGAGAAGATGGTTCTGATCTTGAAGAAATTGAAAGAAAAATAAAAGCTGCCTCCTTATCCAAAGAAGCGTTGGCTAAAGCAGAATCCGAACTAAAAAAATTGCGGTTAATGTCGCCTATGTCAGCCGAAGCAACTGTTGTACGCAATTATATTGATACATTAGTTGCATTACCCTGGAAGCAGAAAACTAAAATCAGTAAAGAACTAAAAGTTGCTGAATCAATTTTGGATGAAGATCACTACGGTCTAGAAAAAGTTAAGGAGCGAATTGTTGAATACCTTGCAGTACAACAACGTGTAGCTAAATCCAAGGCACCGATTCTTTGCCTCGTTGGTCCACCTGGTGTAGGTAAAACTTCACTGGGTCGTTCAATTGCTCGTGCAACAAATCGCAAATTTGTCCGTATGTCTCTCGGAGGGATGCGGGATGAAGCAGAAATTCGTGGGCATCGCCGAACTTATATTGGTTCTATGCCAGGAAAAATTCTGCAAAGCATGACAAAAGTTGGCGTTAAGAATCCGCTATTTTTGCTAGATGAAATTGACAAAATAGGAATGGATTTTCGTGGCGATCCTTCTTCTGCTTTACTAGAAGTTCTTGATCCAGAGCAAAACAGCACATTTGTCGATCATTACATTGAAGTTGAGTATGATTTATCAGATGTGATGTTTGTCGCGACAGCAAATACACTAAACATTCCTCCTGCTCTTCTGGATCGAATGGAAGTTATTCGTCTTTCTGGCTATACAGAAAATGAAAAACTAAATATTGCAAAGCGCTATCTCCTCCCCAAACAGATGAAGGATCATGGCTTAAGCGAAAGCGAACTATCTGTTTCTGAATCCGCATTACGTGACATTGTTCGCTATTACACGCGAGAAGCAGGTGTGCGTTCAATGGAAAGAGAAGTATCTAAGATTTGTAGAAAGGTAGTTAAAACTCTGTTGACCAGTAAAAGTAAGAAAAAAATTATCATCAACTCACGTAATCTCGATAAATATCTTGGCGTACATCGCTATACATATGGTATAGCTGATGAAAAAAATCAGATCGGACAAGTTACAGGATTAGCCTGGACGGAGGTAGGTGGCGAACTACTAAGAATCGAGGCGGTGGTATTACCGGGCAAAGGCAAAACAATTACGACTGGTAAACTAGGCGAGGTGATGCAAGAGTCTATTCAAGCAGCTCTATCTGTTGTTCGAAGTCGATCAAATATATTAGGAATACCTGATGATTTTTACCTAAAAAATGATATTCACATTCACTTACCCGAAGGAGCTACGCCCAAAGATGGACCAAGTGCGGGTATTGGTATTTGTTTAGCAATGGTTTCTGCATTAACCGGCGTTCCAGTACGGTCATCCGTTGCGATGACTGGCGAAATCACACTGCGAGGTGAAATTCTTCCAATAGGTGGGCTCAAAGAAAAGCTCTTAGCAGCTCATCGTGGCGGGGTAACTATGGTGTTGATCCCGGAAGATAACGTCAAAGACTTAAGTGAAATTCCCAGCAACATTAAAAACAGACTAAATATCAAGCCAGTAAAATGGATTGATCAAGTATTAGAAATTGCTCTCGAATATACGCCTGACGCAATTCCACCGACTATTCCCGATCAAGTTATCGCATCCACCTCTGAAGGGAGCGCTACCAGAGCTTCTTCAATCAAACATTAATTATTGGAGTAATAATGCACACTTTGACAGAGTTTCAAAGTATTTTTCTTTTAAAGTGGGCTGTACTTTAATTTATTTTTAGGATCTTCGGGAGCTAAGCTAGTTTGTGATACTAATATAACAAATAGTAAATTCCACGCTCACTTGATAAAATTTTCAAACGGATCCTTTAGATAAATCTGTAAGAAAATACCAAATTAGCTTAATCTGAAATTAACGTAAGGCTTGTTGTTTTCACTTGGCAGTAAACTACAGAGCGCTTTCCTGGAAATGCTAATACAAGTACAAAGCAGAAAAATTTAAAAACAAAACTGGATTCTAGAACATAACATTTTCATTCACATACATTAGGAATATCGATGACCACTGACAGTTTTCGTTCAGAAAAAAAAATAACCACATTTTACCCTCCCCAACGTACGCTACTCGGTCCTGGACCATCTGATACACACTCCCGTGTTTTATCCGCCATGGCTCGCCCAACACTAGGTCACCTTGATCCGGTGTTTGTCGAAATGATGGAAGAACTAAAAGGATTGTTGCGATACGTATTCCAAACAACCAATTTACTGACTTTTCCAGTTTCTGGACCTGGCTCTGTAGGAATGGAAATGTGTTTTGTTAATATGATTGTGCCTGGAGATAAAGTCGTTGTTTGCAGGAATGGTGTCTTTGGCGGACGAATGATTGAAAACGTCGAGCGCTGTGGTGGTATTCCATTAATTGTGGAGGACAAATGGGGAGATCCAGTTGATCCGCAAAAAGTAGAAGACATATTGAAAAAGAATCCGGATGCCAAAATTGTGGCATTTGTACATGCTGAAACTTCTACGGGAGTGCAATCGGATGCCAAAACCCTTGGTCAAATAGCAAGAAAACACGATTGTCTCACCATTATGGATACAGTTACCTCACTCGGTGGAACACCTGTCTATATGGATGAATGGGATATTGATGCTATTTATTCAGGCAGCCAAAAATGCTTATCTTGTCCACCGGGCTTGTCTCCCGTCAGTTTTTCAGAAAGAGTAGTTGATCTAGTTAGAAATCGTACTGAAAAAGTACACAGCTGGTTCATGGATATCAGCTTATTGCTTGGTTACTGGGGATCTTCACGTACCTATCATCACACGGCTCCAACCAATTCACTCTATGCTCTGCATGAATCACTAGTAATTTTATACGAGGAAGGGCTTGAGCGTTCCTGGGCACGACATCGTCGTAACCATGAGGCATTAAAAGCTGGATTAGAAACACTTGGTATCGGATATGTTGTAGATGAAGCATACCGCCTCCCACAACTTAATTCTGTCTACGTTCCAACAGGCGTAGATGAAAAAGAAGTACGTCGTAAGCTCCTGGATGATTTCAACCTAGAAATAGGTGCTGGTCTAGGTGATTTTGCAGGAAAAATCTGGCGTATCGGTTTAATGGGTAATTCAAGTAGATTAGAGAATGTTATTTTTTGCTTGGATGCACTCGAACATGTACTCGCTGATCTGGGCATGAAAGTCAATAAAGGTGCAGCATCATCTGCAGCACATCAATATTACGCAAATAATCCTAGCGTATAGCTAATAGACAGTTCCTACTGAAACAACAAGTTTTCTCTTGCATCAAATAGAAAAATTTGTTGTTTCAGCAAAAATTTTTCTATTTACTTAAAATAATATTTTGACGACTTATTTTCTAACAAGAAATATTTATCTCATACATTCATTCTCTATCTGATAGCAGTATATTTACTTACACAATCATTTAAATTTCTGTTATCGGTTGCTTCGCAATATCATATAGGAATGCAATATTGCCATCTAGCCTTGCCTCATCTGTAAACAATTATCACGAAATACTACTCACTTCTCCCGCCAAAAGCACGTATCCTTATTAGTTTTCAATAGCGGACAATACGTACTAGATATTTTAAATTCTTTTCAATCCCAAAAATTCAAGCTATGTCAATAATCAGACTAGAACCGCATATGCTCAACCTAACAGTTGATTCCGACCATTTGGGATTTTTGGATACCTCAACATTGATTGATCAACCGCTCGATTGGATCGGCCAAGAACGTGCCAGGCAAGCAACTTATTTTGGTTTGGAAATAGATCACCCAGACTATAACTTATTCGTACTAGGTGAAACAGGTAGCGGCAGATCTTCCTTATTGCGACAAGCAATGGCGGAAGTTGCTGCCAATAAATCAGTACCACCCGATTTATGTTACATATATAACTTCGATACGCCAGAACGGCCATTAGCATTACGTTTACCTGCTGGTAAAGGTAATTGGCTACGGCAGCAGCTTGCAACAGCTATGCGTTATTTACTACAAGAAATACCAGAACAGCTGAATGGCGATGCTTATAAAGCAGAGGCAGCACAAATTGAAAACCGCTTCAAGCGAGAAGAAGATCATTATTTCGAAAAACTCAATACCTATGCGGAATCATTAAGATTCGCAATGCGACGTGATTCAGGACGTCTAACTTTTACGCTATTGGATGAAACCGGAAAACTATTAACTGAAGAAGAAATTTTAACCCTGCCGAGAGATCGTAGAGCTGTACTAGATCAGAATGAACAGGCGTTACGAGGAGAAATTGTATCTTATCTCCAGAAGATTCGTATCCTAGGACAAAATCGTGATAAGGAGCTTGCTTCATTATCTCGAAATTGGATAACACCTTTACTAGATCAAGTAATAGGTAATGTGCTGAGAGAATTAGATCAATCTTTTAATGATTATGCTCGGCTTGAACGACACTTGAATGCAATCAAAGATGACATTCTCAAAAATCTGGATATTTTTCAATCAACCGACATAGATGAAGAAAAAAATCCGGAAGAACTGAAAGAGCTCTTTGACCGTTATCGAATCAATGTCATCGTAGATAACCAGAATTTAACCAGTGCACCAGTTATCGTTGATGATAATCCATCATTCAAATCAATGGTCGGTAGTATTGGATACCAATCGGTAGAAGGGATGCTCGTTACAGATTTTATGCGCATCCGTGCGGGTAGCTTATTAAAAGCACATGGTGGTTTTCTAATGCTGCACTTAGATGATTTGCTGGTTGATGCTTTTCTATGGGAAAAAATTTGCCGCTTTTTACGCAACCGCGTACTACAAATCGAAGAATCTTGGGCAACTAATGCATTAACGCCAGTTATCCCTATTGAACCAGAATCTGTAAAAATTGACATCAGAATCGTTCTGATCGGCTCGCGCGAACAATATTATGTAATTCAGGAAGAAGACCCTGAATTAGCACGCCGATTCCGAGTAAAGGTTGATTTTGCGACTTCTTTTCTAGCTAGCATACAAACCTATCGCACACTAGCCATTTTTATAGCACATCTTTGCAAGCAACTATGTTTACCACATTTTTCTCGAGATGCTGTTATTTGTGCACTCAAAACTTGCCACAGAACCATTGAAGATCAAAAACGCTTAAATGCAAACTTTAGCTATACGGAAATGCTGGTTGTTGAAAGTGCGCTACAATGCAAAATGCGAGGGGCTAGCATCGTTGAAGCAATCGATGTCACAACTGCTCGCCAGGCGCGAATAATGCGTCATAATTACCCGGATCAATGCGCACAAGAAGCTATCGCTGATGGCGATATGGTCATCACTGTGCATGGTAAAAAAATTGGTCAAATAAACGGTTTAAGCCTGATCGAAATGGGAGATCACAGTTTTGGTATTCCTGCCCGTATTACCGCGCATACCTTCGCTGGAGAAGATGGTTTGCTTAATATTGAACGGGAAGTCGGAATGTCAGGCCCAATTCATGATAAAGGCGTATTCATTCTGCAAAATTTCCTATCCGCTCTATTTCATCACAATGCCCCACTTGCCCTTAATGCATCGATCGTTTTTGAACAAGAATACTATGGTGTAGAAGGTGATTCCGCTTCATGCGCAGAATTGTATGCATTACTTTCAGCTTTATCCGGATTGCCATTTAAACAAAGTATCGCAGTCACCGGTGCAATCAATCAATTCGGAGAAATGCTTCCAGTAGGTGGAATTAATGAAAAAATTGAAGGATTCTTCAGAGTTTGTAAAACCGCAGGCCTAGATGGCACGCAAGGGGTAATGATCCCAAGTCGTAATTGCCGTAATCTACTATTGGATGATGATGTAATTAACGCGGTATCTAGCAATATGTTCCATATTTACGCCATTGATCATATGCATGAAGGTTTGGAGTTGTTATCTGATTTTCCTTCTGGAATCAGCGATCATGACGAAGTACTACACGAAATTATGAATTATTTACCAGATACAGTTCTAGGACATGCACAAAAAACGCTACGCGCTTACCGTATCGCTTGCCAACAACAGCCACGTTATACAAAGATATCCACTAAGCGATCAGGAGAACAAGCGGGGAAGTAATCCTAAACCTAACAGCTAATTTTCTTTTGGACACCTGTAAGTCTTGAGCACCTCATGCACCCGCTAACGTTCAATCACAGCACACTATCAATATTGGTGCATGTATCCCAGCATCAGATTTAAGAAAGTTTCTCCGCTATTGCGATGACATTCTTCCAAATTTTTAGACTGGGACAAGCGATGAATGGCAATCAAAGCAGCGCATTAATCTCCATTAAATCCTCTTCATCCAGATCACCTACTTCAGCTTTTAGTTGGAGGCGGGACATTAAATAATCATAATAAGCTCGAGCAAGATCTCTGCGTGCTGAAAAATATTGCTGCTGCGCATTAAGCACATCTATCTCCATTCGAACACCCACCTCTTGACCTAGTATGGTTGAATCAAGCTGACTACGGCTAGATGTTAATGCTTGTTTTAATGCTTTAATCTGGGCGATACCATTAGTGATATTTAAATAGTTCTGCCGCACTTGTAACGCAATCGTGCGCTGCACATTTTCCATATCTTTACGCGCTTTATCGCGATTAGCGAGTGCTTCTCTGACACGCGACTGTACAGCTAATCCCTGAAAAATAGGAACCGTAAGTTGCAACCCGACTGATTTATTGACAATATCCAATCCTAACCCGGTAAAGGTACCGCCAATACCATGCTGATCACTATATTGCGCAACGAGATCAAGCGTGGGATAGTGCCCCGCTTTAGCAAGATCAATGGCTTGTTCAGCAATATCATAGGCAATTCGCTGCACTTTAAGCCGAAAATTTCTTTCTTCTGCCAGCTTGACCCATTCTTCCATGCCATCATGAGGCAGAGAAAGTGGGTCAGCGATAATTTTATCCAAGCTAGCGCTTTGTAAATTATCTGGTAACCGATTAATCAATACTTCCAGCGCATGCTGAGTAATTTCCAGCTTGTTTCTAGCGGCAATTTCTTGAGATAGAGTTAAATCGTAACGAGCCTCTGCTTCATGAGTATCTACAATAGTTGAAACACCTACCTCAAAATTTCGTTTAGCCTGCTCTAATTGCTCATGAATGGCTTTTCGCTGAGATTCAACGACTTCCACATCTATTTTTGCCTTAAGTACATCGAAATAAGCTTGTGCGACTCGTAAAATCAGATCTTGTGCGGCAATAACAAATTGTGCGTCAGCTTGCGCCACCTCATTTTTCGATTGCTGATAAATAATGAAATTCTCAAAATGAATCAACGGCTGCGTCAGTGTCGCGGTAATTCCTCGGTTTTTGATCTCTCTATTTGGTAGTCCATCTACTTCAATGTACTGATTTTGACCAATTCCAGTCAGACGAATATCTGGTAGCAATCCTGCCCTACCTTGAGGGAGTCGCTCTTGTGCAGCAACATAAGCAGCACGCGCAGCACCATATTGCGCATCTTCTGCCAGTGCCTCTCGATAAATCTGCATCAAATCAGCAGCCTGCAGCGGAATGCAAACAAATACGCTCAGATATAATAAACAGGCTAAGTCTCGTAAACTTTTGATCATTAACCGATTTGTTGCACTACTTTCATATTTTTATGAGGTTGGATGATCATTATCAAAGTTATCGCAACTTGGCTCTTATAAAACTACAAAAATGATACTTTAAAAATGAAATTGTTCACGCTGCAATGCATTTTTCAAGGGAGCGGTACAGGTTTCAAATAAGTGAGTCAAATGATAATTACCCGGCGTTACGCAGGTTATTAATTGTGCTTTCATGACGGGCTCTTCACCAACAATGGCAAACAATCTCCCTCCTGGTGCCAAGCTTTGTTGAAATGTCTCGGGAAGTACTGGCGTGGATGCTGTTAGTACAATCACATCGTACGGACCATGATCCGGCCAACCCTGTGCTGCATCACCCTGTTCCAGGGTTACATTAGTAATATCGTGAGCTTGTAAATTAATACGCGCCATAGTATGTAGCTCTGGCACGATTTCTACGCTATAAACATGCGCGCCTAGCTTAGCGAGCAGCGCCGTCATATATCCTGTTCCGGTACCAATCTCGAGAATTTTATCGGTTTTACGGATATTCAGCTCTTGCAAAATACGCGCTTCCATTTTCGGAGTTAGCATCACGGCATCATGCTCCAATGGAATTTCCATATCTGTGAATGCCATAAACCGATAGGCTGCAGGTACAAACTCTTCGCGCTTAACCTGATATAACAAATCAAGCACTTCTTGATCCAATACATTCCAGGTCCGAATTTGTTGCTCCACCATATTGAAGCGGCTTTTTTCGAGGTTCATCATAAATTTTAAATCTAATTTATTATCAACAAAGGAATCAGACTTGCAATTATTCCATAATTACTTTAGCTTGACAGCTTTGGCTAGGGGTCCGCATTTCATAGAAAGCCGGAATGTCGGTGAGATAGTCCCTTAATACCTGATGCGGATAACGCCGCCGGAGGGAAGCCGGGAATCATTTCCCTGCTCCTTGCGGCATCTTTGAGGAGCATAGCATGAAAACACCTATTTCCAGATTGGAAAAATTTACCAGCGACACCGCACGGGTAGATACAGCAGCAATACAACCGCTTCCTAACTCTCGCAAAATCTATATCCAAGGTTCTCGCCCGGATATTCGAGTTCCAATGCGAGAAATCAGTCAATCTGACACCAATACCAGCCAGGGAGCTGAAAAAAATCCCCCTATTTGTGTTTATGATACTTCTGGTCCTTACACGGATCCTGATATCAATATTGATATTCGCCAAGGATTACCCCCTTTACGCGAAAAATGGATTGAAGAACGTGCAGATACAGAAATTCTACCAAGCTTATCTTCAGCTTATAGCTTGAAGCGCTTACAAGACCCCACGCTGGCAGCTATGCGCTTTAATCTAAAACGCTCAATTCGACGTGCCCAAAATGGCGCCAATGTCACGCAAATGCACTATGCTCGGCGCGGTATTATTACACCAGAAATGGAATTTATTGCCATCCGGGAAAATCAGCGTAAAGAACGTATCACTGACCTGACAAAAAACGAACTACTGATGCGTCAGCATCCTGGACAAAATTTCGGTGCTGCAATCCAGCAATGGATCACTCCTGAATTCGTACGTGATGAAGTCGCACGTGGGCGTGCCATCATCCCTGCTAACATTAATCATCCCGAAGCGGAACCTATGATTATCGGCCGTAACTTTCTGGTCAAAATCAATGCCAATATTGGTAATTCCGCGTTAGGATCAACTATTCAAGATGAAGTAGAAAAAATGACCTGGGCGATTCGCTGGGGTGGCGACACTGTCATGGATCTTTCTACTGGAAAAAATATTCACGAAACACGTGAATGGATCATTCGTAATAGCCCCGTTCCGATCGGTACAGTACCGATTTATCAAGCACTGGAAAAAGTGGATGGCAAAGCTGAAGAATTGACCTGGGAAATTTTCCGCGACACCTTGATTGAACAGGCTGAGCAAGGTGTAGACTACTTCACCATTCATGCCGGTGTACGATTACCCTTCATCCCCATGACAGCCAAACGGCTAACTGGCATTGTTTCTCGTGGTGGCTCCATCATGGCTAAATGGTGTTTAGCACATCACAAGGAAAGCTTTTTGTATACGCATTTTGAAGATATCTGCGAAATTATGAAAGCTTATGATGTTAGTTTCTCGCTGGGAGATGGATTGCGACCTGGCTCAATTTACGATGCCAATGATGAGGCCCAGATCGCAGAATTAAAAACATTAGGTGAATTGACAAAGATTGCCTGGAAGCACGATATTCAATCCATGATTGAAGGACCTGGCCATGTTCCCATGCACCTGATCAAGGAAAATATGGATCTGCAACTCGAGCATTGTCATGAAGCGCCTTTTTACACATTGGGACCACTTACCACCGATATCGCACCTGGTTACGATCACATCACCTCAGCCATCGGTGCCGCCATGATTGGTTGGTATGGAACCGCCATGCTGTGCTACGTCACCCCTAAGGAACACCTCGGTTTACCAGATAAGGACGATGTTAAGGATGGTATTATCACTTATAAAATTGCTGCACATGCCGCTGATCTAGCTAAGGGTCATCCAGGTGCGCAAGTTCGCGATAACGCCTTATCCAAGGCACGCTTTGAATTCCGTTGGAACGATCAATTCAATCTAAGCCTGGATCCAGACAAGGCTAGGCAGTTCCATGATGAAACTTTGCCACAGGAGGGTGCCAAACTTGCTCATTTTTGTTCAATGTGTGGGCCTAATTTCTGTTCAATGAAAATCACTCAGGATGTACGTGACTATGCAGCACAACAAGGTATCTCAGAAGATGAAGCGCTACAAAAAGGGATGGCTAAAAAAGCGGATGAGTTCATTGAAAAAGGCGGTGAAATTTATAGCAAACTATGAGCTTCTCTAATGATTTCATTTATTCAGATAATCTGCGCTAAATTACTATGGATTGGCTGATTCTCATTAAAGCGTTTTTACTGGGTATCGTTGAGGGATTAACAGAGTTTCTGCCAATCTCATCTACCGGGCACTTGATATTGGTGGGTGATTTACTAGATTTCAATGATGATAAGGGACAGGTTTTTACAGTAGCAATACAACTAGGAGCCATTCTTTCGGTCTGCTGGGAGTATCGTGAACGGCTGATCAATGTAATCAAAAATCTAGGCACACAACAAGCTAACCGTTTTGCGCTCAACTTGTTTGTTGCCTTTTTGCCCGCCGCAATCCTGGGTTTATTATTTATCAAAATAATAAAACATTATCTGTTTCATCCATTTCCTGTTGCCATTGCACTGGTTACTGGTGGAGTATTGATACTATGGGCAGAACGTCGAAAGCACCGGATTGAAGTCGAAAATGTAGAGGAGATGAACTGGAAGTATGCACTGAAAATCGGTTGCGCACAGTGTCTGGCATTAATTCCGGGAACTTCCCGTTCAGGTGCAACCATCATTGGTGGATTATTGTTTGGATTATCGCGCAAGGCTGCTGCGGAATTTTCTTTTTTCCTGGCCATTCCGGTGATGTTTGCGGCAACGTTCTATGATATCTACAAACATCGGGAGCTTTTGCATAGCGACGATCTAGGAATGTTTATAGTAGGATCAATCGCCGCTTTTATCAGTGCATTGATTGCAATACGCGGGTTTATACGCTACGTCAGCCATCATGATTTCATCCCGTTTGCCTGGTATCGTATTGGTTTCGGGTTAATTATATTGCTTACTGCTTACTCAGGTCTGGTGGATTGGTCTACGAGCTAATTAGCTCCTGTCGTTAACCTTGTGTCCAGGGTAAGCCAGCAGCCTTCCAACCAGTTTTGAGCCCACGATGACCTGTTTCATCCTTCTCGCCCTCAAAACCCTCTAAAACATTGTAGCAATTGATAAATCCTTTATGGCTCGATAGTGTTGCGGCTTTATCAGACCGCACACCCGTACGACATATAAACAAAAGTACAGCATCATCTGTAATTTGTTTGCTCAGTTGTTCCCAAAAGTCAGAATTGGGCTGCATCCCCGGATAAGTCAATAGTTCAACTTCTATCGCCCCAGGAATACGTCCAACCCAATCCAACTCGGCTTGACAACGCACATCCACCACCTTGGCTTCCGGCATAGCCTGCAAAAGCTCGTATGCTTCTGATGGTAACAATGCGCCCTTGTAGCAAACCCCTAATTCCTGCGCTCGCCTTTGAGCTACTTCCAGAATTTTATCGATATCCATTATTTCTTACCGAGTTCTCATTCACAAAATATAAATCTAATCACGACATGAACGCCAACTTAAGGAGAATCTCTGCAAAACTATCTACGTTGTCATTTCTATGTTAAAAACCGATTCAAAATATTCGTTTATTATGCATAAATTCCATCTTTGTTCACCTTGACGCCTTGTCTTACGGGTCAACCACTTGCAGCTGTTCACCATATTTTGCTTGCGTTATCGATTTTTACCTTGAACTGACTGCCTCACCGATATTTTGCAGAGGTTCTCTCACAACTTATACCTGCTCAGCTTTCTCGATAATGACATCTTCGAGTGGAACATCCTGATGACCAGCAAAACGGCCAGTTTTTACTTTCTTGATTGCATCAACTACTTCCTTACCTTCAACCACTTTACCGAATACACAGTAGCCAAATCCTTGTGGTGTCATGCTGGTATGATTCAAAAAATGGTTATCAGCAACATTAATAAAAAACTGGGAAGTAGCAGAATGCGGCTCACTCGTCCGCGCCATGGCAATAGTATAAGTTTCGTTACCTGAGCCTAGTGCAGCTTCATTTTGAATTGGGGATTGGGTAGATTTTTCTTTCATCCCAGGTGCATACCCACCACCTTGAATCATAAAACCATCAATTACGCGATGAAACAAAGTGTTGTTGTAATGCCCACTGTCAACATAACGTAAAAAATTCTCGACAGTAATCGGTGTTTTATCACTATCGAGTTCCAAAGTAATCACGCCATAATTTGTATGTATTTTAACCATTTTGATTTTGCCTTAAATTCATGGATTTTTAGAATCAGCCGTGGAAAGCTGCTTAATACTTTCAATTACTATCATTTTTTGTGGAACATCTCTGTCAAAAGGTCCGTTTGCACCAGTAGCCGTATTCGCAATTCGTTCAACGACATCCATACCAGCCGTAACTTTGCCAAAGACAGCATAACCATACCCTTGCATCGTGGGAGCGGTATAGTCAAGGAAATGATTATTGGCAACATTAATAAAAAATTGTGACGAAGCAGAATGCGGTTCACTTGTACGCGCCATAGCAATGGTGCCTATGATATTGCTAAGTCCATTCGCCGCTTCATTCTCGATTGGTTGTCGCGTAGGTTTTTGCATATAATTCTGATCAAAACCGCCTCCTTGTATCATAAATCCAGCAATAACCCGGTGAAAAATTGTCCCGGTGTAGTAACCATCATTAACGTAGTTCAAAAAATTCTCAACTGTTTTAGGTGCCCGATCAGCATAAAGCTCCACCTGTATTGCCCCAAGGTTCGTTTTAATTTCAACGCTGGGATTGGCAGCAAAAACAAATGTTGCTAGCAACATCAAACACAAAGTAAAAAGAAGCATTACGGAGGTAGTCACTTTTACTGAACGAGCAGTAATATGCTGTGCAAAAGAGAAAATTGTCATTATGTTATACTCACAGAGTTTTGCCCTTGGTTCCATTGGGCATATAGTTATAAAGAAAAGTCTCTGATTTTATCAATAAAATAAACCTCTCCACACAACTATCTTGCACCTACCTCCCATGCTCAAAATTTACGATACGCTTACCCGATCCAAACGTGAATTTGTCCCGCTAATACCAGGGGAAGTCAAAATGTATGTATGCGGTATGACGGTCTATGATTACTGTCATCTCGGGCATGCTCGCGTACTCGTTGTGTTTGATACCGTAGTCCGTTGGTTGCAAGCACTCGGCTACAAGGTAACTTATATTCGTAATATCACTGATATTGATGACAAAATTATTCGTCGTGCACTGGAGAATCAAGAACCATTCACAGCACTGACTGCCCGCTACATCCAAGCTATGGAGGAAGATGCAGCAGCACTTAATGTTATCTCTCCCTCTTTCGAACCACGTGCAACTGAATGCATCGATAGCATGATTACCATGATCGAATCTTTGCTCAATAAGGGACTTGCCTATGTCGTCAGTAATGGTGATGTATTTTATGATGTTCGCCGTTTTCCTGATTATGGCAAGCTTTCTGGAAAATCACTTGATGATTTACGTGCGGGCGAACGTGTCGAAATTGATATCAACAAGCGAGATCCGCTGGATTTTGTGTTATGGAAAGCCGCCAAACCTGACGAGCCAAGTTGGGATTCACCATGGGGTAAAGGACGCCCGGGTTGGCATATTGAATGTTCCGCTATGAGCGACCGTTATTTAGGCGAACAATTTGATATTCATGGTGGCGGTCAGGATTTGCAATTTCCGCACCATGAAAATGAAATCGCACAAAGTGAAGGCGTGCATGGTCATACTCACGTCAATTACTGGATGCATAATGGATTTGTCCGTGTAGACAATGAAAAAATGTCCAAATCCCTAGGTAATTTTTTTACTGTTCGGGAGATACTAGCTCGTTATCAGCCCGAGGTTATCCGCTTCTTTATTATTCGTGCGCACTATCGTAGTCCGCTCAATTATTCGGATGCACACCTCAATGATGCTAGGAATGCACTGGAACGCCTTTATACAACGTTGAAAAATCATGCACCTTCGCCAATCGATGAAACACCTGTTATTGCAATTGATTGGGAAAATAACCGTTATGCTCAACGCTTCATGGCTGCCATGAATGATGATTTCAATACGCCAGAAGCCGTTGCAGTATTGTTTGATCTAGCAAGTGAAGCTAACCGGACAGGTGATGCGTGCTACGCCAGTTTACTCAAATCCCTGGCTGGAATACTCGGTTTGTTACAACAATCACCCCAACATTATTTACAACACTCTACTCAACAACAAGAAGGAGGTTATTCTGAAGAAACGATCGAAGCCATGATCCAACAACGTTTACAAGCACGCAAGGAGAAGAATTTTGCGCAAGCTGATGCACTACGCAAACAATTAGCTGAAGCTGGGATTATTTTAGAAGATAGCCCGCAAGGAACAACCTGGCGGCGAGAATAAATACTGATCATCTATCCGTTTAGATTCGCCAAATATAAAGTACAGCACCACTAAAATCGTTTAGCTGGATACATCGATCGGGCACGATACCTGGAACAGCGAAGGTATTACTGATGAAAAGACTACCTGGTCGCATTTCTTGGCGGACTTTTTCCCATAAACGCAGCATGGGTACGGGCGAAAGATAAGCATAAACCACGTCATAGCCTGACAAATCATGCTGCCAGATATTTTTCCATTGAAACTGACAATTTTTTCTGGATAACCTTGCTCTCAATTTACTGATCCAATAAGGTAGCATGGCGATTTCAAGCCCATGATAGCGACCGCGTGGTAACAGCTGCGCCAATTTGCATATTAATCCTCCACACCCAGAACCCAGATCAATTAATTTAAAGCTACGATCCTTCGGTAGTAATTCAACTAGTGTATCGACTGCTGCTCGACTCGACAAAAACAGAGGTACTCGTGTACGGTGAATTCTTCCGAAAATTAGTGCAAGCATAGTAAATCCTCCTAGATACCAATAAGGAGGGAGATCCAACATTACTATCGACAATAACAACATCGGAAAAAAGAATAAATGGATAATTGCCTGCCAAATGGATGAACGGAATAAATAAAAGCTCACGAGTGCGGCAATGATTCCCTGTAACCATGCCACATGCAGTAACGTAAGTGACCACGGCAAAATTATTCCTAGTAAACAGGCAAATACAACACTACTCAGTAACACAGTAAGTGTCTTTTTCATCGCAATTTCCAAGCTATCTGTTGCAATTGCTCAATCAGAAGCCGCAGCATTTTCATGAATAATCTGAGGATTGATTTCCTCATTATTATGCACATCCACTTCACCCAAACTCTCGCGCGTAATGGCTTCTTCAGCTCGTTTATTCATTACAATAATGCTGATTCGTCGATTAAAAGGACTAAATGGATCTTCTTTATCAAACATTACGGCGGAAGACAGCCCAACTACACGCAGCATTTTTTCCGGATTCATTCCACCCGCAATTAGTTCACGCCGAGAAGCGTTGGCTCGATCCGCAGATAATTCCCAGTTGCTGTAACTTTTTTCACCAGATGGATACGGTTTTGCATCCGTATGTCCAGACAGACTAATTTTATTGGGAACATCATTCAGCATTTTGCCAATTTCACGCAAAATCACTTGCGTATAAGGTTGCAATTCTGCTTTACCAATGGCAAACATTGGGCGATTTTTCTCATCAACGATCTGGATTCGTAACCCTTCTGAAGTAATATCAAGTAATAACTGGCTCTTAAACTTATAAAGAATTGGATTGTTATTGATCGCATCCTCTATTTTCTCTTTGAGTTTTTCCAGCTGTTCTCGCTCAATACGGTCCTGGAGGGTTTGTAACGCATCCATATCCAGAGATTGCTTTAGATCATCAAAATCGGATTGTCTCATTTGGCCAATTTTCCGACTCAGATCATCGCCTCCTCCTTTAATAACACTGGTACTGTCTCCGCTACCATCTCCACCAAACAATGCAACTTTTAAAGGTGTTTTGAAATATTCAGCAATACCTTCCTTATCTCCTTGCGTGGTCGAGCCGAGTAACCACATCAAAAGGAAAAAAGCCATCATGGCAGTAACAAAATCAGCGTAGGCTATTTTCCAAGCACCACCATGACTTTGTCCGCCTTTCTTTTTAATCCGTTTGATAACGATAGGCTTTTGTGAAAAATCCTCAACCATTTACCACCTCATGCATAGACAAGGGAATCTGAAAAAGCAGCATTACAATATTATTTAGCTTTACTCTGTTTAACGTGCTTCTCCAGTTCAATAAACGATGGGCGCTCGGTAGAGAACAACACTTTCCTACCAAATTCAACTGCCAGTGCAGGAGCATAACCATTCAGATTGGCTAATAACGTCACTTTGATGCACTCCAACAATTTACCCGATTCATGTAGCCGCTGTTCCAGACGACTTGCCAGCGGACCAATAAAACCATAGGCCAAGAGAATACCAAGGAATGTTCCAACCAATGCTGCAGCAATCAGTTTGCCTAATTCTGCTGGGGGAATACCAACAGATGCCATGGTATGCACCACACCCATTACCGCGGCCACAATGCCAAAAGCCGGAAGTGCATCCCCCATCTTGCTGATAACATGTACGGGAATTTCACCTTCCTGATGGTGTGTTTCAATTTCACCATCCATCAGATTTTCGATTTCCAACGGGTTAAGATTGCCACCCACCATCAAGCGTAAATAGTCAGTAATGAATTCAATAGCATGATGATCCGCAAGGATTTTTGGATATTTCGTAAACAATGGACTTTTAGCTGGGTCATCCACGTCCGCTTCGATTGACATCAATCCTTCCTTGCGAATTTTGCCAAGTACTTCATAGAGTAGCGTCATCAACTCCATATATACTGCCTTGGTATAGCGAGCGCCTTGGAAAACGCCAGGAAGCGCTTTGAGAGTTGCCTTGATTGCCTTACCAGAGTTACCAACAAAGAATGCGCCCAGTGCAGCACCTGCAATCATTAGTAATTCGACTGGTTGAAATAGCGACCCCAAATGACCACCTGCCAACGCAAATCCACCGAACACTGAAGCAACAACAATAAGATATCCAATAGTAACCAACATAGCTAAAAACCTTTTGTGAATTTCAGACTTTATCGGCTACTAGCAGGGTGACTTTAATCGCGTGATCAGCTCAACTGAACAACAATTAGTATTAGTGACCTTCTAGCAAAATCTATTTATCCTAATGAAAATTCAATTTAGATGAAGCATTACTCCAATACTATTCGCATTAGTTAGCAATCGTGTAAAGTTACTCAATGGACACAAATACCACACTAGCTATCAAATTGCCGAATTTCATCGTACAGGCAAATAATGAATCGCGAATCCTGCGCGAGCCTGAAGCACGCATGCGTAAGACCTCTGCACAACTTTAGAAATTTTGCTGAAATGGGTGGCATAATTCCGACAAGACAGTTTTGCCGATTAATTTTTGGAAAAAAGAGGAAGTTTTCTGCCTTTTTCAGGGGTATTCCCCCTC
>WBZO01001194.1_pt1 | contig 42940 bp, 40 predicted proteins | sample 5204261 | NCBI WGS metagenome assembly WBZO01 (sample SAMN12412400, study PRJNA552823) | activated sludge metagenome | isolation source: activated sludge from anammox sidestream of wastewater treatment plant... | place: USA: North Carolina | collected 2017-09
GCTGCAGGCGGGGCCGCATGCCGGTTTCGCGCTGGACACGGAGACCTTGGAGACCGAGTTCCTCACCGAGTGTGACTGGGACACCGAGACCTGCAAGCCCAGCACCGCCAAGCTGGAGAGCCTCGGCCTGGCCGATGTCGCGCGCATGATTCACGCGTAGAACCGGGCTTCTGTAACCAGGAATCGGGCGGCCGCCGGCATGGCAGCCGCCCGATCGCTACTTCACCCGCATCGCGGTGCAGGATTCTCGGTGCATGAAGGCAAGTACTGCCACAACCCCAGACAGGTCCTGGAACGAGTCCGGGCGGAACGCGTGGCTCGCAAGGCGACGGGGCGAGCGTATGAGGCAGACAGAGCAAGTGCTGAGGCGTGGTTACGTAGCCTTGAGAAGCATCGACGAACCATCACGGATGCACTTGGCCCGACGATACGCATCACAGCCGGCGGAAAGGTGGAAAGGAAATCTGCTGTAGCAGTACAGCTTGAGGCGCCTGATCCCACGCACCCATCACTTGTCGTGGATGTGCACGTATCACCGACGGATCTGCTCGTTCGTCAGATTGGCAGCGCGTTGCACATGCATTGCGAGATTCCAGTGGCTGTGAGATACGAATAGCTCTCGACTGAACGTGAGTCGGACGGTGATGGTGGACGGCAGGTACAACGACGCCGGCCACGCGTCGCGCACGTTGCACCGCTCCAGGCAAACCGTCAGTCTCCGGCTTCGCGCCGGCCATGCTGACAGCGGCTATTCTGATCGTCGGTCAGGGCCGTCGGTTCTGGGGTTTGTACGGATGCGCGTATAGTTGCAGGATCCTCAACCGGCTGCGCCAGACATACCTAGCCGGGCAGATGATCCAGCAAAGGCCAGCTGGACGAGTGCTTTCCCCTCGCCAAGCGATGTCATCTGGCGTTGAGTGGCATGGGCCAGCGCCCAGGCAAGCACATAGCTTTCACCGTGCCGTGCATATGCCTCTCGCACCGCCTGCAACGCCTCCGCCTCGCTCGCGAAGGCGTCTACCAGGTTCCTCGTCTCCATATCCCAGATTTCGTAGCTGTATCTTGCCACGACTGCACCCTCTTGCTCATTTGTCCTCGATGGGAGTTATACGAACGATGCATTCCATCAACGCGCTTGCTTCACCCCAAAGCGTATGATGACCACGTCCGCGCGTTTTTGCCCAGCGGATACGATTATTATCCGCAATACGCAACTCAGCCAGGAATGCACCAAAGAACGGATACGCCCGGGCCGTGCGTTGCGCCTGCAATGGAGTTGCATAAACTGAAATGCCAGACCACAAGCGCAGCGTCTCAGAGCTGCTATCGCGCGAGAGTCTACCTTGCGCCTCGTTCGAAAGAAAGTCTGCCTCGGTCGGAGGGTTGGTTTGCACGATACGCCAGAACCTTCGCTCCGCCATGAGATGAGTATAGCGCGCAGCAAAACTGCGGCGCGCACCACAAGGGTGCGAGCGAGTACATGCACGTCGTCAACTCCGCCGGTGCTTGCCAGTTCATCATGATGGCTGCCAACACCGCCCATATCCCGGACTGGCTCAACCATCTCAACGGTTGGGACATGACCAAGGAAGAGTTGATGGTGATTGGCGAGCGCATCGCCAATATGCGCATGGCCTTCGAGGTGCGCGAGGGCGGCAACCCCCGCCGGCGCCACGTCCCGGCGCGCATCACCGGTCAGGCGCCCGACACGCTGCAGGCGGGGCCGCATGCCGGTTTCGCGCTGGACACGGAGACCTTGGAGACCGAGTTCCTCACCGAGTGTGACTGGGACACCGAGACCTGCAAGCCCAGCACTGCCAAGCTGGAGAGCCTCGGCCTGGCCGATGTCGCGCGCATGATTCACGCATAGCGCTGCCGCTGCCCTGCCTGGTCCCTGCCGCCGGCCGCGGGTCTGTTCGCCCGCCGTTGGTGGCGGGGACCTGCTGCGCTGCTGGGTTCCCTTGGGAGAGGGGCGCGCTTCGGCGCGTCGCGTCCTGATATTGCCTGACAGAGGGCGCGCCACCATGCCAAAGGTGCAGCGGCGCGCGGCCACCTAGGCTCGGCTGAAGGGCGGAGGTGTTCCCCGTACGTTCGGCCGGTAGTGAGTGGCGGCTAACGAACGCGCACGCCGGTCCGGCGGAGCGGTTTGGCGGACTGTCGCACACGCGACACTGCTCCCAGAGCGACGCGGCCGGCTGCGGTCCGCGGGTGTTGCAGGGAGGATGCGCGTGAGTGGCAAACTATCATGGACCGGGCGGCTGGCGGTGTTCAGCTTCCAGCACAAGTGGATGATGTTGGGCGCCTGGCTGCTGCTGCTAATCGCAGCCGCCGGAGCGTCTGCCGGGCTGAGCAGCGTGCTCACGACCGAGTTCCAGGACCTGTCGGGATCGGAGTCGCGCCGGGCCAAGGACGCGATTGATACACAACTCGGCCGCCAGCCTCTGACCGAGACGATCATCGTCCGCTCCGATCGCTACACCGTGAGTGACCCGGAGTTCATCCAGCATTACACATCCCTGATCACACAGGTGGCCGGTGTGCCGGGCGTCGGGCAGGTGCTTACCTTCCAGATGACCGCTGACCCCGGCATGATCTCCAACGACCGCCATGCAGCCATTGCCTCCGCCGCGATGACCGCCGAGCCGAAGCAGGCGGAAAAGGACGTACGCGGGGTGGTCGAAGCTGTGCGTGCGGCGCGCACCGATGACTTCCGCGTGTGGACCATCGGCGACGCCTCGGCCAACCGCGAACTGAACACCATTTCTGAGCACGACATCCAAGCGGCCGAGCAAATCGGCCTGCCGGTGGCGCTGGCGGTGATGGTGTTTGCCTTTGGCACGGTGGTGTCAGCGTTTGTGCCGTTGCTGCTCGGCATGGCGGCCATCGTTCCGGCCCTCGGCGCAACGGCGCTGATCGGCCGTGGCTTTGAGCTAAGCTTCTTCGTCACCAACATCATCACGATGATTGGCCTGGCGGTAGGCATCGACTACTCCATGTTCATCCTCGGTCGCTATCGCGAGGAACTTGCGCACGGCCGCCCGCGCATCCAGGCGGCCGGCATCGCTGCCGACACGTCCGGCCGGGCCGTGTTCTTCTCCGGCATCACCGTGCTGCTCGCACTGACCGGGATGCTGTTTGTCCGCTCCAACATCTTCATCAGCATTGGCATCGGCGCCATCACGGTGGTGGTGTTCGCCATCCTCGCCTCGCTGACGCTGCTGCCGGCGCTGATCGGTATCATCGGCCGCGGTATTGGCTGGCTGCGGATACCGGTCGTTGGCAAGGCACACGCCGGCAACCGTTTCTGGGGCGCGGTGACCCACGCCGTCCAGGCGCGGCCGGTGCTGTTCGTCGCCGGCTCTGCCGGCCTGCTGCTGGCGGCAGCACTGCCATTGACCACGATTGACCTCGGTTCCAACGGCTCGGAGACGTTGCCCAAGCAGACCGAGACGTATCAGGCGATTCGGGCGTTGCAGCAAGACTTCGCTGCCGGCCGGTCGGACCCGATTCGTGCCGTCGTCGAAGGGCCCATCGGCGCCCCCGAGGTGCAAGTAGCCATCGCCCGCTTCCGCAGCGGCATCGAGGCACGCGGCCTCCAATGGCTGGACCTCGTCCCCAGCGACGACGGCCGGACCGCGATGCTGCTGATCGCCTCGCCTTTGATCGGCACCGGCGATGAGGCGCAGGCCGTCATCGCTACGCTGCGCGATGCCGTCGTGCCGGAGGCATTCGGCGGGACAAACGCCACCGTGCTGGTCGGTGGGAACCTGGCCAGCTACGTGGACGTGCAGTCAGAAATGGACAGCAAAGTCGTCGTGGTGTTCAGCTTCGTGCTGGGGCTGAGCTTCGTCCTGTTGCTGCTGGTGTTCCGTTCCATCGCTATCCCGGTGAAGGCGATTGTGATGAATCTGCTGAGCGTGGGCGCGGCCTATGGGCTCATCGTCCTCGTCTTCCAGCACGGCATTCTTGCGGATCAACTGGGCTTTACCAAGACGCCGCAGGTCGAGTTCTGGCTGCCGCTGTTCCTATTCAGCATCTTGTTCGGCCTGTCGATGGACTACCACGTCTTCCTGCTCTCCCGCGTGAAGGAGGAGTGGACGCGCACCGGCAACAACAAGCTGGCCGTCAGCCACGGCGTTACCAGCACGGCGGGCATGATCACCAGCGCGGCCGTGATCATGGTGGCCGTGTTCGCCGCCTTCTCCCGCGGGCAACTGGTGTCGCTCCAGCAGATGGGCTTTGGCCTGGCCGTGGCGGTGTTCCTCGATGCCACCATCGTCCGGTCGGTACTGGTTCCCGCCAGCATGCAGTTGCTGGGCCGCTTCAACTGGTGGTTCCCGTCCTGGCTATCCTGGCTGCCTGCGCTGAACGTCGAGGGCACGCCTGCCGCAGCCGCCGGCGCTCCCCTCCCTGCCGCAATCTCGGTCGCAGCGGGTGACTGACCCGGACGACCTTCTTCTCGCTCGCCGGACCGGCGGCCGCGCACGGATCACCAGATCCCGTCTGCGGCCGCCCTCGTCTGCCCGCAGCCGCCGCCATCAGCCAGCGATGCCCCGTATGCTAGGATGGCGTCGCCAATGGCTACTCCGCCTGACCACCGGCGCTCCGCGGGACTTGCCGGATGCCCCTCCACTCCAACCTGCTGGTGAGCCTGATCGCGGCGCTGGTGGCCGCATGCTGTGGCGGGCTGCTGGCCGCCTCATTACGCCTTCCGCTGATCACCGGCTATCTGCTGGCCGGCGTTGCCATCGGACCATTCACCCCCGGCTTCACCGCCGACCCGGCCGTCGCTGGTCAGCTTGCAGACCTCGGCATCGTGCTGCTGATGTTCGGCGTCGGGATGCACTTCTCACTGAGCGACCTGCTGCGCGTCCGCGCGGTGGCCGTGCCTGGCGCTCTCGCCCAGATCGCCATCACCACCATGCTGGGCTGGCTGCTCACCCGCTGGTGGGGCTGGCCAGCGGGTGGCGGGCTGGTGTTCGGGCTCGCACTTTCCATTGCCAGCACGGTGGTCGTGCTGCGGACACTGAGCGAGCGGGGTCTGCTGGACTCCGTCCACGGCCACATCGCCACTGGCTGGCTGATTGTGGAGGACCTGTTCACCGTCGTGGTGCTGGTGTTGCTGCCTGCGGTGTCGGGTCTCCTTGGTGGCTCCGCCCCCGATCAGGGCAGCGCGGCGACCGCGCTGCTGCTGGCGCTGGTGAAGGCGGCCGCGTTCGCCCTGCTGATGCTGTACGCGGGAACGCGGCTGGCGCCGTGGCTGGTAACGCTCGCCGCTCGCAGCGGCTCGCGCGAGCTGTTTACGCTGTCGGTGCTGGCGCTGGCGCTGGGCGTGGCCGGGGCGGCCGCCGCGTTGTTTGGCGTCTCGCTGGCCCTTGGTGCGTTTCTCGCCGGAATTGTCCTGGCCGAGTCAGACCTCAGTTACCAGGCAGCAGCAGAGACCACCCCGTTCCGAGACGCCTTCGCTGTTGTGTTCTTTGTCTCCGTCGGGATGCTGTTCGACCCGGCGGTGCTTATCGAGGCGCCGCTCCACGTGGTGGCCGTGCTGGCGCTGATCCTCGGCGCCAAGGCGACCGGCGCCGTACTGACTGTTCTCGTCCTGGGCCAGCCAGCCCGCACAGCCGTCACCCTCGGGCTCAGCATCGCCCAGGTCGGCGAGTTCTCCTTCATTCTCACTGGTGTGGGCGTGTCCCTGACGCTGCTTCCGGCTGAGGCGCGCAACCTGGTGCTGGCAGGGGCGCTGGCCAGCATCACCCTGAACGCTGCGCTGTTGCGCATGGCCACGCCGCTCGAAGCATGGTTGACGCGCTCGCCACTGAACACGCTGGCCCGCCGGCCGCTCTCCGTCCTGCCGGCTGGGAGCTTACCCAATCTGCGCGGCCATGCAGTGATCTGCGGCTATGGCCGGGTGGGATCGATCATTGGCCGGGCGCTGGAGCGACGCGGCATCCGCCTGCTCGTGATCGACCTGAACGTGCGCGTCGTCGAGCACCTGCGCGAGCGTGGCATCCCGGCGGTGTACGGCGATGCCGGCCACGCCACCATCCTCGCGCACGCCGGGCTTGCCGCCGCCCGCGTCGTGATCGTGACGGTGCCCGACCGGCCCGCCACCCGACGCATCGTCCAGGCGGCGCGCGCGGCCAACCCCCAGGCGCCGGTGATTGTGCGCACCCACAGCGCGGCCGAGCGACGGGAGCTGCGCGATCTGGGTGTAACGGAAGCGGTACTGGGCGAACTCGAGCTGGCGTTGGAGATGACACGGGCGGGCTTGCGGCGGTTCGGCGTGACCGGCTACGAGGCACAGGCCGTGCTGACTGGTATCCGCCAGTCCGAGGACAGTGTCGAACAGCTACGATATGGGGCAGACTAAACCCGCCGGGTAGCCAGGTATGGACAGCCGGTTTCGCTACTACTCACTCGATCACGCCGCGCGTGAGCTGCAGATCACGGTGCCCGAGCTGCGCCGGCTGCTCGAGCAGCGCCGGATTCACGGTATCCGCATGAAGCCGTTGCACTGGGTGTGGCTGGTGCCGGCCAGCGAAGTCCGCCGGTGGCGGGCTGCACAGCGCGCGGGAAACTGAGTCCAACCGGCCGAAACGGTCAGCGGACCTTCTTGAGGTGCTCCACGCCCGCCTTCGTCAAGTTCAGCGCGCTCTGGTTGTTGCCCCGTTGGGTATTTCCTGCCAGCACCGCCGCGCCAAACACCACGACGTGGCCAGAGGACACCAGGCACCCAGAGATGCCGTTCTTGGTGCTGCCAGACGTGCTTACTCCAGTGAAGCACTTCGACGGGCTGGCCAGCCCGGCCGGGTCAAAACTTCCGGTGACGGTGGTGCCTGCTCCCTCAATCGCGGCGTTGTTCACGTAATTGCGCGCGTCGGCATCGTTGTTGAACACGATGTAGATGATGAGGTCAGCGTCGTCTGGTCCTTCGACATCAACATCGACCTGGCCAACGGCCCGCAGCCGCCGATCTTGTTCGTCGAGCGTGCCTGAACTGACCTGCGGATTGAAGAAGCCGGCGGGCAGCTCGCGGCCCTCGAAGGGGACGTTCTCGAGCGCCTTGAGCGTGTTGCCGGCCAGGGTCTCGCCGGAGTTGATGGTCGCCGTGCGCGCGGGCGTGGCACTGGCCGTGCGCACCGCCGTGGCAGTTGGGGACGGGGTCCGCGCGGGCGAGGCAGACGCAGTGGCGGCGCGGGTGCTGGTGATGACGGCTGTCGTGGGGCTGGCTGCCGGCCGTGCCGTGGCGCGGGCCTGCGGGTTTGCCCGTACCTTCTCCAGGTGCGTTAGTGCTGCCTTCAGCAGCGCAACCGAGCTGTCAGCATTGCCCTTCTGGCGATCGTTCGACAACACAGACACGCCAACGGTGACCGTGTTGCCGCTGAGCGCCAGGCAGCCAGTCGTGCCGTAGGTCTGGCCGCTCTCATCGACGGAGCCGGTCAGGCACTTGGCCGGGGCGCTGACACCCTGCGGGGCGAAGTTACCGGTGACGCGCATGTTCTCCTGGAAGCGCGCGGTGTCATAGTAATTCTTGGCGTCGGCGTCCGTGGCAAACACGTTGTAGACGATACCGTCGTAGAAGTCGGGACCATCGGCCGAGACGGTGACCCTGCCCTTGGCGTTGTACTTCTTCGCCTCTTCGCCCGGTTCACCCTGCTCGACTTCCGGTGCGAAGAAGCCGGACGGTAGTTCGGCGGCGAGGAACGGCACCCCGGCCAGAGCCGCCACCAACTCGGCTGCGGGCAATCCGGCGACGGCGCTGGTGCTGGTGGGAGCTGCGCCGGTCGCGGTTCCCTTGAGTATCGAGCCACCCTTGTCCCCACCCCCACAGGCCCCGCCGGCCACCACACCGGTAGTCAACAGTAGAGCGACGGTCAGGCGAAGCGGCAGGGGTAGCACGCGCGGCATGGCGGGGACTCCGATTGACGTATAGGGGTGCGATCTGCCCGGGCAGTGTACCGAAGCCGTAGGGACGGCGCGAGCGCTGCCCCAACGCGCCACTTCCGTTGCTGAGCGCGAGCCGGTAGCTTGATGGGGGATGGCAACCCCGCCGCCCCGTGAGGAGAGCGTCTAGATGGCCGTCGAAGTGCGCCTGTTTCCGTTGCTGGCCGCCCGCGCCGTCAGCCGCCAAGAACGGCGGGAGGTTGCCTACACACCAGGGATGCGGGCGATGGACCTGATCACTGCCGAAGGTTTCACCGAGACCGATGCCGGCGCGATCATCGTGTTCGTCAACGGCACGCAGAGCGAGCTGGAGGGCGTCATCAAAGACGGCGACAAACTGGAGTTCATGATCGGGATCTCTGGTGGCTAAACCCGCTACCTTCCCCGTTTCGGCATCTTCTTCGTGCTCTGCCGCATCGTGATTGACACGTCTGTTCCAGCGATTGCTACCATGCGGTGGTAGCACGTCGGGCGGAAGTGGTAAGGCGAGCGGGCCTGGGGAGGCCGGTGGGGAGCTAACATGCCCAAGTACATCTTTGTCACCGGCGGTGTCGTCAGTTCGGTCGGCAAGGGGATCGCCACCGCGGCGATCGGCTGCATCCTCAAGGGACGGGGATTGACCGTCTCGGTTCAGAAGCTGGACCCCTACCTGAACGTTGACCCCGGCACCATGTCTCCATACCAGCACGGCGAGGTGTTCGTCACGGTGGACGGCGCCGAAACCGACCTGGATCTCGGGCACTACGAGCGTTTCACCGATCAGGACCTCACGCGCGCCAGTTCAGTGACAACCGGCCAGATCTACCAGACCGTGATCGGCAAGGAGCGCCGGGGAGACTACCTGGGCGGCACGATCCAGGCCGTGCCACACCTGACCAACGAGATCAAGGCGCGCATCCGTCATTGCGCTCAGGATGCTCAGGTGGCGATCATCGAGGTCGGCGGCACCGTGGGTGACATCGAGTCCCAGCCGTATCTAGAAGCGATCCGGCAGATGCGCAACGAAGAGCCGCGCGACCACACCCTCTCGATCCACGTCTCGTACCTGCCGTACATCGGCGCCACCGGCGAGCTCAAGACGAAGCCCACCCAACACTCGGTGCGCGAGTTGCGCAGCCTTGGCATTCAGCCGGATGTGATCCTGGCGCGCGCCGATTACCCGGTGGCCGAAGACCTGCTGAGCAAGCTGGCGCTGTTCTGCGACGTGGAGAAGCGCGCCGTTATCCCCATGCCCACCGCCGACACTATCTACCGCATCCCCTTGCATCTGGAGGATTGGGGCCTGGGCGATTTCACTGTGGAACGGTTGCGCCTGCCCCACTCCGAACGCGATCTGCACGAGTGGCGAGCGATGGTGGACCGGCTCACGCACCCCGAGGGCCGGGTCAGCATTGCGGTCGTCGGCAAGTATGTTGAGCTGCAAGACGCATATTTGTCGGTCAAGGAATCGCTGATTCACGCCGGGATCGCCCACCGGGTCGCGCCGGATATCCGCTGGATCCAATCGGAGTCGCTGGAGTCGGCCAACGTGGCGGCGGTGCTCGATGGCGCCGATGGTATCGTGGTGCCAGGCGGGTTCGGCGAACGCGGGATTGAGGGCAAAATCCTGGCGGCACAGTACGCACGGGAACAGGGAGTGCCCTACATCGGATTGTGCCTGGGCATGCAAGTCATGGTGATTGAGTTCGCGCGCAACGTGCTCGGACTGGCGGGCGCCAACTCCACCGAGTTCAACGCGCACACGCCGCATCCAGTGATCAGCATGCTCGACGAACAGACCGGGGTGAAGGACAAGGGCGGCACGATGCGCCTGGGCGGTTATCCCTGCCGCCTGCGCCCGGGTACGAAAGCCCACCAGGCCTACAACGCCGATATGGCCACCGAGCGCCACCGTCACCGCTACGAGTACAACAACACCTATCGCGAGCAGCTCGAAGCGGCGGGACTGATTGCCAGTGGTACGCTGCCGGACAACAGCTTGGTGGAGATCAGCGAGTTGCGCGACCACCCGTTCATGATCGGTTCGCAGTTCCACCCGGAGTTGCGATCGCGGCCCGGAAAGCCGCACCCGATGTTCTTCGGCTTTGTTGGCGCCGCCAAGAAGCGGTCTGTGCGGGGAGACGCGCGACCGGCGCCATCCCAGCGCCAGGGCGCATACGCTGAGCGCTAGTCAATCCAGCGTGGGGCAGACCGCACCACCAGTACCTGCCCCTTGAGAGCCAATGTGGATGCAGTAACGTTCTGGCGCCTCGGACACTTGCTGGCGCTGTTCCTGATGATGGCCGGCCTCGGCGCCACCATGCTACCGGTGTATCGCTCCTGGAGCAGCAAAGACATCAGCTTCCAGATGCACGCGTTCAGCCAGGCCGCTGCCAACGAGACCGGGCTGCTGCTGCCGGGTGTGCTGCTCACCGGGGCTACCGGCGTGTTCTGGGGCTCAGCCGCCGGCTATCACTTCATTCGCGATGGCTGGTTGCTAGCGATGTGGCTGCTCTACGTGCTGATTGCCGGAGTCTGTCTGCCGCTACTGGGGCTCAGCCTGCGGCGAATCCGGCTGTTTGCTTTGCAGGCCGCAAAGACCGGCAAGGCCACACCAGACCTTGAAGAAGCGCTGCATGATAACGTGCCGCTGGTGTTCGGCACGCTGATTATCGTCCTGAGCGTGATCATCACCTGGCTGGCGATCTACAAGCCGTTCTAGGGTGAAGATGGTCACATTCTGGTCGTGAGACCCGCAATTGGCGGTGAAGGCGGCCAGCCGGCGCACAACCTGCCATCGATCGGTCGTTGGTATTGCGGTGGGTGGAGTTGCCGCGCTAGAGTATAAGAGCCCCTCGTGCATCTGCCTCCCGCCCGCCCCTCCCCTTCCTCTTTCACCGGCCTTCCGGCCCGGTCGACCGCGCGACCGTTCTCCTCTCCAACTATGAGGGTTAGCACGTGAACAGCACCGAACTTGAATCCAAATCCCGAGAGGATCTGCTTGAGATTGCGCGGGAGATCGGGTTGCCAGGCGCCGGTACGATGAAGAAGACTGACCTGATCAACCGGCTGCTCCAGGCACAGGATCAACAGCAGGGCCCCCTCTCCCTGGGTGGCGTATTAGAAATCGTCGAGGACGGCTACGGCTTCCTCCGTGGCGAGAGCCTGCTCCCCAGCGCCAACGATGTCTACGTCTCGCAGTCCCAAATCCGGCGCTTCGGTCTGCGCACCGGCGATTACGTGTACGGTCAGGTCCGGCCGCCGAAGGAGTCCGAGAAGTACTACAGCTTGTTGCGTGTCGAGCACGTCAATGGGGTTGAGCCGGAGGTTGCCCGCCAGCGGCCGTTCTTCGAGAACCTCACTGCCGTCTTCCCAGACCGCCAGCTTAAGCTCGAGACGACACCGACCAATCTCTCCACGCGCGTCATTGACCTGGTCGCCCCTATCGGCCGAGGGCAGCGCGGGCTCATCGTCTCTCCGCCAAAAGCCGGCAAGACGATGTTGCTCAAGGCCATCGCCAACGGCATCACCCAGAACTACGACGACGTCCACCTGATGGTGGCGCTGATCGGTGAACGGCCGGAAGAGGTCACCGATATGCGCCGCTCGGTGCGAGGCGAGGTCGTGTCTTCCACATTCGATGAGCCGGTGGAAGATCACACGCGCGTCGCGGAGATGGCGCTGGAACGCGCCAAGCGGCTGGTGGAAATGGGGCTGGACGTGGTCATCCTCCTGGATTCCATCACCCGCCTGACGCGCGCCTATAACCTGGCCATGCCGCCCAGCGGCCGTACCCTCTCCGGCGGCATCGACCCAATCGCACTGTACCCACCCAAGCGCTTCTTTGGCGCCGCCCGCAACTGTGAGGAAGGTGGCTCCCTCACCGTCATCGCGACCTGCCTGGTAGACACCGGCTCGCGTATGGACGACGTGATCTTCGAGGAGTTCAAAGGCACCGGCAACATGGAGTTGCGGCTAGACCGCCGGCTGGCCGAACGCCGCATCTTCCCCGCGATTGACATCCCCGGCTCCAGCACCCGCCGCGAGGAACTGCTTATGGACGAGCAGACCCTCAAGCAGGTGTACACCGTTCGGCGGATGGTCTCGATGATCGGCGCCAATTCTCCCAACCCCAGCGAGGGCACCGAGCGGCTGGTCGAGCGCATGGCGCGCACCAAGGACAATGCCGAGTTCCTGGCCACCCTCAAACAGGAAGTCTGATGCGCGGCCGCGCGGCTCTACGCAAGTCGCAACTGGCACGCCGTTCACGCTTTCACGCGCAACACGCATCACTGCATTCTATGATCTCCGCGTGCGTGAAACCCCCACTATGGGGTTTCCGTAACGTAACGCCTGTGTATAATGCCCAAAGCGGTTTCCGGCCGACTCCTGAGAAGGAGGTCACCGAGCATTAACGGCACGCTCAGCCCGCGCTCCAAGCCCCACAGAGCGCCGAACAGCACCAATCCACACACTGCGGTCCCGGGAGTCCCACGGCTCAGCCGCTCCCGGTGGCGCCGCCAGTTGACGCACGGCGTCGTTCTGTCGGTGCTTGCAGCAGCGGGCATAGGTATCGTCATGCAGGGCGGTTCACCGCCCATTCCCTCCCTTGGGATGGAAGTGCCTGCCTCACCGGCGGCGGCCCCGCCCTCCGGTCTGGTGCTCGCCGTCCCCACGCAATCCGCGCCATACATCCGCGGCGGCGCCGCGCTTTCAGGAACCGTTTCGACTCAACGCGTCACCCAGTATCAGGTCGCCGCTCCGGCGGCATCGCCCGCGTCTGCTTCTGCCGCTGTCAGCGCAGCACCTGCCCCAGCGCCAGACGGCGCGGCGCCTGCATCCAGTACTCCGGCCATCACCGACGGCCCGCGTGCCGCGCTGGACCTTGACGATGGCGGTCTGCGCCGGTCATCGGCCGCCTCCAGCGCGCCGGTCGCTTCACCTACCCCAACGCCAACGCCTGCCGAGCCCGAGAGCGTTGTCGTCTTTCACGAGGTGAAAGCCGGCGACACACTCGGCGCCATCGCCCAGCGATACGGTGTTTCGGTCCGCTCGATCCTATCGATCAACGAGGTCGTGCAGGATCGCGACATGCTCAAGGTCGGCCTGCAACTGTATATCCCCACCGCTGACGGCGTCGTCACCTTCGTCAAGTGGGGAGATACCATCACCGAGCTCGCCGAGAAGTACGGTGTCAAGCCTGAGACGATCGTCGGCTACAAACCCAACAAGCTTTCAGACGCCGATGCGATCCGCCAGGGGGAGTTGATCCTGATCCCCGGGGGGAAGCCTCCGGCGCCACCTGCCCCACCCCCGGCGCCTGCGGCCGTGGTGGCGGCGACACCGGCCCCAGCGACGCGCCCCGCTCCCGCTCCTGCCTCTGCACCGGCCCCGGCGGCAGCCCCGGCGGCGCCCGCGCCCGCCCAAGCACGTCCAGCAACCGGTGGCGGCTGGATCTGGCCCATCTCAGGCGCACTGTCGAGCTACTTTGGCCCGAGTCATCCGCTCGGCATCGATATCGACCTGTATGGCCGCGGCGGCGCTGCCATTCGGGCCGCGCGTGGCGGCGTCGTCACCTTTGCCGGCGGCAACCCCTGCTGCTCGTACGGGTACTACGTCGAGATTGACCACGGTGATGGCTATCGCACGCTGTATGCGCACTTCAGCGGCCCGCCGCCGGTACGTATCGGCCAGACGGTAAGCCAGGGACAGGTAGTTGGCTACGCCGGCAGCACCGGCTACTCCACCGGCACACACCTGCATTTTGAGGTCCGGCGGGGCGGGACACCGGTGAATCCGCTGTCCTTCCTGCCGTAGAGCGCCGGCTGCGGCGCGACCGTTCAAGGGCGGACCGGGACCTTCCCGGCTCCGCCCTCTCGCTTATTCCCGTTCCATGGTCACAAGTCTTGTATGCTCATGCCATGGCATCGGCGATCATCGTGGCTGCCGGCTCCAGCCGCCGGATGGACGGACAGGACAAGCTGCTTGCACCAGTGGCGGGCAAGCCGGTGCTGGCGCACACCCTGGCCGCCTTCGAGCGCTGTGCTGCCATCTCCGAGGTGATCGTGGTGCTTAGCGCGCACAACGCCGACGGACTGCTGCCCGTACTGCGCCCGTTTAGGAAGGTGACGCGGACTGCCAAGGGCGGCCTGCGCCGGCAGGACTCCGTTCGTGCCGGTCTGTTCTCGCTAACGCCGGCAGACTGGGTGGTGGTGCACGACGGCGCCCGCCCGCTGGTGACGCCGGGGATCATCAGCCAGGGGCTCGAGGCCGCTCAGAGCACCGGCGCCGCGACTGCCGGACTGCCGGTGGTCGATACACTCAAGGCAGCACGTGGCGATGGCACGATCATCCGTACGGTGCCGCGCGAGGGTCTGTGGGCGGTGCAGACTCCACAGGTGTTCCGCTACCCGCTGCTGCTAAACGCCCATGAGCGCATTCACGAGGACGTCACCGATGACTGCGCCATGCTGGAACGGCTCGGCCATCAGGTGGTGGTGTTCGAAGGTTCGCGTTTCAACTTCAAGGTGACCACCCCTGAAGACCTGCTGCTGGCCGGCGCGGTGTTGAGGTCACGCCGGGCCAGCACTGGTAGCCGCACGCGCCGGCCAGCAGCGCCTTAGCCATCTCCGATGACACACCCGGCTGCCGGTCACCCAAACTCCCCGCCACTCCGTGGCAGGCTAGCACCCAGCCCAACGGGGGGCCTCCACGCAGGCAACGTCCGGACGTTGCTGCTCGCCTGGCTCTCGGCGCGTGCCGCCGGCGGCACGGTCGTGCTGCGCGTGGAGGACATCGACCGAGCGCGCTGCCGGCCCGAGTACACCGCCCAACTGCTGGACGACCTGCACTGGCTGGGGCTGGACTGCGACGAGGGGCCGGACGGTAGCGGACCGTATGCGCCCTATCTGCAGTCACAGCGGCTCGACCGCTACGAGGCGGCGCTCACCAGGCTGCAACGCGCCGGGCTGGCGTATCCTTGCGTCTGCTCTCGGGCCGAGCTAGCCCAGGCAGCCAGTGCCCCCCACACCGCCGGTGGCCCGCTCTATCCCGGCACCTGCCGCGGCCGCTACCAGAGCGCACAGGATGCGGCGGCCACCGGTGGCAGAGCGCCGTCCTGGCGATTCGACGCCCAGGCGGCGGGGACGGAACGCATGCCATGGCAGGACGCATTCCGGCCCGAGGCTGCGCAGCCGATCCGTGTCGATGACTTCATCCTGTGGCGGGCGGACGGCGTGCCCTCTTACCAGCTGGCCGTGGCGGTGGACGATCTGGCAATGGCCATCACCGAGGTCGTACGTGGAGATGACCTGGCAGAGTCCACCCCCCGGCAACTGGCGCTGATCCGTGCGCTCGGTGGCGCCGCACCCGGTTACCGGCATGTCCCCCTGGTGACGGATGAGCACGGCAGACGGCTGGCCAAGCGCACCGATGCCACACAAATCGCCGTCTTGCGCGCCGCCGGTGCGCCGCCACAGCGCCTTCTGGGCTACCTTGGCCACGGGCTCGGCCTGCTTGCCCGTGCAGAGCCCGTCACAGCGCATGCCCTGGCCCGCAGCTTCCGGTGGGACCTTGTGCCGCGCCGGCCAGTCACCGTGTCTGCGCAGGCGCTTCGTGCCCTGGCCATGGATTGAAGCGGAGCTTACCACTCGGTAGACTCAGGCCGGAGGTGTCCCCGCGCATGCCCCCCGGGGCACTGGGGATGCCGGCGGCACACAGTGGGGAGGAGACCATGAATCTCAACACGATCGCGCCCGCGATGCGCGACAATCCCTACCCGTACTACGCCATGGCCAGGCAGATGGCGCCGGTCGTGTGGAACGACGCCGCCGGGATGTGGAACGCCTTTGGCTATGAGGACTGCAATACCATCCTGCGCGATCATGAGCGCTTCTCGTCGGAGCATCGCAAGTTCAACCCGGAGCTTCAGCGTGGCCGGCCGAGTATGCTGACCATGGATCCACCCCGCCACACCCAGTTGCGCAACTTGATCAACCGCGCCTTCACACCCCGGCGGGTGGCCGGGCTGGAACCCCGTATCCAGGAGATCACCGACGGCCTGCTCGCCGAGGTGCTGCCCAGCGGCCGGATGGATATCGTCGAGCACCTGGCTGTGCCCCTGCCGGTGATCATCATCGCCGAGCTACTCGGGGTTCCACCGGCCGACCGTGCCCGCTTCAAGCACTGGTCCGACGTAATCGTCGCCAACCTCGGCCAGGACTTCACCGGAGCCGGGCCGCCGGAGGTGCAGTCGGTCCAGGATGAGTTCATCGCCTACTTCACCGAACAGCTCGATGACCACCGGCGCGCGCCGAAGGACGACCTGATCGGCGCGCTGCTGGCGGCTGATATCGACGGCGAAAGGCTTGCCGCCGAGGAACTGCTGACGTTCTGCATCCTGCTGCTGGTGGCCGGCAACGAGACCACGACCAACCTGATTGGCAACGCCGTCCGGTTGCTGTTGGAGTACCCAGAACAACAGGCGCGGTTGCGGGCTGACCTGACACGCGTACCCTCGGCCATCGAGGAGTCGTTGCGCTTCCGGCCGCCGGTGCAGGCCACGATTCGCAGCGTGGCGCAGGACCTGGAGTTACGCGGGCAGCAGCTCAAGCGGGGGCAGCGGGTCGCTGTGTGGCTGGCCGCCGCCAACCGCGACCCGGCCGAGTTCCCCGATCCGGAAACGTTCGATATCGGCCGCACGCCCAACCGCCATCTATCATTCGGTCAGGGGATTCACTTCTGCCTGGGTGCGCCGCTCGCCAGGCTGGAGACGAAGGTAGCGCTCGCTGCGCTATTGGAGCGCGTTCCGGCGATGGCGCGTGCTGACCAGTCGCCACTGATCCCGGTGGAAGGGTTTATCATGCACGGTATACGGAGCCTGCCGGTGGTGTTAGACCCGGTGCAGGCCGCGGCGGCCGTGTGACTGCAGAGCGCGCCATTGACGTTCCGGGCGAAGGGGCGGCGGAGACAGCCGCCCCTCGTGCTACGCCTGCGCACAACCCGATCACAGCGGGCGGATGGTCTGGGGTTTCGTTCATCATCGGCAACGCCATCGGCGGGCTGGTGTATATCCCGCTGGCCCGCCTGCTCAGCCCCGGCGACTTCGGCCTGTACGCCGAGGCCAACCTGATCTTCCTGGCAATGGTGATGCTGGCCGAAGGCAATGTCGGCCAAGCGCTGATCCAGCTGCGCGGCGACGAGCATGCGCTCGCCCGGGCGGCATTGTGGATGGCGGCCGTGTTCGGGCTGCTGGGCACGGCGCTATGTGCGGCGGCGGCATGGCCGCTTGCCCGATTCTTCGATGACCCAGAGCTGACGGGGCTGCTGCTGCTGATGGCGCCAGGAGTTCTGCTGTCGGCGCTGGGGGCGGTACCGCACGCACTTCTGCAGCGCGACCTCGACTTTCGCCGCAAGACGCTCCCAGAGACCGCAGCAGTGGCGGTCGGAGGTCTGGGCGCGCTGGCGGCAGCGCTGGCCGGGCTGGGGGTATACAGTTTCGCCGCACAGACCGTGCTCGCACCCGCCGTTTCCACCGCGCTCGCCTGGTGGGTGTGGCGTGGGTCGCTCGGCGGATGGCGCGCCGAAGGCGCCGGCATCCGGCAGCTCACACGGCTGTGGGCGGCGATCAGCGCCGGAGACCTGGCCATCTACGCCCGCCTGAATACGGATTACACGTTCACCGGCCGGTTGCTGGGCAAGGATGCGCTGGGGGTATACTCGGTTGCCTGGTCCACCAGCGCCGGGCCGCTGCTGTTCATCACCGCCTTCACCGCGCGCGTGGGTTATGCGGTGTTCGCCCGCCTGCAGGACCAGCGCGAGCGACTGCGCGATGTGTTCTTGGCGGCCGAGCGGGTGATCGCCACCGCGGCAATTCCGCTATTTCTTGCGGCGATCGTCGTCACCCCGGACCTGGTGAACGTGACACTGGGAGCAAAGTGGCAGGCAGCGGCTTCGCCGGTGGCTGCGCTGTTTGTCCTGCAAATGGTACGAGCAATCTGCGGGCCGGGCGCCTCACTGGTGCTGGCCACCGGACACAGCCGCCTGTACGCCACCGTGGGTGTGGCGATGTTGCCACTGACGGTGATCGCGGTGCTGATTGGCACCCGTGCCGGCGTGCCCGGCGTATCGGCGGCGATGGTGGTGGCAGTCGGCGGCGCCTCCGCGGTGTATCTGGCGCTGGCATTGGCGCTGCTGGATGCCGGGGTGATGACCTGGCTGCGCGGTCTGCGTGCGGCAGCCGTTATCTGTGCGATCGGCTTGCCACCGATGATCGGCGTTCGGCTGCTGCTCACGGCCGCCATCGATGCCCCGGATGCGCTGCGGCTGATCGCCTGCCTCGCAACAGGGCTGGCGTCTCTGGCCATCTCCATACGCATCGTGCGCCCGGGAATCGCCGCCGACGTGGCGTTGCTGCGTGCCGCGGGCGAGTGACCATCCCGGTTACCGGGCGTTTCCCGTCCCACCCGGCGGGCTTAGACGTCTAGCCCCTTATTACGCAGAAACGCCGCACTGTCCGGCTCCCGCCCGAGAAAGTCGCGGACCAACGCTGAGCCATCCACCGATCCGCCACGCTCCAAGATCATGCGCCGGTACGAAAGCCCCATCTCCTGGCTGAGTGTGCCGGCCGTCTCAAACCTGGTGAACATGTCGTCGGCGAACACCTCAGACCACAGGTAACCGTAGTATCCGGAGTCATAGCCGAAGAGGTGGCCAAAGCCGCTCTGCCAGTGTGTGCCTTCCGGCATGGCAAAACCGCAGATGGGATGCAGTTCAGCAGCGATGGCGGTGGTGTCCTTCCTGCCGCCGGCCGCATGATAGGCCATGTCGAGGTGGGCGAAGTACAGCTGGCGGCAAGTCAGCACGCCCTGGTGCAGCCGCCGGGCCGCCACCATCGCCTGCAGCAGCGACTCCGGCAACGGTACGCCGGTGTCCACATGCCGGGAAAAGCGGCCAAGTACCTCGGGCAGCCACACCCACTGCTCCAGCATCTGGCTCGGCGCCTCGACGAAGTCGCGCTCCGTACGGGAGCCGGAGAAGCGCAGGCACTCGGCTCGAGTGAGGGTCTGATGGAGGATATGGCCGAACTCGTGAAACAGTGTCTCCACTTCCGAGTGACGCAGGAGTGAAGGTTGGTCCGGGCCGGGCTTGGTGAAGTTGGCGACGATCGCGCTCACCGGCTGCTGATAGCCGCCGCCGGCCAGCCGCCGTCCACCGCGCAACGTGAAGGCCGCAGCGTGCCCGTACTTGTTGTCACGCGGGAACAGGTCCATGTAGAAGTGGGCGATGGTCGCGTCCTCGCCGGCGGTGGTATCGATGATCCGGAAGAGACGCACGTCCGGGTGCCAGGCGTTGGCCGGCTCTACCGGCTCAAACCGCACACCGAGCAGCGTCTGATAGACGAAGAACAGCATGTCCAGCGCTGCATCCAACGGGAAGTACTTCGCTACCTCGAACTCGTCCACTGCGTAGCGTTCGCGGCGAATGCGGGTATGGTAGAAGCGCCAGTCCCATAGCTGCACCTCAGCATCCGGCCGGCCCGTATGCGCCCGTTTCGCCGCGGTCATATCCACCAGGTCTGCCTGCAGCAACGGCAGCATCCGCTCTCGCAGATCGGCAAGAAAACCCCGCACCTCCGCAGGCGTGCGCGCCATGCGGATCTCCAGCACGTACGCCGCCCACGACTCGTAGCCGAGCAACCGGGCCAGTTCGTCCCGGACAGCGATGGCCTCCTCTAGCACCGCGACGTTCTCGGGGCCACCCTTGCGATACTGCTTGAGCATCAGCTCTCGTCTCAACGCTTCGGACTCGGCGCCGTCCATGAAGGGGAAGAACTCGGGGTAGTCCAGCGACACACGGTACTCCGCCTGCCCGTGGTGCTCCTTGGTGCGCAGCCGGGAGATGTAGCTGTCCGGCAGCCCTGCCAATTCCTCGCGCTTCACCCAGATGGCATCGTCCCACTCGTCGATATGCTTCTCGAACAGCAGATCCAGCTCGACCAGCCGGTTGTTCAGCTCCTTTACGCGGGCACGCTGCTCCGCCGGCAGCTCGAAGCCGTTGCGCCGGTAATCCCGCAGCGTGCGTTCCAGCAGCCGCGCCCGCTCACCCGTGAGCGCCGCCGCCTCAGGTGTTGCAGCGAAAGCCGCGACCACAGCGTGGACGTCCTCGCGGAAGGACAGCTCGATGCTCCATTTCTCCAGCGTCTCGCGCAGCCCCTGCGCCGCCTGACGCACGTCTGCCTCCACAGCCACATGCGACATGAAGCCGTAGCGCCCGTACGCTTGCCCCATCAAGTCGCTGACCTCTTCCAGCGCACCGAGCACCCGGTCGTAGGTGCGCTGTTCGGCCGGCACGGCCAGCAACTGCGCGATTCGCCCCTCTGCGGCGGCGAGCGTCTCGTACTGCGCAGCGCCAATCGCACTGGGGGTGGGCATGCGGTAATCGATCATTCCCGGCTCCAGGTACTGGTATCGCCGGATCGTATCATGCCCGCGCCACGGCTCACGCCGGCGCGTGCCCCGTGCACCGCGGGCCGCCCGGCCCTACACTAAACGTCACGGCCCGCGCCGGTGACGCCACCGGCCGATACCGCAGCCATGGGGAGCACGCATGACCGCTCAGCGCGTCAAGGGCTTTGGTTCGTCCATCATCCGCGAGATGACGCGGCTGTCGCTCCACTACGACGCGCTCAACCTGTCTCAGGGCTTCCCTGACTTTCCTGCTCCGGCCGAGGTGAAGGCCGCCGCGATTGAAGCGATCGAGCGCGAGGCGAACCAGTACACGGTCACTTGGGGCGTTCCGGCGCTGCGAGAGGCAATCGCGCTTAAGGCATGGCGCTTCAACGGGCTGGCCGCGGATCCCGCCACCGATGTCACGGTCACGTGCGGCGCCGCCGAGGCGATGGCCTGTGCGCTCTTCAGCCTTGTCGACCCTGGTGACGAGGTGATCATCTTCGAGCCGTTCTTTGAGACGTACTTGCCCGATGTGCAGATGTGCGGCGGTGTGCCACGCTTCGTTGAGCTACACGAGCCGGATTTTCGTTTCGAACCCGACGCCCTGCGCGCCGCCTTCTCCGCCCGTACACGCGCGGTGATCATCAACACCCCCCACAACCCGACCGGACGCGTGTTCACCGCTGCGGAGCTGCAACTGATCGCGGATTTGTGCATTGAGTACGACGCGGTGGCGATTACCGATGAGATCTACGAGTACATGACGTACGACGGCCGTCGCCATCTCTCCATCGCGTCGCTCCCTGGGATGTGGGAGCGCACCATCACCATCTCCGGCTTCAGCAAGACTTACTCGGTCACCGGGTGGCGCCTGGGCTATGCCGTGGCGCCGGCATCGCTGATGGAGCCGCTGCGCAACGTCCACGACTTCCTGACGGTCTGCGCGCCGGCGCCGCTTCAGGCTGCGATGCTGGCGGCGCTGTCGCTGCCCGAGCAGTACGAGCAGGAGATCATTACTTCTTATACCGCCCGCCGTGAGCGGTTCCTGCACGTGCTGGAGCGCAACGGCTTCGACCCCGTGCGGCCGGAGGGCGCCTACTACACCTTGGCAGCGTACGGGCGGATTGATGACCGCGACCCGCGCACCTTCGTCGAGCGGATGGCGCGGGAGGCGCGGGTTGTCGCCGTGCCGGGTACCGCCTTCTACCGCGCCGGACACGGCGGCCAGCGCATCCGGTTCGCCTTCTGCAAGACGCCCGAGACAATGGACGAGGCGGATCGCCGCCTGGCAGCGCTGCGGCCGGAGTCGTGAGCGGCACTGCCACAGGAGCGCGCCAGGCAGTACCATAAGAGGCACGGGTGCGAAGGACACCGGCCGGGCCGGTGCCCACCACCCTGCGTCATCCGGCTGGGTGACGCTGCCCAGATCCGCTTGTCCGGCCACCTACCCGCATCACGCTGGTCTACAATCGAACCCGCCCGCCACGGCTTAGCTGCCCGCCGCGGTTCGTCACCAGTGAATCGCCGATGGAGGACATCCGTGTCAGAGCCTGGCTTTGTGGTTGGCGGACGGTACGCGAACGCGGCGGGTGACTATGACGTACTTGCGATTGAAGATGGCAAGGTGCGCATCCGCTATGCCCGCGGGCTGGAGCTGACGCTTCCGGCGGGCGGCCTCTGGTCTCAGTGGGAACAACTGGTAGCCGAGCGCACCGGCCGCCCCTTGACGCCGGCCAAAGCGGCAACCGCCCCACGTCCGGCTACGTCCCGGCCGTCAGCTCCGCGTAGCACCGGAACCGCCCGCACCGCTGCGCCCAGGCTCCCCAAGAAGGCGCCGTCCGGCGAGGCGGGATTCTTCTTCGCCGCCGGCTACCTGGCCGCCGGGTGCGATCTCACCGCGTCGGTCGCTGGGCGCGACTATCTAGCCTTTGCCCAGCGCTATCAGATTCTCACCGGCCGCGGTCTCTCGACTCCGCACGCGGGCCTCGACGTGCACGAGCGGCCGACCCACAAGTCGGGCGCCGATCTGGCGGTGACCTTCCCCGCGACCGAGGGTATCCGCCCGCTGCTGATCCTTGGCAAGGACACACCACTGCAACCGGCGCCGCAACCGGGCTTCTACGCTGTCAACAAGACGGAGGCAGTGGAACGGCTGCTCAAGCTCGGGTTCGACCTGGGCCGCAACGACAACCCCGCCACGGTCCGCAGCCATATCCCGGCCGGCCACCATGACGATTTCGACCGGGGCGTTGCGCTGCGCAACCAACTCCGGCGCTGAGCCGCACCACACCGATGATTACCGAGAGCGAAGGGCACACCTACCGGGCAGGTGCGCTGCTGTATCAACGACGCTGGAACCCGGCGCAGTGCCGCGCCACCGCCGTGATCGTGCACGGCCTGGGCGAGCATAGTGGTCGCTACGGACACGTCGCCCGGGCTCTGGCAACGATCGGTGTGGACGTGCTCGCCTTTGATCAGCGGGGCTTTGGCAGGACTGCTGGGATGCGCGGCGACACTCGCCGCTTTCAGGATCGCCTGGACGACCTCGCCGGGACCGTCACCAGCCAGCGCCGGCGGCATCCCAGCCTGCCGCTGGTGCTGATCGGTCACTCGATGGGCGGGCTGATCGCTACCCGTTATGTGCAGTCGAGTCTGCCCGCGCCCGACCTGCTGGTGCTGTCCGGCGCCGCCATCGACCCCAGACCACTGGAGCGACGGCGTGCGGCGCTGCGACTGGGCAGAGCCATCGCCCGCGCGCTCCCCCACCTGCGCCTGCCCTTCTCCAACGTGGACGCCCTTTCCACCGATCCGGCGGTGGCAGCTGCGACGCGCGCCGACCCGCTGCGCGTGCCCGGGCTCGGTGTTCGGCTCGGCCTGCAACTCGCCGCAGAGCAGCGGCGGGCGTGGGCGGAACTGGCACACATCAGCCTGCCGGTGCTGCTGCTCCACGGCGCAGACGACCGCATGATTCCATCGCCGGACGCGCGTGACGCCGCCCCGCGCCTGGGCAGCGCCGATGTCACCTTGCGAATCTACCCCGGGATGCTGCACGAGGTGTTCAACGAACGGGAACGGAGCACCGTGCTCCAGGACTTGACAGACTGGGTGAACCAGCGCATTCCCTAGGCTGTCTTACCGCACCCAAGCCCGCGGTTCCCTTCCATCAACGACCTGGCATCGTTATGCTGACGGCAGCATAACGCCAGTTTGCGCACATCTATCGTGGCGGTCTGCGATAATCGGCGGGCCCGCACCGTGGCACGGCGGGCCGGAAATCCCCGGGCAGGAGGAACCGAGTGAAGGCGATTGAGTATGCCGCGCCGGCGTCGGTGGCGGAGGCTGTGAGCCTGCTCCAGCAAGGCGGGCCAACCGCGAGAGTGCTGGCAGGCGGCACCGACATCATCGTGATGGCACGTGAATACCGGCGCGACGTATCGGTGATGGTGGATGTCAAGCACATCCCGGAGTTGACCGAGATGTCGTTCAGCGCGGAAACCGGGCTGAGCGTAGGCGCGGCCGTGCCCTGCTACCGCATCTACGAAGACCCGCAGGTGCAGCGGCTGTATCCGGCGCTGGTCGACTCAGCGTCACTGATTGGCGGCATTCAGGTGCAGAGCCGGGCGAGTCTCGGCGGCAACCTATGCAACGCCTCGCCCGCTGCCGACTCGATCCCAACCCTGATCGCGCTGGGTGCGGTGGCCCATATCAGCGGGCCAGGTGGTACCCGCACGCTGCCGGTTGAGCAGTTCTGCGTCGCGCCCGGCCGCAATGCGCTGGAAGACGGTGAATTGCTGGTCCGCCTCCAATTCCCGGCGCCTGCTCCGCGCTCCGGCGCGCGCTTCCTCCGCTTCATTCCGCGCAACGAGATGGACATCGCTGTGGTGAATGTCTGTGTGGCCGTGCAGCTGAACGAAGCACGCGACCACATCACCAGTGCCCGAGTGGCCATCGGCGCCGTCGCACCGACACCACTGTTCGTCCCAGAGGCCGGGGCAGCGCTGGCCGGGGCAAGCACCGACCCGGAGTCCTGGCAGCCGGCGGTTGATGCCGTGCGCGCCGCTGCCCGGCCGATTACCGACATGCGTGGCTCCGCTGCGCAGCGCCGCCATCTGGCCGGCGTGCTCACCCGCCGCGCGCTCGAGGGCGCCGTGGCCCGCGCCAAGGAGGCGTAGCGCATGACCACCAAGACCCACGTCCAGGCCCGCATCAATGGCGATGACGTCGAGTTCCTGTGCGAGCCGCGGCAGAGCCTGTTGGAGGTTCTCCGGGATGTGCTGGACCTCACCGGCGCCAAGGAGGGATGCAACAACGGCAACTGCGGCGCCTGCAACGTCATCGTCAACGGGCGGTTGGTCAACTCCTGCTGCGTGCTGGGTGTCGAGATCCAGGGCGCCGAGGTGACGACGATTGAAGGTGTGGCCAACCCCGATGGCAGCCTGCACCCGCTGCAGCAGGCCTTCCTGGAGCACGCCGCTCTGCAGTGTGGCATCTGCACACCTGGGTTCATCGTCGCGGCCAAGGCGCTGCTAGACCGCGAGCCCGATGCCGATGAGGCCCGCATCCGCCACTGGCTGGCCGGCAATCTGTGCCGCTGCACCGGCTACGATAAGATCGTCCGCGCCGTGATCGCGGTGAGCGACATCAAAGACCGCGTTCCCGCGTAATCGGCGCCCCCGCCCGTGATAGCACCAGTCGCGGGTTGGGCCCGCATTCCCTGGAGGGTGGAATGGTTGTTGAGAGCAAGCCCGGCTACAAGGTGATCGGTACGCGGCCGATCCGGCATGACGGCGTTGATAAGGTCACGGGCCGGGCGAAGTACGGCGCTGATGTCAAACTCACGGGGATGTTGCACGGGCGAGTTCTGCGGTCACCCCATGCCCACGCGCGCATCCTGCGCATTGATACAAGCAAAGCAGCCGCGCTCGATGGGGTGAAGGCGATTGTCACCGGCGCGGATATGCCCGCCGCGGCGGACCGAATCGAGCAACTCGGCGAGAGCGCCGCCAATCTGCGCGAGCTGTCCGCCAACGTGCTGGCGCAGGACAAGGTGCTGTATCGCGGACACGCCGTCGCAGCGGTTGCCGCCAGCTCCGTTCACGTCGCCCTCGAAGCGCTGCGCCTGATCGAGGTCGAATACGAGGTGCTGCCCCCGGTGCTGGACGTGCGTGACGCGATGCGCCCGGACGCACCGCTGCTGAATGAGGCGATGCGCACGCGGGAAATGGGCAAGGTCGTTGACCCCAACACCCCCACGAATATCGCCGCTCATATGCAGTTCCAGCAGGGGGACATGGACGCCGGCTGGCTCGCCGCTGATGTGGTGATTGAACGCGACTACACCACGAAGATGGTGCATCAGGGTTACATCGAGCCGCACAATGCCACGGCTCACTGGAACGCCGATGGCAACCTGACCATCTGGACCAGCACCCAGGGTTCCTTCAGTGTGCGTGGCCAGGTTTCGGAACTGCTGCAGGTGCCGGTCTCCCGCGTGAAGATTGTTCCGATGGAGATCGGCGGAGGTTTCGGCGGCAAGCTGGTGGTGTACCCGGACATCCCTGCCGCCCTGCTGTCTCGCATGACCGGCCGGCCGGTGAAAGTGCTGATGGACCGGACCGAGGTGTTTGAGGGCACCGGCCCGACTTCCGGCACCTATATCCGCGTCAAGCTGGGCGCCACCAACGACGGCCGCCTGACCGCCGCCGAGGCGTACCTGGCGTACGAGGCGGGCGCCTACGCCGGCTCCTCCGTAGGCGCGGGCATGCTCTGTATGCTGGCGCCGTATGAGATTCCGGCGGTCAAGCTGGACGGTTACGACGTGCTCGTCAACAAGCCCAAGACCGCCGCCTACCGTGCCCCCGGCGCTCCGGCCGCCGCCTTCGCAATGGAGCAGACCGTCGACGAACTGGCAGAGCAATTGGGTATCGACCCGCTGCACATGCGCCAGATGAACGGCTCCAAGGAAGGCTCGCGCCAATCCACCGGCCAGCCGTTCAAGCGCATCGGCAACCTGGAGTGCATCCAAGCGGCACTGGACTCCGCCCACTATAACGCACCGCTAGAGGGGCCAAACCGCGGGCGCGGCGTGGCCTCCGGTTACTGGATGAATGTCGGGCTCAAGTCCTCGATGACCGCCTCCGTCAACCCTGACGGCACCGTCGCGCTCGTCGAAGGGTCGACGGATATCGGTGGCACCCGCGCTTCGCTGGCGATGCAGCTGGCGGAAACGCTCGGCATCGCCGCCGAGGAGATCAAGCCGTCGGTGGTCGATACCGACTCGATCGGCTATACCGACGTCACCGGCGGCTCACGCACAACCTATGCCGGCGGTGTTGCAGCCTACGAAACCGGACTCGACATCATCCGCCAGCTCAAGGAGCGTGCCGCGCTGATCTGGCAGGTGAGCGCGGACGACGTGCAATACGAAGATGGCGTCCTGCGGTCGCTCAGCGACCCCACCAAGACGATGACGTTCAAGGAGATTGCCGCTAAGCTGCACGCCACCGGCGCGCCGGTGGTCGGTCGGGCGACCGTCTCCCCCACCGGTCAGGGTGGCGCCTTCTCCACCCAGATCGCCGACGTGGAGGTGGATCCCGACACCGGCAAGGTCACCATCCTGCGCTACACCGTGGTGCAGGATGTGGGCACAGCCGTTCACCCGGCGTACGTCGAGGGCCAGTTGCAGGGCGCGGCTGCCCAGGGGATCGGCTGGGCGCTGAACGAGGAGTACTACTACGACGAGACAGGCCGGATGGTCAACTCCAGCTTTCTCGACTACCGGATGCCGACTACTCTTGACCTGCCCATGATCGATACCGTGATCGTTGAGGTACCGAACCCGGGCCATCCGTATGGCGTGCGCGGCGTGGGCGAAGTGCCGATCGTGCCGCCGCTGGCCGCCATCGCCAACGCTGTGTATCGGGCCACCGGCCAGCGCTTCCGCGACCTGCCGATGAACCCACGCCGCGTTCTGGAAGTAACCCAGTCGGTCGAATAGCACAGGTTCGCGGGTCGAGAGAGATGCCGGCTCTCTCGACCCGCGTCATCTGCGGCAGGCAGCTATGCCCACCGTGTTTGTGCCATCGCTGTTGCGCGGCTTCACCGACGATCGCTCGCTGGTGCGGGTTCCGGGGCGCACGCTGGGGGAGGTGTTCGCCAACCTCGAGGCCGCCTACCCCGGTATCGGCGCGCGTATCATCAACGACGGGCGCATCCGGCCGGAGATCGCTATCTCCGTCGACGACCAGTTGGTCGATACCGGCCTGCTGTACGCCGTCGATGACGGCAGCGAAATCTTCCTCCTACCCGCCATCTCCGGTGGCTAGCCGCAGGCGCACCCCCGGTCAGCGCGTCGCCTGCGCCATGCTCGAGGGTGGGTCGCTGGCAGGGAAGCTGTCAGCGGAGATTTTATCCTGGCTGGGGCGCTGTTCCGGCGGCGCGCCTGCCTGCCCGCAGGAGGAGGCCGCCCGCAGGCAGGCCTCGGCACAGGCGCGCATGACGTCTCCCTCCAGGGCGCTGCACATCTCGGCGCAGCGCGCGCAGAGAGCTGCACACTCGGTCAACGCCGCTTCGTCTGCTGAACCGCCATCGGTATGAGCGGCGGCTGTCCGGCGGCAGCAGTCCGCGGTCTGCTGCAACACCCGGCGCAGTCTGGCATCTCCACCGCCTTGGGAACGCAGGTGTTCGAGCGCCTGGTCACAGGCCGCTGCGGCGGTCAGACAGTCACCGGCACACGCCCGTAAGGCCGGGTCCACGCGCCCGGAGATCGATGCACGGCTCATGGCATGCTCCCTCGCGTCGGCTAGCGACCCTTCTGCGTGGCCCTATCCGCTTCGGCGCCGATGCGCTCCGCCACTTCCCGCGTCGAGATGTGGTTGGCCATTGCGGCCCGCTCCAGCCGCTCCAGCGTAATGTGCTCATCCGGCCGGCCGTGATCGTTGTTGGGTTCGCCGCACTTGCAGTCCATACACATGGTTGCGATGCTCCTCTGGCAGCCGCTCATCTGCGAGCCGCCTTCTCAGAACGTAGCCCGAGCGGTTGGCGTCCGGCATACCCCAAAGTGCGGGGAGAAGGCGTCCGGATGGGGGTAGGACCGCTATCGGGCCTGGCAGGCGGGAGGGTGTGACCATGACTGACGCCGCCGGCAGGCTACGTGCGGACGGGAATGAGATCCGTGCCACCTTCAGCACCATCGATGAAGCGGCCATCACCCGGCGCCCTCCCGGCGGGTGGAGCGTGTGGGAGATCGCCTACCACCTGATGGACATGGAACGCTGGTTCCTCGCCAAGGTGTGTGAGGCGGCGTCCGGGTCACGCGCGGAGGCGCTGACGCACTTCGTCCTGCAATGGTCCCGGCTGCGCGAGGACGTCGCCACGCGGCTGCAGACCATGCCCGCCGACCGGATGGACGTACCGGGTCTACTCAGCGGCGTTCCCGGCTGGACGCCGCGCGCACTGCTGGCCGTGATGGCCGCGCACGACCGCGAGCATCTCGCGCAGATCCGGGCCGCCGCCCGCGGAGAGGAAGGAGCCGACGTGCCCTCCGGCCTGATCGTGCACATCACCGAGGCGGACGCGTGGGAGCGCGCTCGCGCCGCCGGGACATACCGCGCGGAGTCCCTGGACACGGAAGGATTCATCCACTGCTCGACACCGGAGCAGGCGGCGGAAACCGCCGATCGCTACTTCGCCGGCCGCTCGGGTCTCCTCCTGCTGGTGGTGGACCCAGCGCAGCTACAACCGGCGCTGGTATATGAGCCGGCCACCGGTGGCGCGCAGTACCCGCACGTGTACGGGCCGCTGAACCTTGACGCCGTGCGGGCAGTGCTGCCGTTCTCACCGGGGCCGGACGGCCGGTTCAGCTTGCCGCCGGAAATCGCTACGCTGTCCTGAGCGCAAACCGCTGCCGGCGGGAAAGGAAGCGACCATGACCGCACCGCGCATTGACTGGGAGGCCGTCCACGAGGAGGCGATCGACATCCTGCGCCGCTACCTGCAGGTGGACACCTCCAACCCGCCCGGCCGCGAGCGCCAGGCATGTGACTTCCTCGGCGCCATCCTCACCGCTGAAGGCATCAGCTACGAGACGTACGACGCCGGTGGTGACGATCGCGTCTCTCTACGGGCAGTATTGCCCGGCAACGGCGGCGCCCGGCCGTTCATGCTGCTGCACCATACCGATGTGGTACCGGTGCAGCGTGAGTATTGGGATGTGGACCCGTTCGGCGGCATTATCCAGGATGGGCACATCTGGGGCCGCGGCGCGCTGGATACCAAGAGCCTCGGCGTCGGCCAGCTGCTCACCTTTCTGCTGGTCAAACGGCTTGGCATCCCGCTCAAACGGGACCTGGTGTACTACGCCATGGCCGATGAGGAGGCAGGGGGCCAGTGGGGGGTTGAGTGGCTGGAGAAGCACCACCCCGAGACCTTCGATGTCGAGTACGTCATCAATGAGGGCGGCGGCGGCGTCACCGAACTGTTCGGCGTGCAGCGACCCGTGTTCAACGTAGCGGTAGCGGAGAAGGGGCCGCTGTGGGTGAAGCTGATTGCCGAAGGGCGGCCCGGCCATGCCTCGGTGCCGCATGAAGACAACGCGCTCGACCGGCTGGTGCGCGCACTGTACAAGATCCAAATGTGGCAGCGCGAACTGACCGTCTCGCCGCTGCTGACGGAGTACTTCCAGCGGCTAACCCGCGCCGGTATCTTTCAGGGCGAGCCCACCGTCGATGGCCTGCGCAAAGCGGCGGAGCACGATCCGCGCATCCGCGCACAGCTGATGAACACGATCAGCCTGACCACCACCCAGGCAGGGATCAAGCACAACGTCATCCCCGCGCGCGCCGAGGCGACGCTTGACTGCCGCCTTCTGCCCGGCGTCCGGCCGGACGATTTCCAGAAGGAACTGGAGGCCATCATCGACGACCCGAAAGTGACGGTGGAGCGGGTGTTCGCCGGCTGGTCTGAGGCGAACGACTTCGACAACGAGTTGTTTGCCGTGATCGAGCAGGTCGCGCGTGAACACGTCGAAGACGCCGTCGTGGTGCCGGGTATCACGGTTGGATTCACCGACAGCCGCACGTTCCGCAATCGGGGGACGGTCTCGTATGGCTTCTCCGGAAGCCTCATGGACCCCGAGCTAGGCAAGACGGTCCACGGCCACAACGAACGCATGCCGCTGGATAGCCTCAAGCTCATGTGCCAGATGCTGTTCGAGGTCACGCGACGCATGTGCGCGGTGTGACGTACTAGCTCATGGGCGGGCCGGAGCGAGGCTGCGCGGCCCGGCACCTGCCGGCGCGGGTGATATGCGTGCTCACCACCAGCCCGTCTTCCAGCGAAATCCACCGTGCTCCCAGCCACGTGCGCCGGCCTTGGCAATGCGGGCATGGTGCTTCATACACAGGGGAACGGTAAGGCGGTCGCGATCCTCACCGCGCCATTTGAGCACCGCTACCTCCTCCCGCGGTCGCTCGGTGCAGAACTGACAGCGTGGTGTCATGGCAAATCCTTAACTTGTAGAGTTCAGAGCGCAATCCAGGATGCGAGCGCACCAGGCGGGCGGTTCGCATCGAACTTCACGTCGAATCCTGGCCGGTGGGCGCTGAGCTCGGCTATCACCCGCGAGAAGCGCGGCAACCAGGCCCGGTCTGGTGTGAAGCGAAGCCGCCCGCCTTCGGCCCGGTCGTCGGACATCGTGCCCCAACCGCAGCTTTCCAGATAGCGGAATACCGCCTCGGGCGTGTGTGCCCGGTTGAGTGTCGTGGCGATCTCCAGTTCCGACGGGCCGGCGGCAGGGCGATAATGGCGGAAGGTGAACAGCCGGCCCTCGCTCTCACTGCGGCGGCGCGCCTCCTCCTGCCACCCGAGCCACAGGGTGCCAACCGGTAGCGTCAGCTCCATCCCGTTCTGATAGCGAACGCGCACGCTGACACTGTCAGCGGTCAGCACCTGGAAGGGCCCGCTGCGATTGGCGTACCAGTGACCGAGCACAAACGTCTGATCATCCCAGGCAAGCTCGACCTGCTCGGCGTTACGGCGGGCGCGTTCCTCGGCTGCACGCCGCGCCCGCTCCCGCAGGTCACGTTCCTCCTGAGCGGCGCGGGCTTCCCGCCGGCGTTCCGCCGCGCGACGTGCCTGCTCCTCGGCCTGGTCACGCCGGCGCTGTTGCTGCTCGGCGGCACGTGTCTGGTCCGGCCCAGCGGACCGGCGCGCATAGGCACTGCTGGTAGCCCGCCCTGCCCGTCCCTGCCGCCGTGACAGCTCGCGGTCAAGGTCTGCACGGCGGCGGGGATCTAGCAGCACATCCCGCGCTACGTTGATCTGCTGCGTACGCAACGTCGCGTCAGGGTCTGGGTTGACATCTGGGTGCCAGCGCCGGACCTGCTCGCGATGAGCGCGCTCGATCTCCTCACGTGTCGCGGTGGCGACCACGCCCAATACGTCGTAATGGTCGATGAAATCGGCAGGCATGGAGACGTCCGCCAGAGGAGTGCGTGCGATCAGTATAGGCAGCAGTCACCACGGCTGGAACCGCAACCGACAAACTCCGCCGTGGCAAAGGCGGCAGCTAATCGTCGCCGGCAACCAGCTCAAACCGCGTGCCGATGCTGTTCTGGATGTAGGCATCCGGAAACAGCAACGACATCTGATGGATCGCCCGCCAGCCGGTGCAGTGGGCAGGTACGATCATGCGCGGGCCGATTGCTTCCATGTCAGCGCACACCAGGGGGATCAGTGGCTCAAACAGCGGCCCGGAAAGGTGGAACCCGCCGATCACGGCGTAAACCTGCTCCACGCCGGTCAGGCGGCGGGCATACCGCAGGATATTGATGATGCCGGCATGGCCGCAGCCGGTGAGCACCACCAGCCCTTTGCCGCGCACGTGCGCTATCACTGCCTGGTCATCCAGGGTCAATGGGTCCGGCTGCCAGTGGCCATCTTCCAGCTTCTCCTGGACGGTCATCCCGGCTTCGTAGTCTGTGGTGCGGTCAACCTCGCCGGTCACCAGCAGCGCACGATCCAGCAGGAACGATGGCTGCCGCTCCTCAATGATCGCAAAACCCGCACCCAACAGTGCGCCCTTGGAGACAGCCGGCATCTCAAAAGGCTCGCTGCCGGGAAACACCACCCGCCGCCGGTTCCAAAACTCCGGGTGGATGTATACCGGCATCTGCGCCCGCCCCAACGCGCGGACAAATCCATCAAGCCCTGTGGTGTGGTCGAAGTGACCGTGACTGAAGACGATCGCCTCGACGTCTTTGGGCGGTAGCTGCAGGCGGCGCATGTTCTCCACCATGCCATCTGGGCTGATGCCGGTGTCAAACAGCAGGTGGTGATCGCGGCCCCCTCGGGTCATGCTGATGAGTGCCGAAAAGCCGTGCTCAGCCCGCAGCCCCTCGGGCGCGCTGCCTTCTTCCAGATAGACCGCCTCGGCCCGGCTACGCATCGTCCGCAGGCCCGCGCGTCGCGCCGGCCCTTCATCGGGCAAGAAGACATCGACGGTGTTGTCGATGAGGGTGGTGATGCGAATGGCATCCACCGGTTCCAGTGGAATACGGAGCTGGTTGCCGGTCATAACGGCACTCCTGTGGCGGTGACCTTCCCTGGAATACGGAGAGACCGGGGCCGGAGATCATCTCATGCCCCGGTCACAGCGCCGGCGCTCACACAGGCGCCGGCCCGCTCACACCACCGAGCCGGCGAACTCCGACAGGCCAAGCTCTGCCAGCCGCTCCGGTGTGGGGATACCAGACGCATCCCAGCCGCGGTCGCGGTAGTAGCCGTCCGCCAGCGCGTCGATCTGCTCCTGGGTGATACCGGCGTGTTTAGGCAGATCCTCACGCATCCGGTGCGGCAGTGTGTCATCGGCGCGCGTTACGCCCTCGCGCAGGTTGAACAGCCGGGTAAGCGAGATACCGCGCTCGAAGATCTGGTCCAGCTCCTGCTGGTCGAGGTCCCAACCGGTGGTGGCACACAGGGCGTCCAGCGCCATCTGGTCGCTGTAGTTGAGGAAGAAGCACAGTCCCGCCTGATTGCGCAGGCCGTTCTTGTTGGTGGCCGAGCCCATATGATCGCCGCCCGTGGGGGAGAACAAATACGACGTGCGCATCCGCTCCATGTGGCGCGGGTCATGCATCGCGATCTCCAGCCCCTTGACGTGCACGACGTACTGCTCCGTCCCGCGGCCAATGCGCTGCGCCGCACGGAGGGCGCCCTCAGCCAGCAGCTCCCCGATCACGCCCTCACGCCGAGCGATCTTGCCGGCCAGTTCTACTACCTGTTCGGGGTCATGGAAGCGGACGGCATAGCCGCCGGTATCGGCCGCTGTGAGCAGCTCGCGCTCAAAGCACTCGGCCGCCCAGGCGATGGTGCAACCCAACGAGATCGTGTCCAGGCAGTACGCGTTCGCCTGCTCGTTCGCCTTACAGACGGCTATCAAGTCATCAATGCCCAGGTTGGCGCCCAGGGCAGCCAGCGACTCGTACTCGGGACCGCCGTACCGCAGCTCGATGGACCAGCGACCTTTAGGATCAACCGGCACTGGCCTGCCATTCTTCAACTTCTCGCCGGTGTCGCGCGCCTCGACGCGAACGAACTTCTTGCAGCGCACGGAGCAGGCGTAGCAGCCGCGCATCTCGACCCGCACCTGGTCACGAACGGCGATGGCACTGATACGATCTGAGCCCTCGAACGCGCCCAGCTGATAGTTGAGCGTGGGCATTCCCCCCTCAGCGGACTTGGCTGCCATCGCTGCGCCGGTACCGAAGTTGTGGAACGCGTAGTGATTCTCATCGAGCGTGCCGGACACCCACTTGGCAATTCGCTTGATCGCCTCCGGGTCTGCTACTGGCACGTTCTTCTTACCGCGGACAGCAATCGCCTTGAGCTTCTTTGCGCCCATCACGGCGCCCATCCCGGCCCGGCCGGCCACCTCGTTCAGGTCGTTGCTGATGGACGCAAAGCGCACCAGGTTTTCGCCGGCGGGGCCGATCTGCGCCACGCGGATACGCGGGTCGCCCAGTTCCGCGACGATCTGCTCCTCTGCTTGACCCGTCACGAGTCCCCACAGGTGAGCGGCATCGCGGAATTCGACAGTGTCTTCGTTAATCCACAGGTAAACCGGCGTCTCGCTGGCGCCCCGCACAACGATCCCATCCCAGCCGGCCTTCTTCAGTTCGGCGCCCCAGAACCCGCCTGCCTCAGATTCACCGTATCCGGCGCTCAGGGGCGAGCGCGCGCCGATGGTGTGGCGGCCCGAGCCGGGCAACGGCACACCGGTCAACACGCCGGGCATGAACAGCAGCGGGTTGCCGGGGTCGTAGGCGTCAATCCCCGCCGCTGTGTCACGCAGCAGTGTCCGTGCAATAAACCCTCGCCCACCCAGCAACTGCCGGTACAGGTCATCGCCCGGCTCCTCAACCCACCAGCGGCGTTCGGTCAGATCCACGTTGAGAATGCGATTCCAGTAGCCGTAGCGCACAGCAAACTCCATCTATCTGGGCGATGAGTGTGGAACCGGAGCGGGCCGTCAGCCACCCTCCATTGGGCTGGACAGCAGCACTTCGTCGCCATCATGCAACGTGGCGCCGGTAGTCACCACCTCGTTGTTGACTGCAATGACCAGTGTCTCATTAGGCTTCAGTGGCAACGCCGCCAGCAATTCCGCTACCGTTGTTCCGCGAACGAGTGTGGCTTCCCGGTCCGGTGCGGCCTTGGGCCGGATCCGGCGGATGTCGCCGTGGAGCGTCACATACACCTGTACTTGCGCAGTGCTCACGTGGTCTTCCCCATTGACAGGCTACGGCGGGGTACAGGCAGTGTCAGGGTAAAACAACTGACGCCGTCCGCGCGCGCGTATGCAAGTGACCCGTGATGCGCGGCCGCAACGGCTGCTGCCCAGACCAATGACAGTCCAGTCCCGACCGGCGGGCCATCATGCGGCGGCGCCTGGAAGGGACGCACGCCGGCCATGGCGACGGCGGCCGGCGGTAGGCCGGAGCCGTGATTACAAACCGCCACCAAGGCGCTTGATCCGCCACGCCACACCTGCACCGTCACCGGCGGCGCGCCGTGGCGAATTGCATTGTCGATGAGCACCGCAACTGCGCGACGGAGTACCGCGTTGTCTCCGTCCAGCGCGAGCCGCGCCGGCGCCTCTACCGGCACATGATGGCTCCGAGCGGCCCGCCGCACCAGGGCTGCCAGATTCAGCCGCTCGCGCTCGACGACCATCTGGCCGGACCACAACCGCGCGATCTCCAGAACCAGCGCCAGTTGCCGGCCGAGGCGCGCGGACTGCGCGTCGATCACCCCAACGGCATGGCGCGCATCCGGCGACAGCAGCTCAGCCTCGTCAGCCAGCAACGCAGCGTAGCCCGCGATGGCGGTCAGCGGCGTGCGCAGCTCATGGACCAGGTCGTCAAGGAAGCCGCCGAACGCGGCACGGGTCTCGGAGGGCTCAACCGCCGGCATCGGCCAGCATCCTGGCGACTTCCGCCGCGAGCGCACTCGGGCGAAAGGGCTTGACGATGTAGCCGTCGGCGCCGCTTTCCCACCCGCCGCGCACATCACTCTCCTGGCCACGGGCGCTGAGCATCACGATCTTGGGCACCGCCGCACCAAGCTGTGCGCGAATCGCCTGGCAGACCTGGTGTCCGTCCATCACCGGCATGGTGACGTCGAGCAAGACCAGGTCGGGCAGCTGCTCCAGCGTCAGCTGCAGTGCTTCGCCGCCATCGCGCGCGGGGATCACCTCGTGCCCATCCCGTCCCAGGCGGATGGTCACCAGCCGCAACAGGTCCGGCTCATCATCGGCAACCAGGATGCGCGCCATGCCTAGCCTCACTGCCGGTTGTCGCCTCGTTCACTTCGGCACCACCGCGGGGGGAGCGGGCAGCAGGCGGTCGCCGGGCTGCCCGCTGCCATCGTGCCATGGGCCTGCACCCACCCACGGGCGCAGACGCACCTCGAAGGTCGAGCCCTCACCGGGGACACTTTGCACCAGGATACGGCCTCCGTGAAGTTCCACGATGGAGCGCGTAATGGCGAGCCCCAACCCAGTGCCGGTCACGTTGTGGTGACCCGCCGTACGGGCGCGATAGAAGCGCTCGAACAGGTGTAGCTGATCCTCCGGGTGAATCCCCGCGCCCGTGTCAGAGACGCGTAATACCATGCTGCCCCCTTCAGCAATCGCCTGGACAGTGATGGCGCCGCCTGTGGGAGTGTACTTGCTGGCGTTCGAAATGAGGTTGACCGCCACCTGTGTTAGCCGCCGCGCATCGCCATCAACCGGCGGCAGCCCGGGGGCCATTTGCACAGAGAGCCGCTGCGCCTTCGCGTCAATCAGCGGCCGCAGCGTTCCCAGCGCCGATTCCACAACGGCGGCAATATCGACGCGGCCTCGCTCGACCTCAAACCGCCCGGACTCGATCCGCGATAGGTCCAGCAGGTCGTTGACCAGGTCCACCAGGCGATCGGTGTTGGTGAGCGCCGTGCCCAGATAGTCGCGCTGCTCCTCACTTACTGGCCCGGCGTCGCCATCGAGCACCATCTCGGTGTAGCCCTTGATCGACGTGAGCGGGGTGCGCAACTCATGCGAGACGATGGCGATGAAGTCGCTCTTAAGCTGTTCCAGGCGGCGTCGCTCCTCGTCGGCAAGCTGGAGCGCGATGACCGTCTCATTGAAGGAACGTTCGAGCACGCGGAACTCGCGGGCTCCCTGCTCCGGAACGCGCACATCCAGCAGCCCGGAGCGCACTGCCGACACCGCTGCGGTCAACTCGCCCAGCGGGCGCAAGACACCATGGCGCAGATAGACAAACACGGTTAGTCCAGCCAGGCCCGCCACCACAATCGACAGGATGACCAGCAGCGCGGTGGCCCGCGCCCGCTGTGCCGCCGCATCAGCCTCCTGCCGGCCCAGCGCCGCCAGGTGATCGCGGAATTGGGTGTTGGCAGTGCGGAACTCATCGACGAGGCGGCGGCTCTGTCCCTGCATGATCAGTTGCTGGAGCGGGCCGTCCTGCCCGGCATCGCTTAGCGCAATCTCTCGCCGGGCAACCTGCTCGTACCAGCGCTCGGCGATGGCCCGCTGCGTGTCCAGCAACGTCCGGCTGGTGGCATCGAGATGGGGCAGGCGCTCGGCCTCGGCGAAGGTCTGAAGAAATGCAGCGCGCGCCTGATTGAACTGCACCCGCGTGGGAGCATCGCCCGTCTGGGCGTAGCTGCGTACCAGTACCTCCTGAGTCAGCATCCCAGCCAGCAGCCGGTCGGCCGAACCAGAGAGCCGGGTAATGGTGACGGTAGAGCGCGAGACGCGGGCGGTGAGACTGCGCAGGCTGAGCCCGGCGACTACGACCGCCCCGGCGAATACCGCGACCATGAGACCCAGTGACAGCCCGAGCGTGCGCCGAAGGGGCCAGCCGCGTGGCCGTACCTCATGCGCACCGTCTACGGTTGCGTGGCGCGCCTGGCGCGGAGCAGGTGAGGGACGGGGAGCAGGCGGGCGGCGTCCCATCAGCGGTACCACCCTCCTCAGACCAGCGAGCTAGGGGCGAACCTCAGGCAGTGTCCGAGTGTCACCCGTCACGTCTAGCATGTCCGCGGACACCCACAGGCGCTGGGTGGGGTTGTCCGGATTGAGAATCTGTAGCCATTGGTTGTCGACGCTGCGGCCCACCGCATCTACGCGCTGCTGCGGGCGCAGCTGCATGACGATTGGCTGATCAATGCCGGGCCCGCGGCGGACATTCGGCGTTGCCCGGGAGGTGGCGGAGAGTTTCAATTCGGCGCCCGTCGCAGGGGTAGGTGTTGCGGCCGGGGTGGCTTGCAGGCCGGCAGCGGCCGCGGCCGGCGGCTGCGCCTGGGCGCCGCTACCAGCGGGCGCGGCCGCGGTGGCAACACCGGCTACTGCCGGCTCATCCTTACCCGGAGACAGCGGTATCGATGCATACAGAAAGAAGAACGTGAATACCACACCGATCACACCGGCAATCAGCGCCAGCCCGCGTTCCCAGCGAATGCGGGTCTCCGGCGATTCCCACTGACTGAAGTCCGGCACGGTGCGGCGCCCGAACTCCTGATCATCCATCACGTCGTTCATTCCGGCGGCTCCAGCGCGGCAGACACTCGTGAGTATTGTACGCTGGCGCCCCCGTGCGATGTGTACTCCGGCTACCGCGCAGCGCGAGCCGGATCGCGAAATCGATCCCGGCGCGCATCCATAGGTGCGGGCCACCTCCGCAGATGGCTGAGGCGTTGGATCCTATGGATAGGGAGGTTGACGGACATCCGTGGGCAGGCGTACTGTCACGGTGCCCCGAGCGGCTGGGCAGTCCTGGCCGGGTGGACAAATCGCTGGCTGTGGCGCTGGCAGGCTTCGCGCCTGCGTCCGTCACCGTACGGCGAGGCGGTCGAAACCCGGTGCTGGGCGGTCAGGTTGCTCGGGGCATTGCCATGCCCACCGGCTACCGCACTTCGCCGTGAACGACGCCGATAAACGGCAGGTTGCGGTACTGCTGGCGGGCATCGAGCCCGTAGCCTACGACGAATTCATCACCGATCTCGAACCCGCTGTAAGCAATCCGCACATCAGCCAGCCGCCGGGCACGCTTGTCCAGCAGCGCACACACCTCGACGGAGACGGGCCCACGCCGCTCGAGATACTGCAACAGCCGGTGCAGGCTCATGCCGGTGTCAACGATATCCTCTATCACGAGCACGTGCGCGCCGCTGATGTCCTCCTCCAGCGCCTTGGTGAAGCGCAGCGGCGTGTCATCTGGCTGGTACGGTGACAGCGACAAGTAGTCCACACGAACCGGCAGGGAGATGCGGCGCATCAGATCGCCCATAAACGGCACGACCCCGCGCAAGACGCCGATCAGCACTAGCTCGCGTCCGGTGTAATCGCGCGTGATTTGCCGGCCGAGTTCCTCGACGCGCGCTTGTACCTCCCGTTCGGTGAAAAGAATCCGCTCGATCGCGGGAATGGCACTGCCAGCACGCGGTTCGACACCGAACTTCTCCAGCAGCTTGAGGTAGTCGCGCTTGTTGATCAGCTTGACCGTGACATCAGGGTGCAGCTCACGCATCATGCGCAGCTTGCGGTTCTTGTACGTGATCAGGCTTTGGCGCAGCGTGGTCAGTTCTATGTAGGTGTCGTAGTCGGTGAGATAGAAGTCAGGGGTAAACGCTTCCAGCAACTGGCCATCGTCTTGATACCGAAGCGGAAACGAACGCGGCTCGTATTGCCAGCGCACACCGTAGAAGTCGAGCAATCGGGCAAACTCCGCCTCGCTCGGGTGTGCGAACTTCAGTGCGGGGCGCTGCCCGGCCACCGTCTCGGGCGGAGACGGAGAAACCGTCATCGGCGTCTCCTTTCATGCTCCACCTTTAGTCTAGCGGAGCCGGTGAAGCCGCGGTCAAGGCCGTTGCCGGTTTGCCATGCTACGATCTTGTGGTGCTTGAGGCCCGAAAGATCATTCCCAGCCATGCCGTGCATGCGGTGTGGGACCAAACGCTCCCGCCGGCACTGGAAGTGGCCAACGGCGAGCCGTTTTCGGTCGCGGTCCCCGATGCCGCCGGCGGCCAAATCCGCCACGGCGCTTCGTCCTCCCGGCTGCGCGCGCTCGACTGGTCGGCAATGTGGCCGCTGATTGGTCCCGTGTTCGTGCGCGGCGCTACGCCCGGCGATGGGCTGGAGGTTGAGGTGCTGGAGTTACGCCCGGCGGCTACCGGCTGGACAGCGGTGCTGCCGGAACGGGGCCTCCTCCGCGACACGATCAAAGGCCCGTATCTGCACCACTGGGAACTGCATCCGGAGGAAGGGGAAGCGCTGCTGCGACGCGGCATCGCCGTACCGCTGGCGCCTTTCTTGGGTGTGATCGGCTGCGCGCCGGCGCAATCGGGCACCTTTGGGCCGCTGCCCCCCCGCTCTATGGGTGGCAAACTCGATCTACCGCAGCTCGTAGCAGGCGCGCGCCTGGTGTTGCCGGTCCAGGTACCCGGTGCGCTGCTATCGGTCGGTCACGGCCGGGCGGCACAAGGGGCCGGTGAGGTCTGCGGGACCGCGCTGGAGTGCGAGATGACCGCCGTGCTGCGCGCCACGATCGTGCCTGGCGGCGCGCCGTCAGAGCCCTACGCTGAGTGTCCACCGCCGCACCCACCGGTAGGGCCGCTGCGATTCACCCTGGGCAGCGCCGCCGACCCGCGTGAAGCCGCACGCACCGCCACCAAGGAGATGATCCGCTGGCTGTGCGCCGAGCACCGCCTGTCCCGCGAGGTGGCGTATGTGCTGTGCTCGGTCGCCGCCGGCCTGAGCATCGCCCAGGCTGTGAACACCCCCCACTGGACTGTGAGCATGAGCCTCCCACTCAACATCTTCGCCTGAGACTCCGCCCCCGCCGGCGCGCCGCAGGGCCGGACGCCGACCTGCCGGTCTGATTCATGCGTCCTCAGTGGCTGCCCCCGTCAGGGAAACCGGCGGCACTCCCGATTAACCGATCAGAGTGACGGAGCAGGCGTCAGATGAAACGCGGAACCAGCACCCAAGTCGCTCCTTGGACGGCCGCCCTGGCAGCACTGGCGATGCTGGTTGCCGGCGGCCGTTACCTGGCGCCGGCAAACACTGCCTGGTGGCAGATCACCGGTGTGCAGGCGCTGGCCTGCCTGGCGCTCGCCGGCGGCGTCACCCTCACCGGTCACCGCCGGCTGGCGCGCCGGATGCGGCTGCGTGAATCCGCTGCCGAGGTGGCGCGGCACGAGCTCTCCGACGCCATGCTGCGGCTGCTGACGATCATGGACACCGTGGAGGACGGCATTCTCGTCACGAACCGACGCGGCACGGTGACGCTGGCCAACCCAGCCGCCCGCCGGTTGTTTGGACTGCCCGACGACGGCGCACCACCGGGCGACTTCGCAGATCTCGTGCGGCTGGTGGATATGCGCGACTGCGAAGGGCGGCCAATCGCACAGCAGGATAGTCTGCTTGCCCGCGTACAGCGCGGTGACACCGTTCAGAACGAGGATGTCATGGTCTACGCCGGCGCGAGCGACCGGCATCTCCGGGTGAGTGCCAGCCCGCTGTATCACGAGGGGGGCATGATCGCCGGTGCCGTGATCGCCGCCACCGACGTGACGGAGCACAAGGAGACCCAACTCGCGCTCAAAGCCCAGGCGCGAACGCTCCTGCAACTGAATCGCCAGCTGGAGCGGCTGGCTACCCGGGATAATCTGACGGGCGTGCTCAATCATCGTGGGTTTGGGGAGCGCCTCGATGAAGGGCTCGCCCGCGCCAGCCGCTTTGGCCATGCGCTGTCGGTGCTGGTGATCGACGTTGACCGCTTCAAGCAGATCAATGATGAGTACGGCCATCCGGTGGGCGACACCGTGCTGATGGCGATTGCCCAACGGCTGGAGGAGAACCTGCGTGCCGTTGACGCCGCCGGACGGCTGGGCGGCGATGAGTTCGCGGTGCTGCTGCCGGAAACCGACGCTGCCGGAGCGCTGGCGCTGGCCGGCCGGCTACGGAGCGTGCTGCGGCTGCCCGTGCCGCTGGCGGCCGGGGTGGTGATCCCGGTGACCGTCAGCATCGGCGTTGCGGAGTACCGGCGCGGCCAGCTTCCGGAGAGCTTGCTTAAGGCCGCCGACGACGCACTGTATGCGGCCAAACGTGAGGGCCGTGACGGTGTGCGCGGCGGAGCCGACACCGCTACCTCGGCGCCGGCGATCTAGGACCGACTACGGACGCTCTGCCCTGGCATGGTCCGTCACCGCCAGCTCCACACTGATCGCGGGCGGCATCCGCAGTGTGTTCCCCACCGGGCACGCATCGGCGACCCGCTGGAGGGTCTGCTGCAATCGCTCGTTGCCGCCTTCGACGTCGAGTTCAATCCGGACGTTAATGCGCTCTGCGCGGCTGGGGGCCGTGGCACCCTCCGCCTCCAGCACGGCACGACAAGAGCGCACGGGCACGTCCTTGAGGCTGTCGTGATTCATCACCACGCCCAGGGTGCAATTAGCCAGGGCGATCAGTAGCAACTCGAACGATGTGTAGCCCACCGGCGTGCCATCGGCGCTGGGAATCCGCACATTCACCGTTGCCCGGTCACGGGCGGTGAACACGATCCGGCTGCGCTCCTGGAACTCGGCCTCAACAGTGTAGGTCACGGCTTCTCCCCCAAACCTCGGGTTACTCAAAGAGCAGGTCACGCGCCATGATCACCCGCTGCACTTCGGACGGCCCTTCGCCGATGCGGCGAATGCGCAGCTCGCGGTACCAGCGCTCAAGCGGCAGGTCCTTCGTCACGCCATAGCCGCCGTGGATCTGAATGGCACGGTCTACCACGCGGCCGGCTGCTTCCGTCGACACTAACTTGGCCATGGCCGTCTCGTGGCGGAACGGCTCCCCCCGGTCTGCCTTGTCAGCTGCGGCCAGGGTCAGCCAGCGCGATGTCTCGATGTCGATGGCGTTGTCCACGATCATCCACTGGATTGCCTGGCGGTTGGCGAGCACATCGCCAAAGGTCTCGCGCAGCTTGGCGTGTTTGATGCTCATGGCCTGGGCTGCCACC
>WBZO01001197.1_pt1 | contig 42858 bp, 36 predicted proteins | sample 5204261 | NCBI WGS metagenome assembly WBZO01 (sample SAMN12412400, study PRJNA552823) | activated sludge metagenome | isolation source: activated sludge from anammox sidestream of wastewater treatment plant... | place: USA: North Carolina | collected 2017-09
CAACGAAACCTCAAGGACGCATCCACAGCTCATCGACTAACTAGCTGATCGAACGTATGTACGAATCGTATCCGGAAGCCGCGTCACGGCGCAACCACAAAACACGCCCTGGGGAAAACCAGCGACAGCCATACGTTAGGCAAATCCCCGCAGCAGTCGGCGCGGAGAGCCCGTGGTCGACTAACCCAGGAACGGGTCGATAGCGACTGCCAAGAACAGCAGCGACAGATAGGTAATTGACCAGTGGAATAGGCGCATCGGCGCCGCATCCTCACCGCGCGTCACGCGAGCCAACATGGCATGGGCCTCGTAGAGGAAGACAGCGCCGAGCAGAGTGGCAGCGATCGTGTAGAACCAACCCATTGGGGCGATTGGCACGAGCAGCAGGGACGCCCCAACCATTGCCCAGCTGTAGAAAACGATCTGGCGGCCCACGGCCCGCGTGTGCGTCACCACCGGAAGCATAGGAACTCCCGCTGCGGCATAGTCGTCTTTGAACTTCAATGACAGCGGCCAGTAGTGCGGTGGTGTCCAGAGAAACACGATCGCGAAGAGAACAACTGGTGTCCAACTCAGACTATTCGTGACAGCAGACCAACCGATGAGGACAGGGAAACAACCCGCTGCCCCGCCCCACACAATGTTCTGTGGGGTTCGGCGCTTCAGGCCCAAGGTATAGATAACGACGTAGAACGCGATCGCCCCTGACGCCAACACGGCGGAAAGCAGATTGACGAAGCCCGCAAGCCACAAACACGAAGCAACGCTCAATGCGAGGCCGAAGATCAGTGCGGCTCGTGGGGTCACTTCACCGCGAACGAGCGGTCGGTGGCCGGTCCGCTTCATCAGCGCGTCGATGTCGCGATCGATGTAGGAGTTCAGGGTGTTCGCGCCACCCGCGGCCAGGGTTCCCCCGATGAGGGTCGCCACCGTGACCCAGAGCCCCGGGAAACCCCCGGCGGCCAGAAACATCGTGGGGAGAGTAGTGGCGAGCAGGAGTTCGATGATCCGCGGCTTTGTGAGTCCCAGGTAGGCCGCGAAGGTGCCCCGAGTCTTTGGGGTCTCTGCCGCCTTCGGAGCGTGCGCGCTACCCGGAGAAGAAGTTGATGAGCCCGAGCCTTGCGCAGGGGAACCAGATTCGAGGGTGGACACGTCACCTTCCTCATACCGAAATCAACCGAAATAGCCGAGTGCTGACCGGGTCACTCTATCCCGGCGGCCTGGCAAGAGTGTCTGCTCCACACGGATACGTTCAACTTAGCGTCACCCGCTCAAGATGGATACGCTCGCGACGCCACTTCGCCACACTTGGAAGGACCTGCTGTGACCCAGCCGCTCGAATGGACAGAACTGGACGAACGAGCCGTGGATACGGTGCGTGTGCTGGCCGCAGATGCGGTCCACAAGACCGGAAACGGTCACCCCGGAACGGCAATGAGCCTGGCTCCTGCCGCGACTCTGCTCTTCCAGCGGATCATTCGCCACGATCCGACTGATCCCAAGTGGATCGGTCGCGACCGCTTCGTTCTGTCAGCCGGCCATTCGAGCCTCACTCTCTACCTACAGCTCTTCCTTTCCGGCTACGGCCTCGAACTGTCCGACATCGAATCTTTCCGCGTCGAGGGCAGCTTGACCCCTGGTCACCCCGAATACGGTCACACGAAGGGCGTCGAAGTCACCACGGGACCACTGGGCCAAGGCATCTCAAACGCCGTTGGTATGGCCATGGACACTCGCTACGTGCGAGGACTGCTAGACGCAGGTGCTGCGCCCGGCGACAGCCCCTTCGACCATCATGTCTACGTCATCGCCGGCGACGGCTGCCTTGAGGAGGGCATCTCCTCGGAGGCGTGCTCGCTCGCTGGCACTCAGAAGCTCGGCAATCTCATCGTTCTCTACGACGACAACCACATCTCGATCGAGGGCAATACAGACGTCGCGTTCACAGAGGACGTCCTCAAGCGCTATGAGGCCTACGGCTGGCAAACCCTGCACACCGATCTGCTTCCCAACGGCAGCGTCGACCTCGATGCCATCTACGCAGCCATCCAAGAAGGCCAGGCGGACATCGAGCGCCCGACGATTATTCGGATGCGTTCGATCATCGGCTGGCCCGCGCCAAAACTCCAGAACACCGGAAAAGCCCACGGTGCGGATCTGGGGTCTGAAGAAGTTGCGGCGGTCAAGGAAATCCTCGGATTCGACCCGAACAAGAGCTTCCAGGTTGAAGACAACGTGCTTGCTCACACTCGCGAAGTAATCGGACGGGGCAAGGAGGCCCACGAAAAGTGGGACCTGGCGTACAACTCCTGGCGCGATAAGCACGCCGAGAGGGCTGAACTGCTTGACCGAATCCTCTCAGGCAAGCTGCCAGACAGTTTCGATTCCGCGATTCCGGTATTCGAGACCGGAACCAGCGTCGCAACGCGAGTCGCTTCCGGCAAGGTCATCAATGCGATCGCGCCCGTGCTGCCCGAATTCTGGGGCGGTTCGGCTGACCTCGCTGGATCGAACAACACCAGCATCGAAGGCGGAATGAGCTTCGAGCCGGAGGGAAGCCCGGTCCCGCAATCGTCCCCTTACGGTCGGATCATCCACTTCGGTGTCCGTGAACACGGAATGGGCGCAGTGCTCAACGGCATCGCCGTCGGTGGCATCTCAAAGGTCTACGGCGGAACGTTCTTCACCTTTGCGGACTACATGCGCGGCGCCGTTCGTGTTGGCTCACTGATGGACATCCCGGTCACCTACGTGTGGACGCACGATTCGGTGGGACTTGGCGAAGACGGGCCAACGCACCAGCCGGTCGAGCATTTGACCGCGTATCGGGCCATCCCGAATCTGCACATTGTTCGCCCCGCAGATGCGAACGAAACGGCCATCGCGTGGAAGACGATCATTGAGAAGCGCAAGCCGACTGGTCTTGTCCTGAGCCGCCAGAACTTGCCGGTCTACGACGCCGACCCCGGAGTGGCCAAGGGCGCATACATTCGCGTCGAGGCATCTAATGGTCAGCCGAAGGTCCTCCTCCTGGCAACAGGTTCGGAGGTTCAACTCGCGGTTGGGGCAGCAGAGCAGCTTGAGTCCGAAGGTATTGCCGCCCGGGTCGTCTCGATGCCGTGCTTCGAATGGTTCGGCGAGCAGGACGAGGCGTACCGAGAGTCCGTCATCCCGTCATCGGTCAAAGCCCGTGTCTCCGTCGAGGCCGGGTTGGCAACCCCCTGGTACCGACTCATCGGGGATGCCGGACGCGCCGTAAGCCTCGAGCATTATGGCGAATCCGCCGATGGCGCTTTGCTTATGAAGAAGTTCGGATTCACGGTGGACCACGTCGTGGCCGCCGCGAAGGAATCACTGCAAGCAGCCGAATAACTGACCGACTACCCACATCAAATCAAGCTCCAGAAAGGTTTACTCATGGCAGATCGACTCAAGGAACTTTCCGACGTAGGTGTTTCCATTTGGCTTGATGACCTCAGCCGCGAACGCCTCGTGTCGGGCAGCCTCGAAGAAATGATCACGACTGACAGCGTGGTTGGTGTCACGACCAACCCGTCAATCTTCGATAAAGCCATCTCCAGTGGCGGCGCGGACTACGCGGCGCAAATCGCTGATGCGAAGGCTCGCAAGCTCAGCGTAGATGAGGCAGTCCGCACGATGACGACGTACGACGTGCGTTGGGCCTGCGACTTGCTCAAGAAGACATACGACAAGAGCAACGGTTTCGACGGCCGCGTCTCGATCGAAGTTGATCCACGAATGGCACGCGAGACAGTGCCAACCATCGCGGAGGCGAAGGCACTTCACTGGACAGTGGACCGCGAGAACGTCCTCATCAAGATTCCCGCCACGGTGGAAGGGCTACCAGCCATCACCGAGGTCATTGGCGAGGGCATCTCGGTGAACGTGACGCTTATCTTCTCGGTTGATCGGTACAAGGAAGTCATGGACGCATGGATGGCCGGACTGGAGAAGGCAAAGGCCGCAGGTAAGGATCTGTCAAAGATCCATTCAGTCGCCTCGTTCTTCGTTAGCCGAGTCGACAGCTCGATCGATGCTGAGCTGTCCAAGATCGGAACTGACCAGGCGGAGGCGCTCAAGGGTGAAGCCGGAATCGCAAATGCGCGCCTCGCATGGGTTGCCTATGAAGAGATGACGGGCTCTGACCGCTGGAAGGAACTGAAGGCTGCCGGAGCACGCGAGCAGCGACCCCTCTGGGCTTCGACTGGGGTCAAGGATCCGAAATACGCCGATGACCGCTACGTCGTGGATCTGGCAGCGCCGGGATGCGTCAACACGATGCCGGAAGCGACCTTAGAAGCGGTCAAGGATCACGGCAACGTACACGGCGACTCCGTGTCCGCAACCGGGGACGATGCCCAACGGGTCTTTGACGATCTAACAGGGGTCGGCGTGGATCTACCAGCAGTGTTCGTCAACCTCGAAGAAGAGGGAGTCGAGAAGTTCGTCGAGGCATGGGACGACCTGATCGACAACGTTCGCAAGGCGCTCGGCTAAGGCCGCGAACTCGCACAACGAATCCGGTATCAGCCCCGGTGCACAGGTGGTTAGGCGTTACTAGGCACTGGCACCGGGGCTGATCCAACGTAGGGCAAAGGTGGATATGAGACCTCCGGAAACGAAGAACCCGCTACGCGACCTCAACGACCGACGCCTTCCTCGCGTCGCCGGTCCGTGCGCACTCGTGCTGTTCGGTGTCACCGGTGACTTGTCGCGCAAGAAGTTGCTGCCTGCCATCTACGATCTCGCCAACCGCGGACTTCTCCCACCAACCTTCGCCCTCGTCGGCTTCGCGCGCCGCGACTGGGCGGATCAGGACTTTGCACAAATCGCGGAGGACTCGATCCGTGAGCATGCCAGGACCCCGTTCCGAGACGATGTTTGGGAACAGCTGGCGGCCGGAATGCGATTCGTTGCCGGGGACTTCGACTCTGATGAGGCATTTGCTGAGCTCTCCCGGGTGCTTGCGGATCTGGACCGCGTACGAGGTACCAATGGAAATCACGCGTTCTATTTGTCGATCCCTCCGGGATTCTTTCCAACGGTCATCGAGAAGCTGAGGACATCAGGGCTTTCGGCGAACGAGGCCGGGTCGTGGCGCCGCGTCATCGTTGAGAAGCCTTTCGGCCACAACCTGGGTAGTGCCCAAGTCCTCAACAAAGTCGTTGACGACGTATTTCCCGCTGGCTCCGTCTTTCGTATCGACCACTACCTCGGCAAAGAGACAGTCCAGAACCTACTGGCGGTTCGTTTCGCCAACACCATGTTCGAACCACTCTGGAACAACAACTTCGTCGATCACGTTCAGATCACGATGGCGGAGGACATCGGTATCGGCAGCCGAGCCGGCTACTACGACGGTATTGGTGCGGCTCGCGACGTCATCCAGAACCACCTTCTCCAACTGTTGGCCCTCACGACGATGGAAGAGCCGGTCTCCTTCTCGGCAGAACAGATCAGAATGGAGAAGGAGAAGGTCTTTTCGGCAGTAGTGCTGCCAAAGGATCTCAGCCGACACACTGTGCGGGGCCAGTACACCGCGGGCTGGCAGGGCGGTGAACCAGTCAAGGGGTTCCTGGAGGAAGCCGGAATCCCCCCGACCTCCAAGACCGACACCTACGCGGCGATCCGGCTCGACATTGACTCCCGGCGTTGGGCAGGAGTTCCGTTCTACCTTCGGACGGGCAAGCGGCTTGGTCGGCGCGTCACCGAGATCGCTGTCGTGTTCAAGCGGGCTCCGCACCTTCCGTTCTCGTCAACCGACACGGAGGAACTCGGGGCCAATGCACTCGTGATTCGGGTACAGCCGGACGAAGGCATCACGATCAAATTCGGATCGAAGGTTCCCGGCACTCAGATGGAGGTCCGCGACGTCACGATGGACTTCGCGTATGGCGACTCGTTCACTGAAAGCAGCCCGGAGGCATACGAGCGGCTGATCCTAGATGTCTTACTTGGTGAGCCTCCGCTGTTTCCCCGCCACCAGGAGGTGGAAATGTCTTGGCGAATTCTCGACCCGATCCTCGACCACTGGGCTAAGTACGGGTCACCCGACCCGTACGAGGCAGGTACCTGGGGGCCGAAGGCCGCGGACGAGATGCTCGCCCGCGACGGACGTGTCTGGAGGCGACCATGAGCATGCTGCTGGAGGGAACAAATGCCGCTGAGGTCAATCATGCGATCAGCGCTGAACGCCACCGCCTCGGTGCGACCACCGCAGGGATGGCGCTCACCTTCGTGATCGTCACGGACGAACTGCATCAATCCGAGGCCACCCGGGCGGCAACGTTCGCCGCCAACCAACACCCCTGCCGGATCGTTGTGGTCATTCCTCGCCCAGGGCGCGGAAAGCCGCAATTGGACGCCGAGGTCTGGGTGGGAGATCGCGAAGGCCCGGGCGAGACGGTGAAGCTGCGACTCAAAGGTCCGCTTGCTCGCCAGCAGGCATCCGTGATCCTGCCGCTACTACTTCCCGACACGCCGGTCGTTGTGTGGTGGCCGTCGGATGCCCCCGCGTTTCCGGCTGAGAATGAGGTTGGGCGAATGGCGAACCGACGAATCACGGACGCGGCTTTCGCCCGTCGGCCGCTAGCGGACCTTACGGTCCGCCGCGAGAGCTACCACCCCGGAGACACCGATCTGTCCTGGACGCGCACAACTCCGTGGCGGTCCGTTCTAGCCACGGCCCTCGATGAGCCCTACGACGAGATCACAGGAGTCGTGGTCTCTGGCGAACGCAACAACCCCAGCGCCGTGCTCCTGGCAGCATGGCTGCAGGCCAAGTTGCGAGTCCCAGCCGTGGTGAAGCGATCACGCGGCCCTGGAATTACCGATGTCGTGCTCGACACAAAAGCCGGCCAGATCGAACTCGGGCGAACAGACGGCCGGATGGCAGAGCTCACTCGCACACACGGCATCTCTCGCAAGATTCCCCTGCCGCGCCGGGAGCTCCGTGACCTCGTCACTGAGGAGCTACGTCGTCTGGACGCCGACGAGGTGTACGCCCAGGCGCTAGCCGAACTTGGGAAGGGACTCGGCGAGAGTGCAAACAGTCGACGTCGGAGCAAGCCCGCGGCCGGGTCGAATAAAGTGCCCGCACCACCGGAGTCCTCAGCATCGGCAAAGCCGACCGCAAAGAAGGCAACCACCAAGACAACCCGCACCAAAGGGAGAAAGGCCTCCACGTGACAAGCCCGCAAGAGATCTTCATCTACCCGGACCATGACACCCTCGCCTCCGCGATTGGCGCCCGCTTCGTCACCGCGATCTCCGATGCCCAGAACGCTCGAGGGATCGCGCACGTCTCGTTGACTGGCGGCCGCGGCGGAACCTCGGCTCTGGCTGCAACCCTGGCCGACCCCGCCTGCGCAGCGATCGATTGGTCTCGGGTCGACTTCTGGTGGTCTGATGAGAGATTTCTTCCGGCCGGTGACGACGAACGGAATGAGACCGGCGCCCGCGAGGCGCTACTGGACCACATTCCGGCCCTGCCCGAGAAGATCCACTACATGCCTCGCCTCGGCGAGGACTATGGCGACGACGTGGACGCTGCGGCCGCGGGGTATGCGGCTGAGCTTGCGCGAGCTTTCGGCGGCGAGCCCGCCGTATTCGACGTGAGCATGCTCGGTATCGGCGAAGACGCCCACGTGGCGTCACTCTTCCCCGGACGCGACGAGCAATTCGCCGAGGCGACGTGTGTCTCGGTACGCAACTCCCCCAAGCCCCCACCAACTCGCACGACCTTCAACATGGCGACGATCCAGTCATCCCGCGAGGTGTGGTTGATCGCCTCCGGTGCGGGAAAGGCGGACGCCATAAAGCTGGCCACTTCGGGAGTCTCGGCGAAGGATGCTCCAGCGGGCGCAGCGCGCGGCATCAGCCGGTCATTGGTCCTTTGCGACCAGGACGCGGCAGCGGAGATCAGTTAAGTCGTAGGCCGCCTAAACCTTGTACTTCTTGACCTTCTTATAGCCCGAGTACGTTGCCGTCTGGGGCGCGGACCAGGCCACCGTGATTGTCAGTGACCGCCCGTAGGTAACTAGGCTGACCTCTCCATTTGCTTTGCGTACGAGTCGGCAGTAGCCAACGTCGCCTCTTGTGCGAACCTTGCAAGACGCGGTCACTTTGACCTTTTGCTTCGCGTTCGTCGTACAGCCAGCCTTGGTCAGGCGCGTCTTGCCACTCTTGGCGATCTTCTTTGGTGTTGCACCGCAACCGACGAGCGTCTGTGGTGTCTTGTCTGTGGACCAGGAGATGACTACAGACCCCGCGGCGACAGTTGGTGCTGCACTGAATGTTCCAGTCCCGAACGTCGGATTGATGTAGGACGAGCCACCCCCGCCTCCACCTCCGCCAAAGAGCGAGTTTCCGGGGTCATATTCGCCTCCGCCTCCGCCGCCACCACCGAAGAAGCCGCCGCCTCCGCCGCCACCACCACTGGCCGAGTCAGGGAAGCAGAGATTCGGCACCCCCGAGGCGCCATCACCACCAATGCCACCGGTCTGTCCCGAACCCGCACTGCCTTGTGCGACGGGGTTTGCGCAGCCGGTGTTTACTCCGCCTGTGCCGACCAAAGATTGAGTTCCACCGTTGCCTCCGCCGCCAGGCGTGACGGTCGCGCCTGCGGCGCCACTGCCGTTGGGTGCGGCACCGCCGTTGCCACCAGCGGTCGCCATCGCAGAGCCGCCCCCGCCTCCACCAACAGCCAACACAGTCGCACCTGCCAAGACAGCGGAATAGCCGCCGCCTCCGCCCCCACCTTGATCCTCACCGAACGCACCCGTACCACCGCCGCCCACTGCACCACCGTGCGTACCGCCACTGCCACCAGCGGTCGTCGCAGTCCCGCCCAAACCGCCGACCTGTACCGTCAACGACGCACCAGGTGTTACGGCGAGCGACTCGGTCGCGATGCCACCGACTCCGGGCTGCGCTGCGGACGGACTTGGCGCAGAACCTCCACCAGCCCCAGTCACCACAACGCTCAGTGTGGTCACTCCAGTCGGCACGTTGAACGTCCCGTCAGCGGTGAACGTCTGACTCGAAACCGCCTGCGCTGCTGTCGGCGACAGCGCCACCAGCGCGACAGCCAGCATTCCCGTCAAGGCCAACGACGCGCCTGCATACCTCTGAACCGAATGCATACTGTCTCCCCGACGAATCCCACTGCACACAAGTGACTTGAAGATCGCCTGCAATCTAGGGGAATCTGACACTCAAGGTCAAAACGAATTCACCTCGAATTCGTATGTCAAATAGGCGGATTTTCACGCCGGGTAGTGGAAGCACGCAAGCGGGCGACAACGCCGCGACACGAAGTCAACTGGCCGAGGAACTGGAATCCGCGGGCTGAGGACCTGGAACGCACATCGGCTGGATATATGACGAGTGTCGCAAGGCGGAGTGAGCGTCGCGTATTAGACATACGCAAGCGAAGCGACAACGCCGCCAGGCTCGCTTGTCAGCTAAAAAACTGAAATCCGAATGCTGAGAAGTGAGCCTGGCAAGGCGAAGGGGTCCGCCGCGTATTAGACATACGCAAGGGCCCCGACAACGCCGCCAGGCTCGCTTGTCAGCTTTCGGACTTGCGGTGGCGGTCTAGGGCTTCTTGCAAGATATCCCCACCGTCACCGTCCGAGCGGCGCTCTTTCACATATGCCAGGTGCGTCTTGTACGGCTCGATCTTTGGCGGCGCTGGCGGGTTGTCCTTGTCAGTTCCGGCGGGCCATCCGCAGCGCGGGCAGTCCCACTCCTCCGGGGGAACAACGTCGACGGCGAAACTTGGCGTCGATTCGTGTCCGTTTGCGCACCAGAAGGAAATGAACGCTCTGGGGGCTGGTTCACCTCGTTCGGCCTCACCCATGGGTCCGGCTCCGACTCGGCTTCCGCGGATTGCGCTGCCACCAGCCACGTTGTCTCCCTAACCGCTCTTGACGATGAATCCGAGGCCGATAACTGTTGCGCCCCAGACCAATCCGATAATCACCGTGATGCGGTCGAGGTTGCGCTCGGCAACGCTCGATCCACCCACGGACGACGTTACCCCACCGCCGAACATATCGGAGAGTCCGCCGCCCTTGCCTTTGTGCAAGAGTACGAACACGATCAGCAGAATGCTGGTGACGACCAACAGGATCTCTAGGGCTATGGCCACGTCTACTCCTCGAATGTTGCGCGCTGCGCGGCGGGTGCTGAGAGTCTGCTACGCGACCGCGTGCAAACGGTACCGGACGAGCGCTACGAACTCATCTGGGTCAATGCTAGCCCCACCCACGAGTCCACCATCAACATCGGGCATCTCCATCAAACCGGCAACATTGCCGGCCTTGACTGATCCTCCATAGACGATGCGGATACCCTCGGCGATTTCCTGGCTGTAGAGTTCGGCGATTCGCGCCCGAATAGCGCCGCAAACTTCTTGAGCGTCGTCCGGCGTCGCGACCTCTCCGGTTCCAATCGCCCACACTGGCTCGTAGGCGATGACAATAGATGTCGCCTTGTCGGCGTCGAGCCCCGCCAAGCCCTCGTCTAGTTGCCCGATGGTGAATCCCACCTGGCCGCCTTCTTTGCGAATCTCGAGCGGCTCACCGACGCACATGATGGGAGTGATCCCATTTCGGTAGGCGGCATGCACCTTCTGGTTCACCAGCGCGTTGGATTCGTCGTGGTACTGACGACGCTCCGAGTGCCCAACGGTGACATATGTGCATCCAAGCTTCGCCAGCATCGGCCCTGAGACCTCACCGGTGTAGGCGCCGGAGTCGTGAGCCGACAAGTCCTGCGCGCCGTAGCGAATCTTCAGCTTGTCTCCGTCGACCAGAGTCTGAACCGAACGAATATCGGTGTAGGGCGGCAGCACCGCGACCTCGCAGGCCTCATAGTCGTCGGGCTTAAGGGCGAACGCTAACTTCTGTACAAGCGCAATCGCCTCAAAATGGTTCAGGTTCATCTTCCAGTTGCCTGCCATAAGAGGCAAACGCGTTGTGTCGGTCATCGGGTGATCTCAGTCCTCAACTCTTCGCAAGTGCGGCTAACCCTGGCAGCGTACGGCCTTCCAGGAACTCAAGGCTTGCTCCACCACCCGTTGAGATGTGGCTGATCAAGGTCTCATCTATTCCGAGTAGCCGGATCGCGGCAGCAGAATCACCACCCCCAACGACAGACATGCCCTTGACGCGGGTGAGGGCTTCCCCAACTGCGCGCGTTCCAGCTGCGAAGGCAACCATCTCAAACACGCCCATCGGTCCGTTCCACACCACGGTCGCTGAATCCTCGACCAGCGCCGCGAAGTGTGCGGCCGACTCAGGGCCGATATCAAGTCCCATCCACCCGTCTGGAACGCCAGTTGCCACACTCACGACTTCAGTATTCGCATCAGCTGCAAATGCGTCCGCGATCACCAGGTCGGTCGGCAGAACCAACTCGACGCCACGGGCCTTCGCGTCAGCTAGGAACCCCTTAACCGTGTCTACTTGGTCGGCTTCGACGAGGGAGGACCCAACTCGGTAACCCTGTGCAACAAGAAAGGTGAAGCACATGCCCCCACCGATGAGCAACCGGTCAACCTTGCCGATGAGATTGGCAATGACTCCGAGCTTGTCCGACACCTTTGAGCCGCCCAGCACCACCGTGTACGGGCGCTGAGGATCGGTGATGAGCGTGTTGAAGACCTCCGCTTCACGCGCGACCAACAGCCCAGCGGCATGCGGCAGGAGTTGCGGGAGTTCGGTGACGCTGGCCTGCTCGCGGTGAACGACGCCAAAGCCGTCAGACACGTAACAGTCGCCAAGAGCGGCCCAATGAGACGCTAACGCGGTGCGTTCGGCAACGTCCTTGCTGGTTTCGCGTGGGTCGAATCGCACGTTCTCCAACATCGCAACTTCGCCATCACGCAGGCTGGCCGCGACTGACTTCGCCGAATCTCCGCACACGTCGTCGGCCATGACGACCGGACCGCCAATCAGTTCCGACAGGCGTGCCGCAACCGGGCGAAGTGACAGCGACTCATCAACCTTGCCCTTCGGCCTACCCAGATGCGCCAAAATGACAACCTTGGCGCCCTGCGAAGTCAGGGACTGGATCGTCGGCAAAGCCGCGCGAATCCGGCCATCGTCCGTGATGATCCGATTGCCGTCGGCGTCAGCATCGAGTGGAACGTTGAAGTCGGCTCGGAGCAAGACCGTTCGCCCGCTGACCGCGAGATCGGCCAGCGAGACGACTGGACTCACAGACGATCACCGACGTACGTGATCAGGTCGACGAGGCGGCTGGAGTAACCCCATTCGTTGTCGTACCAGCCAAGAACCTTTGCCATGTTTCCGTTGACCTTCGTCAACGGCGAATCGAAGATGCACGACGCCGGATCAGTAACGATGTCGGCGGAGACGATCGGCGCTTCGCTGTATTCGAGGATGCCCTTCATGGGCCCGTCAGCCGCTGCCTTCATCGCGGCATTGATCTCGTCGATCGATGCGGGCTTGGACAGTTCAACTGTCAGGTCGGTGGCCGAACCAGTGGGTACCGGTACCCGCATCGCGTAACCATCGAGCTTGCCCTTCAGTTCAGGCATGACCACCCCGATCGCTTTGGCGGCACCAGTGGAAGCCGGGATCATGCTCAGAGCAGCAGCACGAGCGCGACGCAGATCCTTGTGTGGCGAATCGTGAAGCCGCTGGTCTCCGGTGTAGGCGTGGATGGTCGTCATCAGACCGCGCTCAATGCCGAACGAGTCGTTGAGAACCTTCGCCATTGGCGCTAGACAGTTGGTAGTACAGGACGCGTTGGAGATCACCACGTCAGTCGCGGGGTTGTACTTGTCCTCGTTGACGCCCATGACGATGGTGACGTCCTCATCGGAAGCCGGAGCCGAAACAATGACCTTCTTGACGCTGCCACCAACGTGGCCCTTGGCCGCCTCGGCCTTCGTGAAGAAGCCCGTCGACTCAAGCACGATTTGGGCGCCGTACTTGTCCCAACCAAGGTCGGCGGGATCGCGCTCCGCGAGAACGGCGAACTCCTTGCCATCAACGGAGATCGAATGTTCACCGGCCGATACTTCCCCGGGGAAGCGGCCAAGAATGCTGTCATACTTGAGCAGATGTGCCAGCGTCGCGGTGTCAGTGAGGTCGTTGACCGCAACGATCTCAATATCTGCACCGCTGGCGGCGACTGCCCGGTAGAAGTTTCGGCCAATGCGGCCAAATCCGTTGATCCCAACCTTGATCGTCACGTTTCACTCCTGTGGATCTATCGACTCCGATTACGAACGGTTCGGGTTCGACCCTAGCGGGTGCGGCCCGATTGGAATAGGGCCGTAGGCCCCGTTTTCAGCAAGGCTGCGTCCTACGGGGCGAGCATCTCCGGAGTCAACGCCGCCTCCGTGTCTGGGATGCCCATATCTCGTGCCTTCTTGTCCGCCATTGCCAACAAGCGTCGAATTCGTCCGGCAATCGCATCCTTGGTCATGGGCGGATCTGCCAGGGCACCCAGTTCCTCCAAGCTCGCCTGCTTGTGTTCGACGCGCAAACGACCTGCCTCCCGCAGATGGTCGGGCACATCGTCACCAAGAATGTCCAGCGCGCGTTCGACGCGCGCACCGGCTGCGACGGCCGCACGCGCTGAGCGGCGCAAGTTGGCATCGTCGAAGTTCGCCAGCCGGTGTGCCGAGGCCTTGACCTCGCGCCGCATACGGCGTTCTTCCCAAGCCAACACGGACTCGTGCGCTCCAAGTCGAGTCAGCAGTGCGCTGATGGTGTCCCCATCGCGAATGACCACGCGGTCAACACCACGTACTTCCCTCGACTTCGACGCCATGCTCATACGGCGAGCCGCACCGACTAGGGCGAGGGCGGCCTCAGGACCTGGACAGGTGACCTCCAACGACGAGGATCGCCCTGGCTCAGTCAGCGAGCCGTGCGCTAGGAATGCGCCGCGCCAGGCAGCCTCAACGTCGCACATCCCACCGGTCACCACCTGTGGTGGCAATCCGCGTACGGGACGACCTGACCCGTCCACCAATCCGGTCTGGCGGGCTAATTGCTCTCCCCCAGCTTCGACCCTCACCAGGTACCGATTGCCCTTGCGAAGTCCACCCGGATGCACGACGGCGAGTTCCGCGTCATGGCCGTAGACCTCCTTGATATTCGTCCGAAGACGCCTCGCGGCAGAACCGGTATCCAGCTCCGCCTCGATCACGATCTTGCCGCTGACGATGTGCAGTCCACCTCCGAATCGGAGCATCGTTGAGACCTCTGCCTTGCGGCAGCACGTCTTGGTGACTTCGAACCGACTGAGCTCGTCTTTGACGGCGGAGGTCATTGCCATGCCTAGATATTGCCACGAGGAAGCAAGTTCCCGAGGGCGGCTGCCAAAAGATGCGTATCGTGACGGGGCGTTGTTGACCTGGTATCTCGTTGAGAAACCGAAACTCGCTCCAGCACCAACTCCGCATTTGCCTTCACGCACGCGGCCTCAAGTTGGTCAATGTCATCCACGCAGCGGGGGTCGGCAAGCACGAAGTCGAGGTCAACTTCGGGAAATTGTTCGTGCCAGACGCTCAAATAGCGCGCGCTCGTGAAACTCTGAGTGCTCTCAAACCCACCGCTGAATGAGGCATTGCGCCCGTCCAGGTTCAGGACCAGGATCCGACTGGCCGTCGCTTCGGCGAGCGCCTCGCGAACTCCAGGCACCAGCAGGTGGGGCAGCACGCTCGTGTACCAGCTCCCCGGACCAAGCACAATTGCCTGTGCGCCCGCGATCGCTTCGACGGCTTCTGGACAGGCTGGCGGGTCGGCCGGTTCGACGCGGAGGCTAACCACGGATCCGGGACTGCGCTCCAGTTCGACCTGCCCAACGACCGTGGTCACCTCATCCGGGTGGGTCGGATCGGCTCCCTTGACGTCCGCCACGATGTCCAGCGGAACTGTCGCAACGGGCAGCACCCGACCGTGAGCACCGAGCAGTGCGGCGACCCAGTCCAAACCGACCACCACGTTTCCCGTCTCCTCCCAGAGGGCTGCGATGAGGAGGTTCCCGGTTGCGTGCCCAGCCATCTCGCCGTGCCCGCCGAAGCGATGTTGCATCACTTGGGACCAGGTACGACCCCACGCGTCGTCGCCGCATAACGCGGCCAACGCCATCCTCAGATCACCAGGTGGCGGGAGCCCGAGTTCACCCCGAATGCGCCCGCTCGAGCCGCCGTCGTCGGCGACCCCGACCACTGCGGTCACGTCGTCGGTCAGACGCCTCAGCGCTTTGAGCGATGTGGAAAGTCCATGACCACCGCCGAGGGCAACGACTGACGGGCCATGATGTCCGACCCCGCGACCGGAAAATGGTCCACGGCCCCCTAGTCCCGGTGGAGTGGGGATCAGGTTGTCACCCACCGCCTACTCCCGACCAAGATCACGATGGACGACGAGCGTCTCCATTCCATGTTTCACCAGGCGCGCTGCCAAGTGCTCAGTCATAGCTACGCTCCGATGCTTTCCTCCCGTGCAGCCAATGGCGATCGTCACATACTGCTTTCCTTCGCGCAGGTAACCGTCGGCGACCAGATCAAGCAAGTCCGTGTACTTGTCGAGGAATTCGCGTGCTTCCGGGTGCTTGGTGACGTAATCACTAACGTCTGCATCCTGACCGGTGTGTTCGCGCAACTCCGGTACCCAGAAGGGATTTGGAAGGAACCGCATATCGGCAACCAAGTCGGCATCAACCGGAATGCCGTACTTGAACCCGAACGACATCACGGTTGCGCGGAGCTTCACGTCTTCGTCAATATTGAAGGCTGCCTCAATCTTGCGCCGCAGATCGTGGACGTTGAGCGACGAAGTGTCGATTACCAGATCAGCATCCCCGCGCAGATTCGCAAGTGCCCTGCGTTCCCGCTCCAAACCGTCAAGTACTCGACCGCCGCCCTGCAGTGGGTGGGGTCGTCGATTTGACTCAAAACGCCGCACCAACGTTTCGTCCGTCGCCTCAAGGAACAGGACTCGAACGGTGTTCTGAGCGCCCCGTAGGTCCGCGATCTCCTCTTCCAGCGCGTCGAAGCTACTTCCCCCGCGGACGTCAATCACCACAGCCAGCCGCTGCGTCTTGTCTGCCTGTGAGACGGAGTCGACGAGCTCGTCGAGCAACTGGGGCGGCAAATTGTCAACGACAAACCAACCGAGGTCCTCCAGGGCGCGGGCTGCTGTCGACCTACCGGCGCCTGACATTCCAGTGACGAGAACTAGCTCAATCGGTTGCTCGCTCATGGGGTTCAGCATCCCCTAACAACTCACCGGTTGTGACGTTAACGCCGCCATTTTGGCCATTGTTGACCAGTGATTCAACGATGGTGGCAGCCAGCTTCGGACCGATCCCAGGGACCTCGGCGATTTCGGCGGCCGATGCCGCGCGCACCTTCTTGACCGATCCAAAGTGTTTGAGCAGACTCTTTCGCCGTGTCTCGCCCAAACCGGGAATGTCATCAAGGACGCTTGCCCGGATGGACTTAGCACGCCGTTGCCGGTGATAGGCGATCGCGAACCGGTGGGCTTCATCCCGCACACGCTGCAGAAGGTAGAGGCCCTCGCTGCGCCTCGGCAGAATCACGGGGTCGGGCAGGCCGGGAAGCCAGACCTCCTCAAGTCGCTTAGCTAGTCCACACACTCGAATGAAGTCAATACCCAGGTCAGCGAGCGCTGCGGCGGCAGCATTCACCTGCGGTTCGCCTCCGTCGACAACAAGCAATCCGGGCCGATATCGACGGCGAGTCGATTCATCGCTATCGGCTTGCGGGGCTAACCGCGCGAATCTTCGAGTGACAGCCTCCCTCATTGCCGCCAGGTCGTCCTGGTAGTCAGCTACCGCGTACTTGCGGTACTCAGACTTCGTCGCGACGGCGTCTTCGAACACCACAATTGACGCAGTCAGATCCGTACCTTGATGGCCGGATATGTCGATGCATTCGATCCGCAGCGGCGCCTCTGGCAGCTCCAGGAATTCTTGCAGTTGCTGCAGTGCCTGGCTGCGAACGGTCAGATCCCCCGCGCGACGGAGTTTGTGAACGGCCAGACTTTCCTTCGCGTTTGTCCGGACAGTTTCCAGCAACTCGTGCTTGGCACCGCGAGAGGGCACCGCGATCTTCACCTTTGTTCCCCGTTTCGTACTGAGCCACTGCGCCAGGACGTCGCGGTTGGGAGGAAGCTCTGAGACGAGGACATTCTGCGGAACCGTTGTGGCCTCGGAGTCGACGTCGGCGTCTCCGTACAACTGAGTGAGGAACTGCTCAACGAGTTCGCTTTCGCCGCCATCGACGGTTCGCTCGACGATGAAACTCCTCTGTCCCGTTACCCTGCCGCCGCGAACGTGGAAGACCTGGATTGACACTTCAAGCTCGTCTGCGACCATGCCAACCACATCGGCATCGGTGTCATCTGGGAGCACCACGGCAGATCGTGCCAGAGCTCGGCGCAGTGCCGCCAAGTCATCACGCAGACGCGCAGCGGTCTCGAAATCAAGACCCGCCGCCGCGTCACTCATTGCCCGTTCAATGTCACGCACATAGCTTTCAGTCCGACCACCCATGAAGCGGCAGAGCTCTTCGGCAATCCTGCGATGTTCTTCCTCCGTGACACGTCCAACGCAGGGCGCAGCGCATCTTCCGATGTCTCCGAGCAGGCAGGGACGTCCGATCCGCTGATGCCGTTGGAACACTCCGCGAGAACAACTGCGCATCGGGAACACCCGGAGCAGCTGGTCCACCGTCTCGCGAATGGCCCAGGCGTGCGCATACGGCCCGAAGTACTTGATTCCGGACTTCTTCGCCCCCCGCATCACCTGGACGCGCGGGAAGGCTTCGTTCATGGTGACGGCGAGGTAGGGATAGCTCTTGTCATCGCGGTAGCGAACGTTGAACCTCGGGTCGTATTCCTTGATCCACGAATATTCGACCTGCAGCGCTTCAACCTCGTTGTTGACAGTCACCCAATCAACGTGTGCAGCCGAATTGACCATGGCGTAGGTCCGAGGATGCAGCGAGGTGATGTCCGCGAAGTAGCTATTGAGTCGACTCCGCAGGTTACGGGCTTTCCCGACATAGATCACTACATCGTTCTCGTCCCGAAATCGGTACACACCGGCAGACTCGGGAATGCTTCCGACCTTGGGCCGATACGTCACCGGGTGCGCCACAGCCCAAGAGTAACGATGTCGTTGGACTGAGCCTCGACACCTGATCGAGTGAATGTGCGACGCAGAGTAGATGTGACGTGACCCCCTGTGTTCAATACGCCTGCGCAACCTGTGTAGTCGGTCACGAGGGACACCGGTCCAGGTCTTTTGCGCTGAGTCTGGACCACGTGAATCAAAGATCTGTGGCCCGCGCCAGCCTCGCAACGACCGGACTCTGCATCGGGGTTGCAGCCGGTTTGGTCATTCCTGCCTTGCCAGCCGCTGCAGTTGAAAGGCCGGTCGATCTCAAGTCAACCCGGGTCTTCATCGTGGGCGATTCCCTCACGGTGGGATCCAACCAGGCCCTCCGAAAGCAACTGAGGCCAGTGGTCAAGTCAGTCGCCATTGATGCCAGGATCAGCCGGTTCACCGGCGAAGGAATCGCGAAGCTGCGCAATGCTCGCGCACGACAGGCATCCGTTTGGGTTGTCGCACTCGGGACCAACGATTCTCCGAGCGCTGCGCAGACTGTTCGCAACGTGAACAAGGTCATGCGCCTGGCTGGCAATAGGCGCCAAGTGATTTGGGTCAATGTCGTTCGGCCTGGCGGCTACTCCCGGGTCAACCGCGCGCTCCAGACCCTAGACGCGAAGTACCCCCGTCTTTCAGTGATCGACTGGGCGGCAGTGATCCGCAAGCAGCGTCACCTACTCGCTGGGGATCGCGTGCACCTCACGGCGAAGGGATATCGGGTACGAGCTCTTGCGACCCGGCAGGCACTCCTTGAACTCGAAAACCTCAGTGACAGCTAGCGGCTAGCCGAGCACGACGTTGGAGCCAGCCACTTTCACCGATTGTTTGGGCAACGGCTGAGTCGCCGGACCCTTGAGAACGGCTCCGGTGTTCACGTCGAAACGGCTGCCGTGGCAGTTGCAAACACCTTCCTGACCGACGATCTCGGTGAGGGGGCAGCCCTGATGGGTGCAGATGCCACTGTGACAGACGTACTCACCGGACTTTGGTTGAGCGACGAGCCAGGTTGTTCCGTCTGCCTTGGCGAGCTTTGCTCCGCCCACGGGGACCGAGGCGGTGGCGGTGACAACGGTGCCATTGGCGGACGAAGACCCCGATCCACTCGCTGAGCCTCCCGCCGAGGCAGACGAACTGCCGCCGCTTGAGCCACTTCCGCCAGAACTACACGCCGCGAGCGCGACGCCCGCGACTCCCGCTGCCCCTACCCCGAGCACAGTCCTTCGCGCCAGGGCGGGTTTGGTGTTGGCAGCGTCATCATTCGCCCGAGTGGCTGTTTCTAACTCTTGGGCGTCTACCTCAGTCATGTCCTACCCCTTCGGTTGTCGGGTACTGCGCTTGCTGGTTGTGGCTGACTTCTTCGCGGATGTCTTCTTTGCTGGCTTTCTTGCAGCTGACTTCTTCGGTGCTGACTTTGTGGGTTTCGGCTTCGCGGCGACTGGCTTCTTCGGAACCGTACCCACAATCTTGGCGAGGAACTGCCCCGTATGGCTCTCCTTGACCAAAGCCACACCTTCCGGCGTGCCCGTCGCCACCACCGTTCCGCCTCCTGAACCACCCTCCGGGCCCATGTCAACAACCCAGTCGGCCGACTTGATGACATCGAGGTTGTGTTCGATCACCACAACCGAGTTGCCTTGGTCAACCAACCGGCCGAGCACCACGAGCAGCTTGCGGATGTCTTCGAAGTGCAGTCCAGTCGTCGGTTCATCCAGAACGTAGATCGTTCGACCGGTGGAACGCTTCTGCAGCTCAGCGCTGAGCTTGACACGTTGCGCCTCACCGCCGGACAACGTCGGGGCGGGCTGACCAAGCCTCACGTATCCCAGTCCAACGTCAACCAAGGTCCGCAAATGGCGGGCGATCGCGGGGACTGCAGCAAAGAAGTCCAGCCCCTCCTCGATCGGCATATCGAGGACATCCGCAATCGTCTTGCCCTTGTAGTGAACTTCGAGGGTCTCGCGGTTGTAACGAGCACCTCGGCAGACCTCGCATGGAACGTAGACGTCGGGCAGGAAGTTCATCTCGATCTTGATGGTTCCGTCGCCCGAACACGCCTCGCAGCGCCCACCCTTGACGTTGAAGGAGAACCTGCCGGGTTGGTATCCCCGGACCTTGGCCTCCTCAGTGGCCGCGAAGAGTTTGCGAACGTGATCAAAGACGCCGGTGTAGGTAGCGGGGTTTGACCTCGGAGTGCGACCAATCGGCCCCTGATCGACGTGGACCACCTTGTCGACGAGTTCGGTACCGGTCACCTTTAGGTGACGACCAGGAACACTGCGTGCCAGGTGGAGGTCCCTTGACAGAGTTCGGTATAGAACGTCGTTCACCAGGGTTGACTTGCCGGATCCTGACACCCCGGTAACTGCGACCAAGCAACCGAGTGGAAAGGCGACGGTGATGTCCTGCAGGTTGTGTTCCCGCGCGCCATGGATGACGATTTCCCTGCCGACCTCCGGCACTCGTCGCTCTGCCGGGATCGCAATCTCCCGACGGCCGGACACGTACGCACCGGTCAGCGACTCCTGATTGGCCTCCAACTCAGCCAACGGCCCACTGACAACGACTTTGCCGCCGTGTTCTCCCGCCCCTGGGCCAATGTCGACAATCCAGTCCGCACTTCTAATGGTGTCTTCATCATGTTCAACAACGATGAGGGTGTTACCCAGGTCGCGCAGACGAATGAGAGTGTCAATCAATCGACGGTTATCTCGCTGGTGCAGTCCAATGCTCGGCTCATCAAGGACGTAGAGCACCCCGACCAACCCGCTGCCAATCTGGGTAGCAAGCCGAATTCGCTGCGCCTCACCACCAGCCAGAGTTCCGGCCGCTCGATCGAGTGTCAGGTAGTGCAGACCGACGTCCACGAGGAACGCGAGTCGCTCATTGACCTCTTTCAGTACGCGTTCGGCAATGGTCAGATCCCGCTTCGAAAGCGTGAGTGCGGACAGAAACTCAAGGCATGTTCCGATCGGCATCGCGGCAACCTCGGCAATCGACTTGTCCGCGATGGTGACCGCCAGGCTCAAGGGCTTCAGGCGAGCGCCGTGGCAATCCAGGCAGGGGACCTCTCGCATGTAGCCGGCGAACCGGTCGCGACTGGTGTCTGTGTCCGCCTCCAGATGGCGCCGCTGGATGAACGCGACTACACCCTCGTAACCGGTCGTGTAGGAACGATCGCGGCCGTACCTGTTGCGGTACTTGACGGTGACCGAATCACCCTTGCCGGTAAGGACCAGTTCTTGGATCTTGGGTGGCAGGTCCTGCCACGGAGTCTCCATGTCGAAATCCAAGGAATCCGCTAGCGCGCCAAGCAGGCGCTGGTAATACCCTGCCATCGAGGGGTAAGACCATGGCTGAATGGCGCCTTCACTGAGTGACTTACTCGGGTCGGGGATGACTAGGTCCGGGTCCACTTCCATCCTGGTGCCGAGGCCCGAACAGGTGGGACACGCACCAAACGGCGAGTTGAACGAGAAGGAACGCGGTTCGAGTTCCTCGAAGGACAGGCCGTCGTCGAGGCAGGCCAGGTGCTCGCTGTAGGTCCGTTCGCGGTGTGGGTCGTCCTCGGGTAGATCAACGAAGTCCAGCGTGACCGTGCCACCCGAAAGGCGCAGCGCCGTTTCAACGGAGTCTGTGAGCCTTCGCTTCGCATCTGCCTTGACGGCGAGGCGGTCAATAACCACCTCGATTGTGTGTTTCTCCTGCTTCTTGAGCTTCGGTGGCTCGGCCAAACTGTGCACCACGCCGTCGATTCGCGCCCGGGAGAAACCCTGCGTCTGCAGTGACCGAAAGAGATCGACGTACTCCCCCTTGCGTGCCCGGACCAGCGGGGCAAGGATCTGGAATCGCGTTCCGGCTTCGAGTTCAAGTACTTGATCCACGATCTGCTGCGGAGTCTGGCGGGCAATCGGCTTCCCGCAAATGGGACAGTGCGGCTTGCCAATGCGGGCATAGAGCAGCCGAAGATAGTCGTAGACCTCGGTGATGGTTCCGACCGTCGATCGCGGATTCCGGGAGGTCGACTTCTGGTCGATTGCGACTGCCGGGGAGAGCCCCTCAATGAAGTCAACATCCGGCTTGTCCATCTGACCGAGGAACTGCCGCGCATATGCCGACAGGCTCTCCACGTAGCGCCGCTGCCCCTCGGCGAAGATCGTGTCAAACGCCAGGCTCGATTTGCCCGATCCCGACAATCCGGTGAAGACGATGAGTGCATCGCGAGGCAGATCGAGGTTGACATCGCGCAGGTTGTGTTCCCGTGCGCCACGAATGATGAGTCGATCCACCCCTGAAGGCTAACTGCCCGCCCCGACAGGCCAACCAGCCTCCTGCCCGTCACACTTGTGCCATGCGCACTTTGGGAAACATCATCTGGTTGGTCTTTGCTGGATTCTGGATGGCGCTGGCATATGCCATTGCCGGAATTGTCATGTTCATTCTCATCATCACGATTCCGTTCGGCATCGCATCGTTCCGGATGGCGGGCTACGCACTGTGGCCCTTTGGGCGGACCGTCGTTTCAAAACCAACATCCGGTGTGCTCAGCGGAATCGGCAATGTCATCTGGTTCATCCTCGCCGGATTGTGGATCGCGATCGGCCACATCGTCACCGGCGTAATCCTGTGCATCTTCATCATTACCATTCCGTTCGGCATCGCCTCGTTCAAGATGGCGGGCCTCGCGCTGTTTCCGCTCGGTAAGGAAATCGTGCCGATAGACCAAGCGCCAACCGGGCAATACACCGTCGCACCGATCGGCAAGTAGCCCCGGGATCTGAGGGGATAGCAAGATGTTGTACGACGGCAATGTCGTGCCCGGAGGTCCGGCACAGACGCTGACAACCAGCGCACTGGAGATCAGCAAGATCTCCGTCGGCCCGATGGATAACAACGCTTACCTACTGCGTGATCTCGCAACCGGTGAGACGTTACTGATCGACGCCGCGAACGAGCCTGATCGACTTCTGGAGTTGTGTGGCGGGAAGCTCGGCAAGGTCCTCACCACGCACTGCCATGCCGACCACTGGCTTGCCCTCGAAGCCCTGGTGGCAGCAACCGGAGCGACGACCTACGCAGCCGAGCCAGAGGTTGCTGAGATCCCCGTCACCACCGACGTCGTCCTGGCAGACGGCGATCAAATCGTGCTCGGAAACACCGTCCTGGAAATCCGCTGGCTGAAGGGTCATCGCGCGGCGTATTTGGAGCACGTCTCGACGTCGGCAGCCGTGGTGTACCACGATCCAGATGGGTCCGTCCACGTCTTCGCGGGCGACTGCCTCTTCCCCGGGGGTATCGGCAACACCTGCGAGGACCCAGCCGCGTTTTCCATCCTGCTCAATGACGTGGCTAACAAGCTATTCGCCAGACTCCCAGATAACACCCGGATCCACCCCGGTCACGGCCCAGACACGACCTTGGGCGCGGAGCGCCCCCACCTGGGCGAATGGGCCAACCGAAGCTGGTAGGGGCGCCTGCGTCGCTTCGTTGGTTGTTCAACCGGTGGAGTCCGTGCGCACCTTCAACCAGTTGGCAAACGGGTGACAAGGCTAAGGCTCACTCTCGCTCGTGCCGATTGGCACGAAAGAGAGTTCTGTGGCGCATGAGCTTCTGACCGAGGAAGATCGCGACGCAGATTTGGACGGATCGGGAGCAGCCATGGACACCACGACCCTGCGTGGCTGCAGTCTCAGTATCACGAACCGCAGTTGCACCCACAGTCCGGCCGTGAGTCCAAGACCGGCGGTGGTGACGCCATGAATCACACGCGTTTAGGACTCGCAGCTGCCACGATCACTGTTTCCTTAGCCCTTGCCGCGTGCGCGCCACAAGCCGTGGTGCCAAAGCCCACATCGCCATCCGGGTCGCCATCGGCGAGCGAGTCGGCGCCGTCGCAGGACCCGACCCAGACACTAGAATTCCCCGCCGAAGTCGCTCCCACACCTGCCCCGGTGCCTGGTGAGTCAACTCCTCCCGCCGAACCTCAGCCTGCAGCTGAATCGACGGCGGCATCAAGTGGGACCACAACATCCTCGCAATCGTCCAGCGGAACAACAGCAACTCCCGTCAGCCGATGCAACAACCGTGTTCGAGGAGCGGATCTGCATCGCTGTAGTCTCAAGCGCGTCAACTGGTCTGGCAAAGACATGACAGGCACCAACTTGTCGCGCGCGAACCTAGCGCGCGCAAACCTGCAGGGCGCTAATCTTGGCAGCGCTCAACTCGCTGACGCGAACCTCAGTTCCGCACGATTGACGGCAGGTTCTCTGACGGACATCAAAGCCCCCCGCGCGCGGATGAAGCGGGTCTCGGCGGAGGCAGCCGACTTCTCTGGTGCGCGCCTACCAGGTGCCAACTTCTACAGGTCGAACCTACGCATCGCTGACTTCAGCGGCGCAAACCTCCGAGGGGCTAATCTGTCGCGGTCAAATCTCTCGGTGGCGGACTTCACCGGAACAGACATACAAGGCGCTGATCTCAGCTACTCCAACCTTCGGCGAGCGACCATTGACGTTATACGCGCGGAGAGCGCGAAGCTCACTGGAGCTGACTACACCGGCGCGGTCTGCATTGTCTGGCTGGGCAGTCCACTGGAGAGGCACAGAGTGCCGTGTGACGACTACATCAACCCCTTGACACAAACCTTCGAAATCACCAAGAGGCCGTGAGCAGTTCCTGTCCTTGTGAAACGCATCCCTTAAGGACTACAACTCCTCCCGCTCATGCTTCGTGACGGTGCCAGCGTGCGCAGTGAGGCTGGGATCCTGGCGACTCTTGATGAGACTCGCAATCGTCGCAACCGCAAGAATCAGCGCAATAACGCCGAGCGACACCGCCGTTGGGATCTTGGGCACCTGACTCCAAGTTTCGTGTGCCCAGGTCAGGATCAGCTTCACGCCGATGAAGACCAGGATCGCTGCAAGACCAAGAGATAGGTAGATCAGCCTGTCCAGTAGTCCCTTCAGCAAGAAGTACAGCGCGCGCAGACCAAATAGCGCGAACGCGTTGGCTGTGAACACCAGGTAGGCGTTCTGAGTGACTCCGAACGTCGCCGGAATCGAATCAAGCGCAAACAGTAAGTCAGTCGAACCGATGGCGATGATGACCAGCAGCATCGGGGTTGCGACTCGCTTGCCCGCTTGCCGAATGAACATCGCCGTACCGTGGTACTCATCGGTGAACGGATACCTCTTGCGCACCGCCTTCACCATGAAGTTGTCGGATGGCTCTGGGTCTTCGTTGTGATGGCGGGCAAGTTGAATACCAGTCCAGATCAACAGCGCTCCGAAGATCACAAACGTGAACGCGAAGGCAGCTAAGGCCGCAGCGCCAAGAGCGATGAACACCGCCCGGAAGACGAGCGCCAGCACAATCCCGATCAACAGCACTCGCTGCTGCAGGACCGAGGGAACTGCGAACTGAGTGAGGATGATGGCAAACACAAAGAGGTTGTCGACGGAAAGGCTCTTCTCAACCAAGTAGGCAGCGAAGAATTCAGTGCCCGATTGGGAACCCACGAAATAGAAGACACCGACGCCAAAGACGATCGCCAGCGCTATGTAGAAGATCGACCAGCGGGCCGCCTCCCCCACGCTCACCTCGTGCGGAGTCCGACTGACCGTGAAGAAGTCAAAGGCAACCAGCAGTAGAACGCCAAGAATGGTTACGCCCCACACCCACATCGGTACGGTCACGATTGCTTGTCCTCATCTCCGGTTTTTGTGGCCATATGGGATTCAACAAGGTTCGGGTTGCGATTCACCGCGACGATCGATGCGATCGCGGTGACCGCCAGCACAACCACAATGAACGCTAGCGAAACAAGCGCGCTAATGGTCGGCACGGGCACCCCGAAGACCTCATGCGTCGCTTCCAGAATCAACTTCACCCCGATGAACAGCAGGATCAGTGCAAGACCCTTGTTGAGATATATCAGCTTGTCGAGCAGTCCGTGAAGCAGAAAATAGAGCTGCCGAAGCCCCATCAGTGCAAACGCATTCACGCAGAACACGATGTAAGCCTCTTGGGTGAGCCCGAACACGGCGGGGATCGAATCAAGGGCGAACAGCAGGTCGGTCGATCCGATCGCCAGAACGACGAAGAGCATAGGCGTGACGAGTCGTTTGCCGTCGATCTTGGTAGTCAGATTGGGGCCGTGCCATTCAGGTGTCGACGGTACCCGCTTCTCGACGAAGCGGACGAGTTTGTTCCCTTCCGGATTGGGCTCAGCTTCGCCAGATCCCCACACCTTCCACGCGGTCCACACCAGGAATGCGCCAAAGATGAAGAACACCCACAGGAACTTCGCGATGACGGCGGCACCCAGGATGATCAGCACGGTTCGCAAGATCAGGGCAATAACAACACCGATCAGCAGCACTCGGTGCTGGAGATCTTCTGGAACGGCAAACGCGCCGATGAGCACGACAAAGACGAAGAGGTTGTCGACACTGAGCGAATATTCGGTGAGATAGCCAGCGAAATACTGACCGGCGTATTGAAGGCCCTGCCAGAAGATCAGGCCGACGCCGAATGCAATGGCTGCGGCAAGGTAGACGATGACCCAGCGAGTCGCTTCTTTGACCCCAAACACATGTGGGTTGGAATCCACGAGCAGCAGGTCCGCGACAATAACGATCACAAAGCCAGCGACCGTGACCAGCCAGACCCACGTGGGCACACTCACGCGTGACCCGCCTCGCGCATCTGACGCAGTTCCTTCTTCAGGTCCGAGATTTCGTCGCGATAGCGGGCGGCAAGCTCGAACTGCAATTCGGCAGCAGCGGTGTGCATCTGTTCGGTCAGCCGAGTAATCAGGTCAACGAGGTCCTTCGCTGGCAGGCCATCGCTGTCAACCGGAAGCGAGTCAGTCGACTGCTTGGTGCGTGAACGCATGTCTGCACCCGCCGCACGTCCTCTCGAACGGCTGCGTCCTGACCCCCCGAGCAACTCCTCGGTGTCGGCATCCTCTTTGGAGATGAGGTCCGTGATGTCGGCGATCTTCTTTCGCAGCGGCTGGGGGTCGACACCGCGTTCCGCGTTGTAGGCGATCTGTTTGTCGCGACGGCGATTCGTCTCGTCGATCGCCCTGGCCATTGAGTCGGTGATCGAATCGGCGTACATGTGAACTTGGCCAGACACGTTCCGGGCAGCGCGTCCAATCGTCTGCACAAGGCTGCGCTCGCTACGAAGGAAGCCCTCCTTGTCCGCGTCGAGGATCGCGACCAGGCTGACTTCGGGTAGGTCCAAACCCTCACGCAGGAGGTTGATCCCCACCAGCACGTCGTATGTTCCCTGCCTCAATTCCCGCAGCAATTCAACGCGGCGCAAGGTATCGACTTCGCTGTGCAGGTAGCGAGCGCGCACACCGTTCTCAAGGAGGTAGTCGGTGAGGTCTTCGGCCATCTTCTTCGTCAGCGTGGTGACGAGTACGCGCTCGGAGACTTCCACTCGTTCTTGGATCTCACCGAGTAGGTCATCGATCTGCCCCTTCGTCGGCTTCACAACGACCTCTGGATCGAGCAAGCCTGTGGGGCGAATGACCTGCTCAACGACGTCGTTATGAACCTTCGCGAGCTCGTACGGACCCGGAGTCGCTGACAGGTAGATCGTCTGGCCAATCCGATCGACGAATTCCTCCCAGCGCAATGGACGGTTGTCCATCGCACTAGGCAGGCGGAAGCCATGGTCGACCAGCATCCGCTTGCGCGACATGTCGCCTTCGTACATGCCGCCAATCTGCGGAACCGTTACATGCGACTCGTCAATGACGAGGAGGAAGTCCTCGGGGAAGTAGTCGAGCAGGCAGTTGGGTGCCGAACCAGCGTCCCGGCCGTCAATGTGTCGGCTGTAGTTTTCAATGCCGGAGCAGAAACCGACTTGCTGCATCATTTCGATGTCGTACTCCGTGCGCATACGGAGCCGCTGCGCCTCCAACAGGCGATTCTGCCTCTCCAGTTCGGCGAGTCGATCACTCAACTCAACCTCGATCTGACCGATGGCCCGCTCCATCCGTTCCGGCCCGGCGACATAGTGGCTGGCAGGGAACACGTACAACTCGTTGTCTTCCGTGAGGATCTCGCCGGTCACCGGATGAAGAGTCATCAGGCGTTCGACTTCGTCGCCGAAGAACTCGATCCTTACCGGATGCTCTTCGTAGACCGGAAAGACCTCCACCGTGTCGCCTCGCACGCGAAAGGTGCCTCGGGTGAAGGCCAAGTCATTGCGCGCGTACTGAATCTGCACGAGTTTGCGGAGGATCGAGTCACGGTCATACTCCTCGCCAACGCGCATTCGGACCATGCGATCGATGTACTCCTGCGGGGTACCGAGCCCATAGATCGCGCTGACAGTGGCAACGACGACGCAGTCCCGGCGGGTCAGTAACGCGTTGGTCGCGCTGTGGCGCAGTCTTTCGACTTCCTCATTGATCGACGAGTCTTTCTCGATGTAGGTATCGCTCTGCGGGATGTACGCCTCTGGCTGGTAGTAGTCGTAGTACGAAACGAAATACTCGACCGCGTTGTTGGGTAGCAATTCGCGGAACTCGTTGGCCAACTGTGCCGCGAGGGTCTTGTTCGGCGCCATAACCAGAGTCGGGCGCTGGAGCTTTTCAACCAACCATGCAGTTGTCGCGCTCTTGCCCGTACCCGTCGCACCGAGCAGCACCACGTTCTGATCGCCACGTCCAATCCGCTTGGCGATCTCGGCGATGGCGGCGGGCTGATCACCGGCAGGCTGGTAGTCACTGAGCACCTCAAAGGGCGCGACCGTTCGCTGCAGGTCTGTGACGGGGCGTGCCATGCGCCAACCCTACGCGGCTGCTGCTCGCAGAGATTTCCGCAACTCCCACACCATGCGCGCCACTCGCGCACTGGCGATGCTCTGTATCGTTCTGGCATGTTCCGACTCCGTGCTGCTGATGCGGTGTCTGGATCGCGCAACGCCGCCGCGCAACTCGAGCAGCTCGGCGTTTCTTCCGGCGATCGAGTCGCAATCTGTGTTCCGCTGACGGCCAACACTGCGCTTGCGGCGGCGGAACAAGCACTCCTTATCCAGGCCGTCTGGGGTGCCCTGCGCTGCGGAATCGTGCCCGTGATGATCAATCCAGACCTTCCACCAGTGGAACGGGAACGGCTGACCAGAGACTGTGAGCCGAAGCTCACCGTGACCACTGCAGGCCAGTTGAGCGATTTGGTTGCCGGTGGCGTCGGCACTGCCACCAATGACACTGGCACCTTCGCAGCTCGTCCCATGCACTACACGTCCGGCACAATGGGACAAGCCAAAGGAGTGTGGACGGGGTTTCTTCCCGGCGACGAGATCGCCCGCTGGTGGTCCGACGAACAGGAGCAGTGGGGCTTCGACGAATCCGACGTCACCCTCGTTCACGGTCCCCTATCAAGTTCGGCACCCCTTCGCTACTCACTCCTCGTTCTGGCGGCCGGAGGTGGCGTGCTCCTGCCAGGCAAGTTCGAACCATCGGCGTTCGCTCGAGCACTCACTGAAGAGAAGCCAACGACCGCCTTCACTGTGCCGAGCCATTGGCAACGGCTGTTCGGCCTCCACGAACTTCCTCCTTCGCCTTACCGGCTACTCGCACACGCGGGATCTGCCTGCCCGCCAGATCTGAAGCGTCGGCTCCACGCCTGGGCGGGCGCTGACCAGGTCTGGGAGTTCTATGGCTCAACCGAAGGCCAATTCACGGCCTGCTCTGGCGTCGAGTGGGAGAACCGACCGGGAACCCTGGGTCGGGCGCGGGCCGGACGAGAGATCTTCACCGAAGACGGCGTGATCTGGTGCCGGACGCCGACCTATTCGCGGTTCGAGTATTGGCGCGATCCGGAGAAGACGGCGGCCGCCTGGCGCACGTTTGCAGACGGAAGCCACGCCTTCACGGTTGGCGATCTTGGCCGCCTCGATGGTGACGGCTACCTGTTCCTCGACGGGCGCCGGGAGGACCTGATTATCACCGGCGGGATGAACGTCTACCCAGCGCAGGTGGAGGCTGCGCTCACCGCGGTCCCAGGAGTTCGAGAGGCTGCGGTATTCGGCATCGACGATCAGCAGTGGGGTCAGAAGGTGTGTGCCGTTATCGCCGGAGACGTCACGGACGGAATCCTCCAGCGCGAACTGGCGCAGAGTCTTGCTGGCTACCAGCAGCCGAAACGAATCTTCCGCCTGCCGGAGATTCCGCGCAATGCGATGGGCAAGGTGCAGCGACTTGAACTACCGAAACACCTTGGCCTCAGCACCGGCACCTAGTCAGCAACTCTTTCGTCCGCCAGCGCAGTCAGGCGCTCCCACAAAGCGTCGACTTTGGCGTCAAGCGCCGTTTGCGTCGTCGAGTTGTCCAGCACCGTGTCAGCGACGGCGATTCGGCTGTCCCTCGTCGCCTGCGAGGCGATCCGTGCACGCGCATCTGCCTCGGTTAGGCCGCGGCCAACTAGGCGCGCCACCCGAAGCTCATCAGGGCAATCCACGACGACCACGTGGTCGTAGAGAGGAGCAAGACCAAGTTCGGCAAGCAGTGGCACATCGTGAACGATGATCTGCCCGGGCCTCGCTTGCTGGTAGCGCTCGTGCGTGAGAGCAGCGATCCGAGGATGTGTCACGGCATCAAGCTTGGCTCGCTGCGACGGATCTGCAAAGACGATGCCAGCCAACGCAGCCCGGTCCAGCGAACCATCTGGATTGAGAATCTCGGGCCCAAACGTCGCGACGAGTTCCGCGAGTCCGTCGCTGCCGGGAGCCACCACTTCACGGGCGACGGCATCCGCGTCAATCACGAAGGCGCCGTGTTCGGAAAACAGGCGTGCGACCGTCGACTTTCCCGAACCGATTCCGCCGGTCAACCCAACCCGGAGATTCGACATTTCTAAATCCCGAGCGGCGCTGTTAGATGACGAGTTACTCGTCGCTGCCAGCTAGCTTGTCGCGCAGAGCCTGCAGGGCCTCGTTGGTATCGCTACCGAGGGCTCCCTCGGCCTCGTCAGCCGCCTCCGTCGAGTAGCCGCCTGCGGGCGCATCACCAGCTTCTTCAGCCGCTTCCGCGTCAGCCTTCTTGGCATCGTCGATCTGGCTCTTGTGCTGTTCCCAGCGGACAAACGCGTCATTGTACTGACGCTCCCACTCTGCACGCTGGTCCTCGAAGCCCTCTTTCCACTCACCGGTGTTGGGGTCAAAGCCCTCAGGTCCGATGTAGGCGCCGGCCTCGTCGTAGCTCGCTGGCATTCCGTAGAGGTAGGGATCGAACTCGTCAACGGCGTCGGTACCGGAATCGTTGGCCTGCTTGAGCGATAGCGAGATGCGGCGACGCTCAAGGTCAATGTCGATGACCTTGACGAAGATCTCGTCATCGACCGTGACGACCTGCTCTGGCATCTCGACGTGGCGCTCAGCCAGTTCGGAGATGTGAACGAGACCCTCGATGCCATCCTCCACGCGAACGAACGCACCGAATGGAACGAGCTTGGTAACGCGACCTGGCACGACCTGACCCATCGCGTGGGTACGGGCGAATTGCTGCCAAGGATCTTCCTGGGTCGCCTTGAGCGACAGGGATACGCGCTCGCGATCCATGTCGACATCGAGAACCTCGACCGTGACCTCAGTACCAACTTCGACGACTTCGCTTGGGTGGTCGATGTGCTTCCAGGACAACTCGGAAACGTGGACGAGACCGTCAACTCCCCCGAGGTCAACGAACGCACCGAAGTTGACGATGGAGCTAACGACACCGCTGCGGACCTGTCCCTTTTGCAGCTGGTTGAGGAAATCGTGGCGGACCTGCGACTGCGTCTGTTCCAACCACGCACGGCGGGACAGCACAACGTTGTTGCGATTCTTGTCCAACTCAATGATCTTGGCTTCGATCTCGCTGCCGACATACGGCTGCAGATCGCGCACGCGGCGCATCTCGACCAACGATGCCGGCAGGAAGCCGCGCAGACCGATGTCGAGGATGAGTCCACCCTTGACGACCTCGATGACGCTGCCCTTGACGACGCCGTCCGCTTCCTTGATGGCCTCGATGTCGCCCCAGGCGCGCTCGTACTGTGCGCGCTTCTTGGAAAGAATCAGGCGGCCGTCCTTGTCTTCCTTCTGAAGAACAAGAGCCTCGACCTCATCGCCCACGGAAACGACCTGGTTCGGGTCGACGTCGTGCTTGATGGAAAGTTCGCGGCTTGGGATGACACCTTCGGTCTTGTAGCCGATATCGAGGAGGACTTCGTCGCGGTCGACCTTGACGATGGTGCCTTCGACGATGTCTCCGTCGTTGAAGTACTTGATGGTCGCATCGATAGCAGCCAGGAGGGCTTCTTCGTCACCGATGTCATTTACGGCGATGCTGCGAATTTCACTAGGTGCTGCGTTGTCAGTTGCGGTCATGGAGGAAAGAACTCCGGATGGACATAGTTCTCGTTGCGGACACAGCTGACCCTTGTTCGCCCGGTGGATTGTCTTGCTAAGAAGAACCCTGCTGGAAGAACACGTGACCTACTCCTATGAGGAAACGCAGGTCAACTGCAAGCTACGAGCGTAGCCGATGGCCGCGGATAACCCAATACCTGGCCTCAACTGCGGCGTCACATCAACGATATGGCGCGGCAACGCGGAACGGACTGATTCTTCCTGTGTTTCGGCGCTGACCTGCCGGTAGGCAGACACTCCCCCGTTTAGGGTGTGAAGCCTGAGGAGGTACGGCCATCAGCAGTAGCAGTACGAGTTCAACGCGCGCGGCAATCCAGTCACCTGCCGTGCGCGGTGCTGTGCTGGTTGCCATTGGGCTCGGGATCGGGCAAGTCCTCGCGTACTTGCTGAGTTTGGCCGCTGCGCGATCACTCGGACCCGACAACTACGGCATCTTCGGTTCGATGCTGGCGCTTCTCATGGTCGGCAGCGTTCTGGCCCTCGGAATCCAGGCGGCTGGCGCACGCCGAATTGTGCTGGCCGCGGGACCGACGAGGTCCCGCGCTGGGCTCGGCGTGGTGAGATCGGCGGCTTGGGCATCCGTGGGCGTCGCGGTTGGAACCGTCGTCATTTCCCCGTTCATCACTTGGCTACTGCACCTCGACGGTCCGGTGGCCGTGGTGCTCGTGGCACTCAATCTGGCGCCGATTACCTGGTCCGGCAGCCTCCTGGGGGTTACCCAAGGTCGGGAACGCAACGCTCGCCTGGCCGCGGTGTACGCGTTCGTTGGCGTCGGTCGCGCACTCGGGGGCATCATCGTCGTCGTCGCGACGAAGTCGATCGTCCTGACGCTGCTTGCAATGGCGATCGGCACTTTCATCGCGGTCGCGGTCTCCTGGCTCATGACGTCGCCGCTCGTTGAGCGCCCAGCGGAAAAGCTCATTGGCTTCCGGATCGACATCGTCCACGCGACCCACGCACTGTTCGCCCTCTTCGTACTTACCAACCTTGACGTCCTACTGGCTCGGCACTTCCTGCCATCGGCGCAGGCCGGTATGTACGCGGCTGGTGCTGTCGTCACGAAGGTTGCGTTCTGGCTGCCGCAATTTGTTGCCGCGGTCGCGTACCCCAGACTCGCCGATCATCGGCGGTCGGAGACACTGAGCAAGGCAGCTGCGGCTGTCGCCGTAATTGGGCTGCTGTCGGTGATCGTGGTCGCGCTGGTTCCGGGACTCGTCGTGGCGCTCATCGGAGGTGCCGCGTATGCAGAACTCACCAGTGAGGTCTGGATCTTCGCGGCGATCGGCGCCGCTTACGCGCTCGCTCAGTTCCTGCTTTACAGCCAGATTGCGGCCAGCAAGCGGGCCGCAATTGTGGTCCTTTGGATTGCCGCCGCCGTCTTGGTGATCTTGGTAGCCATGTTCCACGCATCTGTCCTCCAGATAGCGGTGGTTGTGCTACTTGTGGCATCCGCGCTCGCTTTGGTGGGCATCATCGAGTTGTTCGTGGAACGCGCCAGGGAATCGGGTGACCGGCTCAGTGTTGAGTAGCACCAAGCCGCCGCTAGGCAGCAGATGGGTCCGAGTCGACAGGCAAGCGGCGGATGTCGGCGCCCGCACCGCAGAAGCGATACAGCGGGCGATACCCCGCGCCCCAGTCAGAGGCCTACTTGCTGACAGCAACCTCGACGGGATCATTGATTCCACCTCAAACTGCGGTGGGCAACTTCTTGGACTCACGGGTGGGCTGGCAAACCCCGCCGTGAGTTCAATCGATTGGCAGGAAAGAACGGCGTGGATCGCCGGCGGGGCAACAGTTGCCGAAGTTAGCCGCGAACTCCTGGCACACGGTTGGACCCTGAAGAACCTAGCCGGAGCGAGCTTCACGACATTGGCGGGCGCTCTTGCACTTGACCTTCGCGGGCCTCGCAGCTGGGACTCCGACAACGAAGATGCCGCACCGCACAAGATCGATTTCGTCGACGGGCGCGGTCAGCTGCGCCAATTGAACGCAGGTGGGGACAGTTCCTCACACACCTCAGCGGGGGTCGCCGGATTGAGTTTGACTGGTATCTGCACAGCGGCCGAGGTACCCATAAGGCCGGTGAGCACCGGCTGGATGATTGTTGATTCGCAACGCCACTCAACCGCCGACGAACTATTCGAAGCCCTCAGCGCTCCCGAGGTGGGTACCTACTCGTTCGCCCGAATTGACCCGACCGGCACCGGTTCCGGAATCGGCCGGGGAACCGCCGTCACCGGGCGTCACGCGAAAGTACTCGATCTGCCTGAGATTCGCCGACCAGACGCACTGAAGTACGTTTCCACGTCAGCCGCCCGGAACTCGAGCGCGCTCCCGATGAGGCTTGCCACTATCGCCGGCAACAACATCCTGCAGAACCTAACCCAGCGGGCAGAGCCAGCCTCACGTCGCGACGAACTCGTGCCGATGTCGACGTTCTTTCACCTGAGCGCCGAGGCCCGCATTGCCAGTAAACGAACAAACGCCAGCCTCACCTACGCATTCTCGATCCCATTGGCGCACGCGGATCTGGTTCCTGGATTCCTCGAGCGGCTGGCCCACATTGGTGGTCACGGTGATCACGCGACCGTTCAGCGGTGCGCGGAATCATCTACGGGTCCGCTTGGAACAAGCGTCGATGGGTGGGACTTCGCCATCGAACTCGCATGCGACACCCCAGGATTGGGTCGCATGCTCGATGACTGGGACGAACGAGTGGCTGCCGCGGGTGGACAGGTGTCACTTGGCACGGACTCGCGGATGCGCCCAGAGGCCGTGACCGCGATGTATCCACGTTTGGCCGAATGGCACCAATTGCGAGACGAGCTCGATCCAGGACGCCACTTCTGCTCCAACTTGTCCCGGCGGTTAGCCCTGTGATTGATGGTGTGGGAAATGTCGCCAGCGTGCTGGTGGTAGGCGCGGACAATCCGCTGTGCCTTGCAACGGTCGACCGACTCGTGGGACCCCGGCTCGCGCAGGTCTTCCTGCTCGACAACAGCCCCGTCGCGTTGGCGCGAGGCAGCCAGCGAGTGCGAGATTTCGGAATCCCCAACGTCACTGAGGTCGACTATCGCTGCGGGGACACCTCCGGTCAGGCGGAACTGGTGGCCGATCTGTTTGCGCAGGGCGACATTGACGTCGTCGTCATCGGCCCCACTCCTCGCAGACCGCAAAGCAGTTCGAATTCGTCACCCCCCGACGCCACCACCGCCTACCTGCAGCACGCACTGCTCGACACAGTCTTCCTCGCTGAAAACTGCGCGGGATCGATTTCGAGCCAAGGTCACGGGGTCATTTGTCTGTTCAGTCATGCGCCCACCAAGGCGTCAAAGGGGGTTGCAGGCCTCGACCTTGAGTACTGCGCGACCATGACGGCCTTGAACATTCTCGGACCCACGATTGGCGAGCTGGCGGCCTCGAACGGCGGACGCACCGTGTGCGCCGCCCTCGATCCGGCCCGCGACCCAAATTCCTGGCAGAGCACCGAACCCCGATCGTCAACATTGAGTCCCCTGGATGTGGCCAGCGCGTTAGCCCCTCGCATCGTGTCGCGCCGCAAGCATCGCCCCTACGATGTGGTCGCGCTGCCCACGTCACTGCGCGCGAGTGCGCGTCGAATCCGCCCAGCCCGGTAGCGAGACGACGCGTCAACTGCCCGAGGACAGACACGGTGCGTCTAGTGAGCCGCGTCGTGCCAACTGCGGCCAAGCCCGATCGAAACCGACAGCGGCACCGAAAGGTCAGCTGCCTGTCCCATCTGTGCCCGCACCAGCTCGGTGACCCGCTCGGACTCGCCTGGGCCAACTTCAAGGACGAGTTCGTCGTGAACTTGTAGCAGTAGCCGCGTCTTCAAGGCCTCCTTTCGCAGCTCGCGATCGACATTGAGCATCGCGACTTTGACCAGATCTGCGGCGGAGCCCTGGATGGGGGCGTTGAGGGCCATTCGTTCTGCCATCTCTCGACGCTGCCTGTTGTCACTGTTCAAGTCCGGCAAGTACCGGCGGCGGCCGAGGATCGTCTCGGTGTAGCCGGTGTGCCGGGCGCGTTCCACCGCCTGCGTCAGGTAATCGGAGACCGCTCCGAATCGCTCGAAATAGTCGTCCATGAGCGATTTCGCCTCGCTGGCCGAGATTCCAAGCTGTTGTGACAGACCGAACGCGCTGAGGCCGTATGCCAGCCCGTAACTCATGGCCTTGATGCGACGTCGCTGTTCGGCATCGACGTCTTCGGGCTGAACTCCGAAGACCTCAGCGGCCATCGTCGAATGGAGATCTTCGCCGGTCGAGAAGGTGGAGATCAGCTTCTCGTCACCTGACAAATGCGCCATAATCCGCATCTCGATCTGGCTGTAGTCGGCGGTGAGCAACGCTTCAAAACCTCGCCCCACGATAAACCCCGCTCGGATCCTTCGCCCCTCCTCAGTCCGGATCGGAATGTTCTGCAGATTGGGGTCAGTGCTGCTCAGCCGCCCAGTCGCGGCGATCGTCTGTTGAAACGTCGTGTGGATTCGATCGTCGGAATCCGCCAACGGCAGCAAACCCGCGACGGTCTGCCGTAGCTTGGCGACTTCGCGCCAGCGCAGCAGCACGACCGGCAGCGGATCCTCACTAACCCCGGACAGCCACTGCAGTGCCTCGGCATCGGTCGTGTAGCCGGTCTTTGTCTTCTTCGTCTTAGGCAACCCGCGTTCGCCGAAAAGGATCTCCTGCAGCTGCTTCGGAGATCCGAGATTGAATTCCCGACCGGCAAGTTCATGAGCCGCCCGCTCAGCGCCAGCGATCTCATCCGCGTAGTCCGCCTCCACCTCTTGCAGGTACGGAATGTCGAGACAGATGCCGTCTCGTTCCATCTGGGCCAGCAACGTTACGAGTGGAAGCTCAACGTCGCGAAGCAACGCTGCTCCCCCACGCTCTTCAAGCTGAGCCGAAAGCACGGTATCGAGGGCGAGAATCCCTCGAGCCTGAGCCGCGAGCGCGTCACGGTTCGCGGTCCCGTCATCGACCTCGAGAGTCAGCTGACCGCCAGAGGCGTCGGAGGTAGGTAGCGTCGTGTGCAGAAATCGCTCGACGAGGTCGGAAACAGTCAGTGCCCGCTGACCGGCGAGGACGAGGTAGGCAGAAAGCTCAACATCTGCTCGCAGCCCGTTGAGCTCCATCCCGCGGGCCGCGAACGCCAACATCGCACCTTTCGCCGCATGCATGATCTTGCCTCGCGATGAATCCGCCAGCCAGCTCGCGAGAGCCGCGTCGTCTGTGGAGCCGAGTTGACTGGGATCGCACCAGAGCGCGTCACCGTCCTGCGCTGCGATCGCGATTGCAAAGACCTCACCCGTGCCGGCTCCCCAGGTGCCATCGATGGCAATTGCCAGTGGACGTGCGTTGTCGGCGGTGTGCTTGCCGAGCCATTCGGCTAGCTCACCGTCCTGCGTCGCCTGGTCAACGTCGCCGCCGAAGACGTCCGGCGTTCCTTCACCGGTAACAGGAGCGATGCCCCCCTCCGCAGAAATGAGGTCAAACAACCTGTCGCGCAACACTCGAAACTGCAGAGCATCGAATACATCGTGCACCCGTTCGGTATCGACTTCGACGCGCTTCAGCCCGCTCACTGCGACATCAAGAGGCACGTCTCTAACGAGTTCGGTCAGCTCGCGGTTCTTCTGAACCTGGTCGACATGTTCCCGAAGCGCGACTCCCACCTTTCCGCCGACGCTCTCGGCATTGGCAAGCAGCCCTTGAAGGGAACCGTATTCGCGAATCCACTTGGTCGCGGTCTTCTCCCCGACGCTGGGGATATTGGGAAGGTTGTCTGACGGGTCCCCGCGGAGGGCTGCGAAATCCGGGTATTGGGCGGGCGTCAGTCCGTACCGGTCCTCGACTTCCGCAGGGCCCATCCGCGCCAGGTCGGACACCCCCTTCTTGGGGTAGAGAACCGTCGTGCGGTCATTGACCAACTGGAAAGCATCACGGTCACCGGTAAGCAGCAGCACATCGAAGTCTTCCTCCACAGCCTGAGTGGCCAGCGTGGCGAGGATGTCGTCAGCCTCAAAGCCATCGACCTTGAGGGCCGGGATGCCCATCGCATCGAGCACTTCGGTGATCAAGTCAACTTGACCTTTGAATTCATTCGGGGAGGCAGCACGATTCGCCTTGTATTCCGGAAATACATCAGTTCGAAAGGTCTTTCGCGAGACGTCAAACGCAACAGCGATGTGGGTTGGCTTCTCGTCGCGAAGAGTGTTGATCAGCATTGAGGTGAAGCCGTATACCGCGTTCGTTGGCTGCCCAGTCGTGGTCGAGAAGTTCTCTACCGGCAACGCGAAGAAGGCCCGGTAGGCCAGCGAATGTCCATCAACGAGGAGAAGTTTTCGGTCCTGGCGGTCATCGGTCACGGCACCGATCCTAGGCTGGAGCCATGACCACCCCAAGCAGCGAATCCCCCGATGTGCAGGCGATTGCAAAGGCCGTCTTCGAGAGCACAAACGCCTCGGTCGCGGGGAGCCTGATGGAACGCATGGAGATCACCGTCGATGAGGTGACCCCGGACCGCATCGTCGCGTCCATGCCGGTCGTCGGCAACACCCAGCCCTACGGGCTGCTCCATGGCGGCGCAAGTGCCGTCCTCGCGGAGACGGTCGGTTCCCTGGGGTCGGGAATTCATGCCGCCGCGATCGGAAAGTTGCCGGTCGGAATTGAGCTGTCATGCACTCACCACCGGGCCGCGCGTTCGGGTCGAGTCCATGCTGTGGCCACTCCGCTGTCGATCGGCAGGACGCTCGCGACCTGGAACATCGTGATAACTGACGACGACGACCGACTCATATGCACGTCACGGTTGACGTGCATATTGCGCGACGCCCCCCCGGGCAGCTAGTCGACTCGGTTCAGCTAGTCGACGCCCCTCTCACTTTCGGCAATCACGACCGCGGCAACGGCGTCCATCGACATCCGTCGGTCCATCGCCGCCTTCTGCAACCATCGAAAGCTCGCCGATTCGTCCAAGCCGAACTTTCGCTGCAGGATTCCCTTTGCCCGCTCGATTGCCTTACGGGCAGCGAGCTTCCCAGCGAGGTCACCGAGTTCGGCAGTCAGCGAAGCCTTCTCCGCGAACCGCGCACGAGCGACGTCGATCGCAGGCTTTAGATCCGTGGGGTCGACCGGTTTCACCAGAAATGCCATCACACCAGCAGCATTGGCTCTATCCACCAACTCCGGCTGGCTGAACGCGGTAAGCATGACGATCGCAGTTTCACCAAGTGCGGAAATCTGTTCTGCGGCGCTCAAGCCGTCCAACACCGGCATCTTGATGTCGATGATCGCCACATCAGGTTTCAGCTCCTGCACCATCCGAACGGCGACTGCGCCGTCACTTGCGGTGCCGACGACGTCGTAGCCGAGATCGATCAGCATCTCAGCCAAGTCGATTCGAATCAGCGATTCATCTTCTGCCAGCACGATGCGAATCGGCTCACCCACGCGCTGTCTCACCCTCGTCGGGGTGGTCTTCAATTGCAGGCTGAGGGCCGGTGCTTGGCGGCTCATACAGCAGTTCGGCGTCCGCAAGTTGACGACCCCGAACCAAGTCCGGCAGTCCCATCGCCTCATATGCCGAGATCGTTCTCTCCGCCCGCGCTCGACCGACAAACGCTACGGCCCAGTGACCCAACGTCGTCACACGCTTCTGAAAACCAACGAGGTACATGATGTGGACGAACAACCACATCAACCACGCAACGAACCCGGTCAGCTCGATTCGGCCCATCTTGGTGATTGCCCGGAAGCGCGAAATGGTCGCCATGCTGCCCTTGTCGAAGTACTTGAAAGCTGGAGCGTCCGCACTCCCAGCAAGGCGACGTTTGATCTGCCTCGCTGCGTATTTGCCACCCTGCATCGCGACTTGGGCAACACCTGGATAGTTGTTGAGACTGGCCATATCGCCAATCACAAAAACCTCCTCATGCCCTGGCAGGGTCAGGTCAGGCAGGGTCGCCACTCGACCACTCCGGTCCACGTCAGCACCAGTCTGTTCACCGAGCTGCTTTGCCAGAGGCGATGCCGCCACGCCAGCAGCCCAGATCTTGACGTTCGACCTAATGGTCTGCACGTTGCCCTGTTTGTCGGTGAGTTCAACAGTGCGCCCGTCCATACCCGTCACCATCTGGCCGAGCCGCACATCGATTCGCAGCTTCTCCAGTGCGCGCAGCGATTTTTCCCCGAGGCCCGCCCCGAATGCGGCAAGTACTTGGTCACCGCCGTCGACCAGAATCACTTTGGCCGACGTCGGATCGATCCGCCGAAAGTCTTTCCGCAACGCCCTCGACGAGAGTTCGCGGATCTGTCCGGCGAGTTCCACGCCGGTGGCCCCTGCGCCCACCACCACGAACGTCAACCATTGCTCAATCTCTTCGGGATCGTCCAGCAGTTCGGCGATCTCAAACGCGCCGTAGATCCGGCCACGCAGTTCGAGGGCATCGTCAATGCTCTTCAACCCGGGCGCGAACTCAGCAAACTCGTCATGTCCGAAATACGACTGTCCAGCCCCCGCCGAAACGATGAGGCTGTCGTATGGCGTTTCGGATATGTATGGTCCGACGCGGTGAGTGACCATCCTCGCCTCGACATCTATCGAGGTCACCTCGCCCAACAACACCTCGGCGTTCCGCTGACCATTCACGATCTCGCGAGTCGGCGGTGCGATCACCCCCTGGGACAGAATTCCCGTAGCGACTTGGTAGAGCAGTGGCTGAAAGAGATGCTGTGCCGTCTTGTCGATGATCGTGACCTTGACCGGCGCCTTCTTCAGAGCCTTGGTGGCAAACAATCCGCCGAACCCGGAACCGATGATCACCACGCGGTGCAAGCGTTCTAGGTCACTGGTGGTTTGGAACTGCTGGGCCATGACTGAATCCTCGCTGCATTGAGCGGCCATTGCAAATGGCCGCCCTGCACGTGGAACTCAACTGGATTCACCCCATGGCCCCAGTGGCGTCGTGTCTCAGGAATGGGCGACAGCATCGGTCACGCCATCGGACACTGGCCTGTCCCCAGTTCCGCGGTCACGGGTGGTGTGGTGATCAGGCGGCGGTCGCTGCCCATGGTCGAGGGCCTGGAAGGGTCGGGCACGGCCCAGCCCGAGGGCCTGGAACCCCGGCATTTCCCAGCCTGAAGCCCTGGAACAATTTCAGCGCACTCTGCTGCTTTGAGTGTTCATAATCGTTGCCGGTTGAGGGTGACGGTGGCTCGCCCGTTTGGTCCGATGTGGACGTCATGGTTGTTCGCGTGGACGTCGTGGTGGTGTCGAGAACACAGCAGGGCAGCATTGTTCAGGGAGGTGGTGCCGCCGTGGGCCCAGTGAACGATGTGGTGGGCCTCGGCCCAGCCGGGCGGTTTCTGGCAGCCGGGGAACACGCATCCGCCGTCGCGAATCTCGAGTGCTTTGCGTAGGTGGGTGGGGAAGGTGCGCATTTTGCGTCCGACATCAACCGGCAGGCCGTCGGGGTTCAGGACGATGCGGTGAATGTCGCAGTCACATGTCATTCGTTGGGCGGCCTGGGCGGAGAGCAGGTCGGCAACGGGCCCGTTGCTGACCCCGAGGTGCGCGCACCCGTCAGCGAACAGGTGACGCGGGTCCCATGGTGCCCCGTCGGACACCTGGTCGAGCAGGACCTTCCGGTTGGTGGGGGTTTGGCAGGGTTGTTCGAGGCGGGCCAGGGGAACGGTGACGGTCACGCATGGGCGTGACCCGCCCGAAGCGGGCAGTCCACCGTCGGCCAGCACCCGATCCATGAGGCTGACCAGCGCATCGGCGCGACGCTGCGCCGTCGACACGACGATTCCGCCACCGAAGTGATCCCCCTCACCAGAACCACCCGCAGCACCAGATCCACTGGTCTTGCCGGGACCAGAATCTGCCCCGCCACCGGGGTTGTCGCTGCGGTGGCGGTGCAGGTCGGACAGGGCGGCGTTCATGGCGGCCAACAGTTTCGCTCCTTGCTCGCGGCCGAAGAATCCGTCGACGGCGACCCCGTCAGCAACCTGGGTGATGTGCAGGTAGCGGCGCCGGTGGGCGTCGTGTTCGTCACCGGCAGTGGCTAACGGGTCGACTTGGTCAGCCCACTGGCGCATCACGGTCCGCAATGTTGCCGGTGGACACTGCGTGGCGATCTGGATGAAGGCGGGCAGGAAATCGGGCAGGGCTGCAGACCGGGTGGGGTTGCGTTGA
>WBZO01001199.1_pt1 | contig 42773 bp, 40 predicted proteins | sample 5204261 | NCBI WGS metagenome assembly WBZO01 (sample SAMN12412400, study PRJNA552823) | activated sludge metagenome | isolation source: activated sludge from anammox sidestream of wastewater treatment plant... | place: USA: North Carolina | collected 2017-09
TGTAATCCTTGTGACTGCAAGATGGAAGTGGAGTTCCATCTTGACACAAGTTCCTACGCGGCGGTAGTTGTTAAAGAGCGATGAATTGTCACCCAATTTGGGCAAAATCTAGGTGTCAGGTCTTGGTACGATGTTTATTTGAGTTGTCTATTAGAAATTTCTAATCCATTTGTGACAAGTTTGACAAATGAAATAATTGGCTTTATCATCGCTTTTGTTAAAAAAAAAGTAATTACGGCGATTCATCCCCGATGTTTCGCCGCTGTGATGTCGTCATGTCCGGTGATTATTTTCCCCTCTTTGTGATGCTCGTCATTTCGGTTGCGTTCGCCGCCATCGGCATCGGCGTTTCCGCCCTTCTCGGACCGCGACGCCCTAACGCTATCAAAGGACAAACCTACGAATCCGGAATGCCAGCCATTGGCACGGCGCGGCGGCGCGTCTGGATCCGGTATTACCTCGTCGCCGTCGTTTTTATTCTGTTCGACATTGAAATTATTTTCTTTTACCCGTGGGCGGTGGTCTTTCGCCAAGCGCCGTTATTCTTGTTCGCCGAAATGCTGGCGTTCGTCGTCATTCTGCTCGTCGGTTATATTTACGTTTGGCGCAAAGGCGGCTTTGACTGGTATTGAACCAGCGGCAAGGGATGAACGATGACCGGTAAATTTTGCCGCGCGTCATCCTGCAGCCCCGATTTTTTTTAATATGTTGTCTGAACAAGCCAAGCAAAAAATTCAGGCGCTGCGCGCGCAATATCCGCATCCACGTTCCGCCGTCATGCCCGCATTGTATGTGGCGCAAAAAGAATACGGCTGGCTGCCGCAAGAAGCGATTGACGAAGTGGCGGCAGAGATGGAAATGACCTCTACCGAAGTCGGCTCGGTGGCGAGTTTTTACACCATGTATTATTTGAAACCGGTCGGCGCGCATGTCCTTGATTTTTGCACCGATTTGCCGTGCGCGCTCGCAGGCGCCGACGCGGCGTTTGCGCGTTTGCGCGAACGCCTGGGTTTGGAACACGACCAAGAAACAACCGCCGATAACGCAATTACGCTGCGTCACGCGCCTTGTCTGGGCGGCTGCGACAAAGCGCCCGTTTTGCTGGCGGACAATACCATGCAGCATCAAGCCATGACCGACGAAAAATTGGACGCGCTCATCGCGCAGCTGCGCGCCGACAACGCTCAATCCTGAGCGCAAACGACCTATGGATATTTTTGGCTGGTACGTTGATCCCGCAATCGTCAATTTTGTCATTCTGGTCATTCAATGCGTCGTGTGGATTGTGGCGCTGCTGACCACGTTCGCGTACATTCAATTGGTCGAACGCTGGACGATTGCCAAAATCCAGGTGCGTATCGGGCCCAATCGCACGGGCCCCCGCGGCTTGCTGCAACCGCTCGCCGACGCCATCAAAGCTCTGTTCAAAGAAGAGCTCATTCCCACGAACGCGGACAAATTGGTCTTTGTGATTGCGCCGATGATTTCGGTCGTGTGCGCGTTGATGGCGTTCGCCGTGATTCCCGTCGCGCCGCCGCTCGCCCTTTTGGGCGGCGAAATTCCGATGCAAATCGCGGATGTGAACGTGGGCGTCCTTTATATTCTCGCGATCGGTTCGGTGAGCGTGTACGGCACGGCGCTGGCGGGTTGGAGCTCCAACAACAAGTATTCGCTCTTGGGTTCGCTGCGCGCGGCGGCGCAATTGATTTCGTACGAAGTCACGCTCGGTATTGCGCTCGTCGGCGTGTTGATGCTCACCAGCACGCTCAACTTGAATCGCATCGTAGATTTTCAGGCGAACAACGGCTGGCTCTTTATACCGCAGATTCTCGGTTTCTTTTTATATTTCATCGCGGCGATTGCGGAAACGAATCGCTTGCCGTTTGATTTGCCCGAAGCCGAAACGGAATTGATCGCGGGTTACTATACCGAATACTCGTCCATCAAATTCGCGTTCTTTTTCATGGCGGAATACATCAACGTTATCACCGTGTGCGCGCTGGCGACGACGCTCTTTTTGGGCGGCTATCTTTCGCCGTTTCACGGCGTACAAGCCCTGAGCCAAATTCCCATTTTGGGTTGGGACGGCATCTGGTGGTTTGCGCTCAAGGTCTTTGTGTTGATTTTTATTTTCATGTGGATCCGCGGCACGTTCCCGCGTTTGCGTTATGACCAATTGATGAATTTTACTTGGAAGCTGATGCTGCCGCTCGCGTTGGTCAATATCCTGCTCACCGCCGCGCTCATTATCGGCTTGTCGTGGCAGAGCGGCCAATTGGTCTTGCGTTAAATATGTTGCGCGAATTAGAACCGCTCGCCGCGCAATTCGCCCGCTCGCGCGATACGCTGTATGCGGCGCTGGCGCGTTTGGATGAGGCGGAAATCCAAGAACGTTTGCCGGGGCGCGAATGGTCGGCGCAAGATACGCTCGTGCATTTGTCGTCGAATCTGGAATTAACGTTGGATTTGTTGAGCGATATTATTTCGGGGACGCGCGGCGCGCTGCCCGCCGATTTTGACAATCAACGTTTTAACGACGAACAAGTGGCGCGCGGTCGGACCGAAACGCTCGCCCAAGTGCGCGCCGATCTCGAACGCAGTTACGCGCGCTTGAGCGCGATGCTGGAAACGATTCCGATAGAGGCGTTATCCCGACATGGCGTGCATCCGGCGGTAGGCGACGCGACGGTCAAGGAATTTTTGCTGGCGATGTACGCGCATCATGAAATACACTGTCGCGATGTGGTCGCGCAAGCGCGACGTTTGAAAAAGGGTTGACATGGATCTAGGCGCATTAACCGAAGCGATAGTTTTTTATCTCTTTGCCGCGCTGGCAGTCCTGGCGGCGTTAGGCGTCGTGATTGCGCGCAGTCCGGTGCGCGGCGCGCTGTCGCTCTCGCTCGTATTCGTGGCGTTGGCGGCAATGTATATTTTGCTCAACGCGCCGTTTCTGGCGGTGGCGCAAATTATGATTTACGCGGGCGCGGTGCTGATTTTATTTCTCTTTGTGATTATGGTGTTGAATCCGCGCACGGATGTTTTGGGCGCGCGCACGCGGACGCAAACGATTACGGCGATTGTGTTCACGGGCGCGTTTTTGCTGCTGCTGATTGCGGCGTTTGCCGGCGGACCCATGGCGCCGCCGACGGGACAATTTCCCGAATCGCTGCTGGTGGACTTGGGACACACCGAAGTTATCGGCGCGCTGCTCTTTACGCAATTTTTGCTGCCTTTTGAAATTGCCTCGATGCTGTTGTTGATTGCGATTGTCGGCGCGATGGTTTTGGCGCGGCGCGAAAAAGGCGCGCGCAAAAATATCGAAGGTTGAGTTGGCGCAAAATCCATGCTCACGGTCACGCATTTTACGGTTCTTTCGGCGATTTTGTTTGCGCTCGGCGCCCTGGCGGTGCTGGTGCGCCGCAATCCGCTCATTATGCTCATGGGCATCGAGTTGATGCTCAACGCGGTGAATCTGGCGTTTGTGGCGTTTTCGCATTATCTGGAAAACATGGACGGCCAAGTCTTTGTCTTTATCGTGTTGACCGTCGCGGCAGCCGAAGTCGCCGTCGGGCTCGCGCTCGTCGTCGCCATTTTCCGCGCGCGCGATAACGTGGATATGGACGAGATTGATTCGCTGCGCGGCTAAGCGGTTTCAGATTTTTCTCATGTCACAAACTCTCTGGTTAATTCCCGCGTTTCCATTGCTCGGCGCCATCGTCAATCTGCTGTTCGGGCGGCGTCTGCCGCGCGCGGTAGCTTCGTGGTTCGCCGTCCTCGTCGTCGTCGCTTCGTTCGCCGCGTCCGTCAGCGCCGTGTTGAATCTGGTCGCGCTGCCGCCCGAACAACGCGTCATTCACGAAACGCTGTACAACTGGATCGGCGTCGGCAATTTCAGCGTCAACGTCGCGTTCTGGCTCGACCCGCTTTCGGCGGTTATGATTTTAGTGGTCACGCTGGTCAGCGCGTTGATTCACATTTACGCGGTCGGCTATGTGGCGCATGACCGCGATTACGCGCGCTTTTTCATGGAAATGAATCTGTTCGTTTTCATGATGCTCATGCTGGTCTTGGCGGACAATTATTTGTTGATGTTTTTGGGCTGGGAAGGCGTGGGGCTGTGTTCGTATCTGCTCATCGGTTTTTGGTATTATCGCGACAACACCGCCGTCGGCACGGATGAAAAATTTCTCTCGCCGCGCTCGTCCGGCGTCAAAGCGTTCATCGTCACCCGCACCGGCGATCTTGGTTTTACGCTCGGCATTATTTTAATGTTCTGGACGTTCGGCTCGCTCGCCTTTCAAGATGTCTTTGCCAAAGCGCCGATGCTCTTTCAAGTGGGCGCGCCAGTCATGGTCGTCATGACGCTGCTGCTGTTTTTTGGCGCGACCGGCAAATCGGCGCAGATTCCGCTCTATGTCTGGCTGCCCGACGCGATGGCAGGGCCCACGCCCGTCAGCGCGCTCATTCACGCCGCGACGATGGTCACGGCGGGCGTCTATATGATTGCGCGCTCGCACATCCTGTACGAACTCGCGCCCACAACGATGGCGCTCGTCGCCACCGTCGGCATCCTCACCGCATTCTTTGCCGCGACCATCGCGCTCGTGCAAAACGATTTGAAACGGGGCCTCGCGTACTCGACCATTTCGCAAATTGGATACATGATTTTTGCGGTGGGCATCGGCGCGTTCAGCGCGGGCATTTTCCATCTGATGACGCACGCCTTTTTCAAGGCGCTCTTGTTCTTGAGCGCGGGCGCGGTGATGCACGCCATGAACGATATGATTGACATGCGGCGGCTCGGCGGTTTGCGTAAAATTATGCCGATTACGTTTTGGACGTTCCTCATCGGCGCGTTGGCATTGTCGGGTTTTCCGCTCTTTAGCGGTTTCTTTAGCAAAGATGAAATTCTCACCGCCGGCTTTACGAGCGGCAACGTTGCGCTGTGGGTCGTCGGCGTATTGACCGCGCTCATGACGGCGTTCTATACGTTTCGGATGGTCATTCTAACGTTCGGCGGCAAGCCGCGCTGGAAGCAAGGCGAGGTCGTTACCGTACAAGACGTCGCGCCCACTAAAGAGCAGGCGCACGGCTTGCATCCGCACGAAGCGCCCGCCGTAATGTGGATTCCTCTGGCGCTGCTCGCGGTCGGCGCGCTGTTTGCCGGTTTCGTCGGTTTGCCCAGCGTGATGGGCGAAAATCTATTCGCGCAATTCCTTGATCCCGTCTTTGGCGCGCACGCAATCGCGATTTCGCCCGAACTGGAGTGGGCGTTGATTGGCATTTCGGTTCTCGCGACGCTAGTCGGAATTTTTATCGCGCTGCGCTTTTATGCGCGCGACTCGCAAACTGCCGCGCGTCTCGTCAACTATTACCCAGGGCTTTACAGGCTGCTCAAAAACAAATATTGGGTGGACGAGCTTTATCAATTCTTGGTCGCGCATCCGGGCGAATGGCTCGCCAATTTCTTTTGGCGCGGCGTGGACGGTCGAGTCATTAACGGCTTTGCGGACAGTTTGGGCGCGGCGCTGCAGCGTTTGGGCAATCGTCTGCGGGCGCTCCAAAGCGGTTATGCGCGCGGCTATGCGCTGGCGATGCTCATTGGCATTGTCGTCGTAATTGCGCTGGCGGTGATGCGGCAATGACAACCCTACCGATCATTTCCCTGCTGCTCGGCTTTCCCCTCCTCGCCGCGCTCGTTACGGCGCTCTTGCCGCGCGACAACGCGCGCCTCGTCAAAGGTTGGGGGTTCGCCGCCGTCGCCGTCGAATTCGCGCTGGCGTTGTATCTGCTCGCCAACTTTGTGCCAAACACGAGCGCGATGCAATTTGTCGAGTATTATTCCTGGGTGCCGCAAATCGGAATCGGCTATCACGTCGGCGTGGACGGCTTGTCGTTTTGGATGGTAATGCTGACGACGTTCCTCATGCTGATTGCGATTCCCGCGTCGTTTTCGGAAATTAACACGCGCGTCAAAGAATATGTCATCATGTTCTTGCTGCTCGAAGCCGCAATGCTCGGCGTCTTTGTCGCGCTCGACTTGTTCCTGTTTTACGTCTTTTGGGAATTTTCGCTTATCCCGATGGCGCTCATCATCGGCATTTGGGGACACGAACGGCGCATCTATGCCGCGATCAAATTCATTCTCTTTACCATGACCGGCTCGCTGCTGATGCTCGTCGCCATTTTGGTCCTCTATTTTTCCACCGGCGCGCGCACCTTTGATTTGCTCGAGCTGCAAAAAATGATTACGCCCGCGGCGCTCCAGCCCTGGCTCTTTGCCGCGTTCGCGCTCGCGTTCGCCGTCAAAGTGCCGATGTTTCCCATTCACACCTGGCTGCCCGACGCGCATGTCCAAGCGCCGACGGCGGGGTCCATCATTCTCGCTGGCGTTTTGCTGAAACTCGGCGCGTACGGTTTCATTCGCTATTGTCTCACGCTCTTTCCCGACGCGTCGCAACAGTTTGCGCCGCTCATGGTTACGCTCGCCATCATCGGCATCATTTACGGCGCCATGGTGGCGGCGGTGCAAAAAGATTTCAAGTCGCTCGTCGCGTATTCGTCCGTGACGCACATGGGTTTCATCATGCTCGGCATCTTTGCCTTTTCCCAGCAAGCCATGAGCGGCGCCATCTTGCAGATGGTCAATCACGGCATTTCGACGGGCGCGCTCTTTTTGCTCGTCGGCATTTTGTACGAACGTCGGCACACGCGCCTGATTGCGGATTATGGCGGCTTGCAGCGCGTCATTCCGCTCTATAGTTTCTTTTTATTGTTCGTCATGCTCTCTTCGCTGGGTTTGCCCGGCTTGAACGGCTTTGTCGGCGAGTTCTTGGTCTTGCTCGGCGCATGGCAAGCCAATCCGCTTTATACCGCGTTCGCCGCCGTCGGCGTGATTCTGGCAGCCATCTATTTACTGTGGGCGTACCAACGCGCGATGCAGGGTCCCGTGACGAACGAAAAAAATAAACAGCTGCCCGATTTGAATCGGCGCGAGCTCGCGCTGTTGGTCGCGTTTGCCGTCTTGATTGTGGCGATTGGCGTCGCGCCAAACCTGTTTTTGAATCCAATGCAAGCGTCCATCGCGGAACTCTTGAATCCGTCAAACGTAGCAGGGTTGATCAAATGAGACGCGACGAAGCGATTCACGCTTTGCGAACCGGACGCCGCGATTTGCAAGACGCGCTGGCAGACCTGACCGAAGAAGACTATGCGCGCCCCAACGCCGCGGGTAAATGGTCGCTGCAAGACGTGATCGCGTATATCGCCGCGTGGGACGAGGAAATGGTGCGCGTCCTGCAAACCTTTCACCTGAGCGAATCCATCTACACCTATGCCATTGCGGACAGCAATGATTTCACGGCGTGGAATGAAGAACAGGTGACGCGGCGGCGCGCGCAGACGCCCGCGCAAACGCTGAACGAATTTGAAGGCGCGCGGCGCGATTTGATTCAGGTGGTGGAAGGATTGACCGACGCGGTGTTGAACCGTTCGCGCATGACCTCGTGGGGCAAACCGGCGACGGGTTTTGAATTGCTGACGATGCAAGCGGAACGCGACCGCGCGAACGCCCAAGTCGCGCGCCGCTATCGCAAAAAGCGCGAACGCTGGGCGCGCGCGCGCAAGAATTTGAACGCCAAACGTCAAGCCAAAACCAAGAAAGCGTGAACTGCGCGCGACCATTGGAATTTTAACGTATGCCTCTGACTCTTCCCGAAATCAATTTGTATCCGTTGCTGCCCGCGCTGCTGCCCGCGCTGACGGCGATTTTGGTCATGCTGGCGGATGTCTTGCTGCCGATAAAAAATAAAAGTTGGCTGGCGCTGCTCGCCCTGCTCGGTTTGGCGGCGGCGGCATATTTTTCGCTGCTCCTTTACGGCGCCAACGCTTCCGCTTTTAACGACAGCATCGTCGCCGATAATTTTGCGCTGGGCATCAGTTTGGTCATTTTGTTCACGGGCGCGGTGACGATTTTGCTTTCGCTCGATTTTCTCGCGGCGCGCGGATTGGATTTGGGCGAATACTTGGCATTGCTGCTGGGCGCGGTGAGCGGCATGATTTTGATGGCGCTCGCAAACGATTTGATTGTCATGTTTCTGGGCCTCGAATTATTTTCCCTGCCTCTCTATGTCCTGTCCGCGTTTTGGCGCACCAATGAACGCTCGCTCGAAGCGGGTATGAAATATTTCCTGCTCGGCGCGTTTTCCTCCGCGTTCTTTTTGTACGGCATCGCGCTGCTTTACGGCGCCACCGCCACGACCAATTTAGAGAGTATCAACGCGGCAGCCCGCAATCCCGCGTTCGCCGCCACTCCGCTTTTCTTGATGGGCGCGGGCCTTTTGATTGTGGGCTTTGGTTTCAAAGTCGGACTCGTGCCGTTCCAATGGTGGATTCCCGATGTCTATGTGGGCGCGCCGACGCCGCTCACCGCCTTTATGAGCGTCGCCACCAAAGCCGCCGCCTTTGCCGCGTTCTTTCGCGCGTTCATGGTGGCAGTACCAACCGACGTTTTTGACTGGCAGCTGGTCTTGGCGCTGCTCGCGGTCGTAAGCATGACCGTCGGCAACGTCGCAGCGCTGACGCAAACCAATCTCAAGCGCATGTTGGCATATTCGTCCATTGCGAACGCGGGTTATATTTTGATTGCGCTCGTTGCCGGCGGCGAAGCGGGCTTGTCCTCCGCCCTATTTTATCTTGCCGCGTACGCCGTGATGAATTTGGGCGCGTTCGGCGCTTTGATGGCTCTGGGACAGGGCGCGCAAGAACGCCTCACGCTGGACGAAATCGCCGGCGCGGCGCAAACCAAACCCTGGGCAGCCGCCGCGCTCGCCATTTCATTGTTTTCGCTCGCGGGCTTTCCGCCGTTCGCCGGTTTCGTCGCCAAATTCTTGGTGTTTGGCGCGGCAGTCAATGCCGCTTACGTTTGGCTCGCCGTTATCGGCGTATTGAACAGTTTGGTGGCGGTCTATTATTATCTCCATCCCATCGTCAAAATGTACATGAATCCTCCGGCGCAAGATTGGAAGGGAACGCCCGCGCGCACGCCGCTGGCGCTTGCATTCATCGTCGCCGTCGTCGTTCTATTCACCATCGCGTTAGGGGTCTTTCCCTCCGAAGTTCTGAATTTCGCGCAGGCGGCGATGGTCAAATAAAAATCGCATCCAAAGCGGATGCCATCGGACAGAAAATCCAAGCCCCCCCGAATGCATTTGCCCTATAACACCCAGGGCTGGCACATTGTCCGCAAGACCCCAAGTGTTTTTGCCGCGCCGCGCGACGCGATGGGCATTCGCGTCGCAAAACACTTGGGGTCTTGGCCCGACACGCGACTTTGTGCCAGCCCCACTATAACACCCAAAAACGTTTGACACATAACGGTCATGTATGGTAAAATCTGCCCCGAAGTTGAGAGACAAAAAATGGCAAAGGCGTTTTTTAGCTCCAAACGCGGGAGCCCGTCCGATGTAACGGGTTATCGCGCTGCGCGGTAGTTCGGGACGAGTTTCGCTTTCACCCATCGCGGCGTGGCAATGCGGCTCACGCCGTTTTTTGTGCCGCTCAACGAATTAACAAATGAATAGGGGCCGCTAGCTCAATCGGCAGAGCAACAGCCTTTTAAGCTGCAGGTTCAGGGTTCGATTCCCTGGCGGCTCATTTTTTTGGCAAGCAGGTGTTCCGTCGCTGGCGCGCGTCAAAACGCGCTAGAGGAACTTCCCGACTCTCGGTATCGTCCATCCGACGGTACAAGATTGCCTGACGAAACAGCAAGTCAGGGTGTCTGCGGCGCAAGCGGCAGACAACGACAACTGCAACAGAAAGTATTCCCACGCGTTGCCTTGGCAGCGCGCAAGGGGCGAACCGGTGGGGTAAAAGCCCACCAGCGTCGGCAGAAATGACGGCGGCTAGGTGAATGTCCAATCGAGAGCAAGACAGGTGGGCTGGCAGCAATGTCAGTCCTGTCGCAGTAAAGCTGTGACCGTCGCAAGATTGTCGCAAGCGTTACCGGTATGCAAATGCCGAGACAGATGACGGAAAAAACAGAATCGGGGGTACGACCACTTGCCAAAACGGATTTTTGATTTCAGCCGATGCAGGGTTGCGGCAAATCGGCAAGCATACGGCGACAATCTAAAATTCCAGCGTGGCGTGCGATAGGTGTCGAATTGCCAGCGCGGTCGTTTGCGCTCAAAAATCGGGTTCGAATCCCGACGCGTCCCATTTGAATCGGCAAGGAGCCATACGGGTCCGGCAGACCCGCGCAATGATGCGTGTATCGGTAAAACTCCTTCGGTTCGAGATGCGGCGCCTGACCAACGACGTTTGGGAAAGCGCCTTTTTTTGCGCCTTGTTTTTGGCAAAGCTGCTTGCCGCCAAAGCATTTGTACGGCGATGCGTTATTCGCGTCTCTTTTCATTCTCATTCGACACGGGCGTTGCGCCGGCGTGCGCGGTCGCCCCTTCAAGGAGTACTCACAATGCGCGCTGAAATTCTCTTTCCGCACAAGAGCGTGTATGCCCTCGCCGGGCTGCGCGATGCCAAATGGCGGGAATTGGCAAAACGCGTTTCTACGCTGCCCGAAGACCATCCGGACAGTTTGGCGTTTTGTTTGATGATGATTCATCAATGCGGCTGCCTCGATTGCAACCCGGACCGCTACAAAGCGCTCATGGGTTGTTCCGCCTGCGCCAAACGGAACGTTGCCGGCTTTAAGGGCGCCGACGATCAGCTGTTCAAAGCGTACAAACAGGCGCGCAGCGAAATCGTCAAATTTCTAGAGGCAGAAGAGTTGGAACAAGCGGCGTAACGTCAAGCGCCGCAGGAGCGATTGCGGTGAATGGGGTTCTGGTTTTAAACGCTTCCTACGAACCATTGAATATCGTTTCGGTCCGACGCGCGATTGTGCTGCTGCTCAAAGAAAAAGCAGAGCTCATCGAAGCGGCTGAAACGAAAATTCGCGCCGAGCGCGCGCAGTTCGATATGCCGCTCGTGATTCGCCTGGTTACGTTTGTACCCATTCCGCGCCGACTGCCGCTGCCCTTGTCACGCCGCACCGTGCTGGCGCGCGACTTGTACACGTGTCAATACTGCGGCGCTGCGCCGGGACGCAACGAGCTCACGTTGGACCACATTATCCCGCGTTCGCGCGGCGGCGGCACCAGTTGGGAAAACGTCGTGACCGCGTGCGGACCGTGCAACCGCCGCAAAGGCAATCGCACGCCCGACGAAGCCAACATGCGCCTGTCGTCCACGCCGAGCCGTCCGCGCTTTGTCGCCATCGTCATGTTGGGCGAAGCCAGCGCGCATGATGTGTGGAACAAGTACCTGCTGTAGAATCCCTACGCAGCGGCGCGGCGCCGGTTAAACGTCCGCCGCCAATTTGAATCGGAACAAAAACCGCGAGCGGTAATGCGCTCGCGGTTTTTTGTACGTCGAGAACCAATAAATTAAATCGGAATCTGGTCTAGGCGCGGAGCAAGATAGAATCTATCACCATGAGCCAAAACAACAGCGCGAGATAACCGTTCGAATAGTAATACAATTTGCGCGCAATCGGTTTGCCCGCGTCGGGGCTGAACCATAAACGCGCGGCGAGCGCCAAAAAGTACGCGCCCAATAAAAACGCGCCGATGAAATAAATCCACCCCAGCCCGTGAAACAGAAACGGCATGAGCGTCACAATGAACAATAAAATCGAATACAGGATAATGTGGCGCCGCGTTTCCACCTGCCCCCAGGCGGCGGGCAGCATGGGAATAGCCGCTTTGTGATAATCCTTTTCCACCAAAAGCATAAGCGCCCAAGTGTGCGGCGGCGTCCACAAAAAAATAATCGCAAAGAGATACACGGACAAAAGCGTCAATTCATTGGTGACGGCAGCCCACCCGACGAGCGGCGGAATCGCGCCCGCGCCGCCGCCAATGACGATATTTTGCGGCGTCAACCGTTTCAACAGCACGGTGTACACGTACGAATAATACACAATCCCGATGATCGAAAGCGCGGTCGCAAGCCAGTTCACAAAACTCATAATGACGACCGAAAGCGCGCAGAGCGTCAAGGCAAAAAGCAGCGCCTTGCGCGGCGTCAGGCGTCCGCTCGGCAGCGGACGACGCGAGGTGCGCCCCATTATTTTATCGGTGTCGCGGTCAATATACGAATTGAGCGCGTTCGCGCCGCCTGCCGCGCACGCGCCGCCCAACAGCGTCAAGACCAAAATGGAAAGCGGCGGCAGCCCCCGCGCGGCAATCAACATGCCGCACAGCGTCGTCATCAACAACAACGCCGCGATCCACGGCTTGGTCAATAGAAAATACGCGGCAAGCGTATTGCGCCAACCTTTTTGTTCGCTCGCTAACGACGACCTGTGCGACATATAGTTTGTAAATTCCGCATGAATTCGCGCTAGACGAATTCATGCTCGCCTTGAATGGGGCCCTTGGCGCCGAACCAATAGAAAAACACAATCGAGAGCGCCACGAGAAAGATTGCCGCCGTCCCCACCCACATGATGAGCCCCGCCGCCACCTGATCGTCGAGAACGGAAATGCCCCAGATGCGCGGCGCCTGCGCATAGAAAATATAAATCGGTTGTTGCGCCAGCGTAATCAGCGCGCCCAGACCGGTACTCAGCACGCTCGATAGAAAAATATACAGCACTTGGACCGGCAGCGGCGCGCGCGGCAGCAGCGGCGTCGGACTCAACACCGGCATCCACAGCAGAAACGCCGCAAACACCATCGTGAAATGTTCCAATAAATGCACCGGCGCGGCATACAACGCCAGATTGTAAAGCGCGGGAATGTGCCACGCCGCAAAGACGACATTAAAAATCAAAAACGCCGCGAGGGGCCGCGTCAAAGCGCGCGCCAAACGCAGCAGCCACGGAACTTGGAGCAGCGGGTCAAAAATCCACGCGGGCAGCCCCAATAACATTAGCGGCGGCGCAATCAATGTCACCAACACATGCTGGAGCATGTGCGCGCTAAACAGATATTGGTCTGCCAACGTCGAAAGCGGCGTAATGAGCCCCAGCACAAGCGTCAAAATACCCGCCGTCCAACAGAGCAACTGAACCGACGTGACGGGTTTGCCGTGCGGAAATTTCGCACGCAGCGGGCCGACGACGGCCAAGTACGCGCCGTGCAGCAAGAGAATCGTGAACCAAATGCCCGGGTCAAATGTCCAAGCAGTCCACCAAAAATCGGACGGAGGGATATAGATATTCACGTTTGGAAAAAAATTGCGCGTCGAGTACGAGCTACTCTACGCGCAATGGCTGCGGTCTGAGACGAATGTGCGCGGACACGCGCCGATTATTTTACAATCAACGTACCGTGCATGCCCAAATCGGCGTGCCCCGGAATGCTGCAATAAAAAACATATTCGCCGGGCGCGGGCGCGGTAAAAGCGCCTTTGCCATTCGTGCCGGGCAATGCCTTGGCAACCACCGTCGTAGCAAGACTTGGATCTTTCCACGGTTCGGCGGATTTGTCTTTGGTTACGTCGGGCAGCGTAAAATTGTGTTCGACGCTGCCCGTATTGCCCAGCGTCAGGCGCACGACTTGGCCCGAATTGGGGCTAAGCGCGTCCGGCTTGAAAAAATAGTCGCCCGTTTCCATATCCAGCGCCAACGGCGGACCGGCGTTGGGGTTGCGCGTAGGATGCGCGGCGGCTTGGCTGCCGGAGGCGCCGCCGCCCAATGCTTCGCGCACGGGCAGCAGTTCCGGCGGGGCGAGCAAAAAAACCAGCGCGAGCACAAACGGCAGCGCGAACGCAAACACGGCGCCGCCAAAAAACCACGAATAAATCTTGTTGTCGAACTTGAGGTGCATATAGTACAGCACGACGAGCAGCGCCTTTGCCACCGTCAACGCCAGCAAGATGGGCACGCGCCCAATCGTATTTTCAAAGAGCGTGGTCAGGGCGATTTCAATCGCGGTCAATACCGCCAACACCAGAAAAACGCCGAGATAATTGGGATTGGCTTTTTCGATGCGCGCTTCTTCGGCGGCAAAATCGCCAGGGTCGGAGTGTACCGGAACGGTTGCTTGAACGGGATCCATTGTCGGCATAACGTGACGGGTTTATGCTGGCAGGCAGCAAAAACCCATCGCCTGAATTTAGATGAGATAAATAATCGTGAACAGCACGACCCACACGAGGTCAACAAAATGCCAGTACAACCCGCCCAATTCGACGGCGAGATGATTGTTTGCGGTGATGCCGCCGCGCGTCGCGCGGATAATCAACATGATGATCCAGATGATGCCGACGAAAACGTGCGTGCCATGAAAACCGGTGAGGACGAAAAAGGACGAACTCCACACATTACTGTCAAACGTAATGCCGTTGGTAATCAACTCGGTATATTCATAAACCTGTCCGCCCAAAAACACGAGACCCCAAAACGCCGTCGCCGCCAAAAGGAAAATCATGCGCCGCTTTTTGACGTTTTCGATGGCTTGCAGCGCCATCACCATCGTCAAGCTGCTAAACAACAGGATAAAAGTGTTGAACGACGCGACCGCCAAATTCAAATGTTCGGGTCCATCCGCCGGCGTCACCTTGCCGCGATTGACCAGATAGGTCGCCATCAACGCCGCAAAGAAAATCGTTTCGGACGCGATAAAAGCCCACATGACCAACTTGCGATGGTCCAGTCCGGTTGAAGTCGCGGCATGTAATTCTTGGCTGTGGGCTTGGTCCACAACGTTTTCGAGCGCGATGCCCGCGTGATGTGCCTCTTGTTCCAGTTTTCCAACTGCTGACATGCTTCACCCCTTAACCGGCAGGTTGCGCAATCCAACCCACAAGGCCGATAAAAAATACCACGATCCCGCCGACAAACGCAACGGGCAAAGATTGAACCGCCATGCCCAAGCCCGAAATATCGAGCGCCAGCGCGCCGCCGTTGAATCCAAAAATGATGCCGACGGCGATAATGACCAATCCAAGCGTCAAGACCAGGGGCCAAATACTCGGATTCGGCAGATGCACATTCGCATTGCCGCCGCCCGACAAATCAATCTTTTTCGGGTCCGACGCAAATTCGCTGTGCGGGCCATATTTCGCGTCCCACAACGGGCGCGGGCTAGTCACCGGAATCATCGAAGCAAAATTATATGCCGGCGGCGGCGATGAGGTCGCCCATTCCAGCGTTTGCCCGTCCCAAGGATCGTTGGGCGCCGTCGCCTTTTGACGCATACTCACGAAAAGATTGATGATGAAAAACAAAATGCCCAACGCCACAATAAAGGCGCCAATCGTTTCGATGAGATTCCACAAATCCCAGCCCATATTGGGCCCATACGTATAAATGCGACGCGGCATTCCCAGCACGCCCACATAGTGCATCGTCAGGAACAGCAGAGTCATGCCAATCATCGTCAGCCAGAAATGAATCTGTCCCAACTTTTCATTCAGGAATCTGCCGGTCATCTTGGGAAACCAATAATAGGTTCCGGCGAACAGCGACAACACCGTGCCCGCAAACAGCGTATAGTGAAAATGTCCGATGACGAAATACGTATCCGTGATTTGCCAATCCACCGGCACGACGGCGAGCATGATGCCGCCGAGACCGCCGATGGTGAATTGTCCGATAAAACCCGCCGCGAACAGGAACGCGCTATTGATGCGCAGCGAACCGCGCCAGATGGTGCCGAGCCAATTGAAAATCTTGATGCCGGTCGGTACGCCGACGACAAAACTCATGCCCGCGAAAATCGCGTCCGCCAACGGCGACATGCCTACCGCAAACATGTGATGCGCCCATACGGTGAAACTGACAAACGCGATGCCCGCGAACGCAAAAGCCATCGCGGCATAACCGAAAATCGGTTTGCGCGAATTGGTGGCAAGCACTTCCGAGATAATGCCGAACGACGGCATAATCATGATATACACTTCGGGATGGCCGAAAAACCAAAACAGGTGCTGCCACAACAGCGGGTCGCCGCTTCCGCCCGGAAGATAAAACGAAGTCGCAAAGGTGCGGTCAAACAGCAAGAGGAACAATGCCACCGAAATACTGGGAATCGCGAAAATCGCGAGCAGCGACGTGACCAGCGTCCCCCACACAAACAGCGGCAGCCGGTTGAGGGTCATGCCCGGCGCGCGCATATTCAACGTGGTGACGATAAAATTCAAACCGCCGATGATGGATGAAATGCCCAGCAGCTGCAAGGAAAGAATCCAGAAATCAACCCCGTGCGTCGGACTGTAGGCGCGTTCGCTCAAAGGCGCATAGCCGAACCAACCGGCATCCGGCGCGCCGCCGCCGACCAGAAAACTGGAATAGAGCAGCAAGCCGCCAAAGAGAAACAGCCAATAGCCCAACGCGTTCAAACGCGGAAACGCCATATCGCGCGCGCCAATCATCAATGGCACGAAATAATTGCCGAAACCGCTATTGAGCGGCATCAAAGCGAGAAACACCATCGTCGTGCCGTGCATGGTGAAAATTTGATTATACGCCGCGGGGTCAACCAGCGTATTGCTTGGCACAGCCAGCTGGGTGCGGATAATCAGCGCTTCAATTCCGCCAATGATAAAAAAAGTGACCGCCGTGACGAGGTACAGGATGCCGATCCGTTTGTGGTCAACGGTCGTAATCCAGCTCATGATGCCCGTCGGCTCGGATGCACGCGGCAGCGCGAGAACATTGGTTGCCATACCTTCTCCTGAATAACGTTTCCCGACACGCCAATGGGCGGCGCCAGAGCGCCGTCCATCGCGTTAAAATAATTGCCTATTTCAGCGATTCCAGATATGCGACGAGCGCATTGACTTGATCCGGCGTCAATTGGGGAATCTTCATAATGGTCCCGGGTTTGACCGCTTGCGGATCGCTCAACCATTTGACCAAATTGGCATGGTCAAACGGCAGCAAACAGCCGGCGATACAATCGCGCGACGCGACGTGCGTCAAATTTGGTCCCGTCACGCCGACGGCGGTAGTGCCGTCCACCGCATGACATCCGATGCACGTATTTTTGGGATCCAAAAACGCTTCTTTGCCGAGCGCGGCTTGGCTGCCCGGCGCGGGTTCGACGGCGGGCGCTTGGACGTTCTTGAGCCACGCGTCAAAATCCGCCGGACTCTGCACGACCACGCGGAACAACATGTTCGCGTGCTGCGCGCCGCAAAATTCCGCGCACTGCCCGCTGTATTCGCCGATTTTATCCGTATAGAGCCAGGTCGTGTTGGTATGTCCCGGCACGACATCCGTCTTGCCCATCAAGCTTGGCGTCCAAAAACTGTGAATGACGTTTTCAGAAGTCAGCTGCACATTGACGACTTGGCCCGCGGGAATGTGAATGTCTGTCGCATACTTGACCTTGCCGTCGTTGTACTGCACTTCCCACCACCATTGATGTCCGATAACTCGAATCGGCAGGCCCTGCGCTGGAGCGGCAGTCGGCCCAACCTGCCCCATGGTGCGCAGGGTCAAAAAGAATACGACGACGAGAATCAACGCCGGAATGACGGTCCAGGTGATCTCCAGTTTCGTGTTGCCGTGATATTGTTCGGGATGTTCATCCGCCGCGCGCCGTTGATAGCGAAAGACAAAATAGACCAACAACCCTTCGACGAGAATAAAAATAACGACGGCAATCCAGAATACAAAGTAAAAAAGATTTGCCGTCAATTCCGCCGCAGGGGAAAAAGGCGCCAGAATATCTTGGGGAGTAGATTGGCAGCTCGCCAGCCCGAACAAGCTCAAGGAAGCGATGCCCAAAGCACACAGCCGACTCCACTTGGTCCACAACAAACGCATTCATCCTCCCAAAGGTAACGCGACGAGTTTGCCGCCACAATTTGCAGGTTCATATTATGTTCAAGCTTTGCCGCAAGCGCGAACCCGAAAGGCGCTTGGGCAGGTCACACGGCAGCGTGCGAATTCATTTCAAAACGACGGGGAAAAACGAGTGGGATGGGCGTACGATAAAGGCGGCGTTGCCAAGCCGTGTGATATTTGAATGTGACCTTTCCAACAAATGTAGGCAATTATATACAATTTCATTTTCTGCGCAAGCGCCTTTTTCCCGCGATTCTTTGCGTTACGCGCGCGAATTTTCCGCGACCCAAACCGCCGCGCGATAAAGCTGCGCGAACAAATCGAAAAATAAATCCATTCGCGCAGCGTGCCCGGATTCGCGCACATGCGCGTTTCAAGCCGCGTCAAGCGCCGCCACGCGCGCAAGCGCGTTCACATTGCGATTTTGCCTGCCGCGCGCGCTTGCGCCAAAACGCGTTCCGCCGCTCTGATGATCGGCATATCCACCATTTTGTTATCCAACGCGAACGCGCCGCGCCCTTGCGCCAAACGTTCCGCCGCCGCGTCCACGATGCGCCGCGCCGCCGCAATCGCCGCATCGTCCGGCGTGTACACCGCTTGAATCACCGGCGCTTGATCCGGATGAATCGCTTGCGCTCCGACGTACCCCAACTGCGCGCCGCGCCGCGTTTCCGCGCGCAAACCGTCCGCGTCCCGAAAATCGAGATACAACAAATCAATCGGTTGAATGCCCGACGCCGCGCACGCCGCCACAATCGCGCTGCGCGCGTACAACACTTCCAAACCGTCGCGCGTGCGCGTCGCGCCCACATCCGCCGCGTAATCTTCCGCGCCAAAAATCAACGCTTCCACACGCGCGTCCGCGTTGGCGATATGGACGACATTGACCAAGCCGCGCGCGCTTTCAATCATGCCAATCAACGCAATCGAACCGACGGCAATCCCGGCGCGCGCTTCGAGCTCGCCGATGCGCGCGCTGACCCAGCGCAATTCTTGGGCGTCGTTCACTTTGGGCACGACAATGCCGTCGGGACGCGCCGGCACAAGCGCTTCCAAATCGTCCGTTTCAAAACCCGTGCCGATGCCGTTGATGCGCCCCAATTTTTCGCTCGCGCCAAAATCCAGCGTGCGGAACGCGCGCGCGACATTTTCGCGCGCCTCGTCCTTGCGATTCGGCGCGACGCCGTCCTCCAAATCGAGGCACACGCTGTCCGCGCCGAGCGTGCGCGCTTTTTCGATTTTGCGCGTTTCATTGCCCGGCACATAGAGAATGACGCGGCGCGCGCGCAGCGCTTTGTAGCGGTTCATACGCGTTTTTTAAGCAGCGCGGCGCGTTCGACCAGAACCACCACCTCGCCGTTTTGATTGCGCCCCCAATGTTTGAACCGCACAATGCCGCGGTCGGGCTTGGATTTCGATTCGCGTTTTTCCATTACTTGCGTCTCGACATAAATCGTATCGCCGTGAAACGTGGGGCGCGGATGCTCAACGTGATCGTACGAAAGATTTGCAATCAGCGTGCCGTCGGTCAAGTCGTTCACCGTCAAACCGACGACCAGCCCCATCGTAAAAATACCGTTCATGATGCGCGCGCCAAATTGCGATTTGGACGCGAAATCCGCGTTGACGTGCAGCGGCTGCGCGTTCAGCGTCAAACCGCAAAACAACAGATTGTCCATCTCGGACACGGTGCGCCCCTGCCCGTGTTGAAATTTCATGCCGACTTCAAGTTCCTCAAAATATTTACCCGCCACCTTTGCTGACCTCCGTTAAAATTTGTTCGCGTTCGACGCTCTGGTTCGGCGTCACATAAATTTTTGCGACGACGCCCGCATACGGCGCGCCCACTTTTAATTCCATTTTCATCGCTTCCAACAATATCAACGGCTGCCCTTCCGTCACTGCGTCGCCTTCTTGGACCAAAACGCCGCGCACCTGGCCCGGCATCGGCGCGACCACAATGCCCGACCCCGCGCCCTCGCGCGCGCCGTGCGACTGTCCGCGCGCCGCGCGCGTTTCCGCGCGTTCGAAAACGAACGTCGCGCCGTCCACATGCGCCCAAATTTTTTCCCCGGCGCGCGCCGCGCGCGCGTCGAAAATTTTGCCGTTATATTGAAAAGTGAGACGCGGCGGCGCGAACGCAATCCATTGCACGCGCGCGCGTTCGCCGTCCATTTCAATTTCAAAATCCGCGCCCGCGCGTTCGATTTCCAGCGCGCGCGTTTCCTGATTCGCCGCATAAACAATTTTCACAATTCAATTCGCTCCCACTCGAAACGGACCGCTCGCGCGCCAAGGGCTGTACGGGTCATTCACGCTCGCGGCTTCGTTCGGCGCGCTTTTACGCTCCAACGTTTCCAACAGCGCGGCGGCAATCAACCCCGCCCTCTGCCGTTCGTCCTCCGCCGTCGGCTTCCAATGCGCCATCTCTTGTTCGACAAAGCGCGTCGTCGCGCCGCCCGCGCGAAACGTTGGATGCGCCAAGACCGCGCGCAGAAATTCGACGTTGGCGCCGACGCCAAGCAAAACGAATTCGCGCAGCGCGTTTTGCATTTTCGCCAGCGCCGCGTCGCGCGTTTCCGCGTGCGCGATCAATTTCACCAGCAGCGGGTCATAGAACGCGCTCGCCTCGTCGCCCGGCGCAATCCCCGCGTCCGCGCGCACGCCGGGCAGATTCGGCAATTGCAAATCCAACACGCGTCCCGTCAAAGGCAAAAAATTGTTTGACGGGTCTTCGGCGTAAATGCGGCACTCGATTGCATGACCGCGCTGCCGCGGGGAGCGTTCTCCGCGTTCGCCATTCCATTCCAGGCGTTCCCCGCGCGCGATCCGAATTTGCCACTGCGCCAAATCCAAACCCGTCGTCAATTCCGTAATCGGGTGTTCCACCTGCAAGCGCGTGTTCATTTCCAAAAAATAAAACGCGCGCGTGTCAGGGTCAACGATAAATTCAATCGTCCCCGCGTTCTCGTACTGCGCCGCGCGCGCCGCCGCGACCGCCGCCGCGCCCATGCGTTCGCGCAAAGCGTCGTCCAACAATGGCGACGGCGTCTCTTCGATAATTTTCTGATGCCGTCGTTGAATCGAACACTCGCGCTCGAACAGATGAAACGTATTGCCGAATTTATCCGCGAGGATTTGAAATTCGATGTGGCGCGCGTTGGACACGTATTTTTCCAAAATCACGCGCGCGTCGCCAAACGCGTTCAGCGCCTCGCGTCGCGCGGCGGCTAACGCTTCCGTCAAGTCGGACGCCGTTCCGACCACGCGCATCGCCTTGCCGCCGCCGCCCGCCGCCGCTTTAATCAAAACCGGATAGCCAATTTGCCGCGCCGCGCGCGCGAGCGATTCGTCATCGTCCGCGTCTTGGAAACCCGGCGCGACCGGCACGCCGCTTTGCATCATCCGCGCGCGCGCCGCCGCCTTGTCGCCCATCGCGTGAATCGAGAACGGCGACGGTCCGATAAACACAATGCCCGCGTCATTCACCGCTTGCGCGAACGCGGCGTTTTCCGCGAGAAAGCCGTACCCCGGATGAATCGCCTCGGCGCCCGTTTGTTTTGCCGCGTCAATAATTTTTTCAACGTTCAAATACGATTCGCGCGGCGGCGGCGCGCCGATAGAAACCGCCTCGTCCGCGACGCGCGTGTGCAGCGCCGCGCGGTCGGCGTCGGAATAGACCGCGACGGTTGCGATATTCAATTCGCGACACGCGCGCATGACGCGCACCGCGATTTCGCCGCGATTGGCGACGAGAATTTTTTTGAAATTTTTCATGTGACGCGCTTGCGCCGTTTGAAACGACGAATTCGTTGGCAATCTCAACCTAGAGCAAATTCCCATACGATTTGGCGCCAGACCGATTAGGAATCTGCTCGAAATAATCCTCTCGGGCTGCCGCATAAATCAGAAATTCGCCATATTCGTCGCGCGCGCGTTTTTCCAAATTCATGCCGATTTTTTCCGCGACGCGTTGTGAGGCGCGATTTTCCGGGTCAATCAAACAAACCAAGCGCGCGAGCTGCAGCGTGTCGAATCCAAACGCGCGGATAGCGCGCGCCGCTTCCGTCGCCAAGCCATGATTCCAATACGCCCGCGCAATTGTGAACGCGACTTCGACATGATTTTCCCCTTCAATCGTCCACGGCAAAAGCCCGCAGCGTCCGATGAATTTGCCCGTCGGTTTATAAATCGTCGCCCACAAGCCCAACTGCGGATTTTTGGGATGACCGTTCATGTGCCATTCCAATTCTTCTTGTGCCTCTTGTCGCGTGCGCGGCGCATCGGGAATGAATTTGGTGATTTCGGGATCGCAATACAATGCCCACAAATCATCCAAATCGGTGGGCTGTTGATGGCGCAGAATGAGACGCGGCGTTTCTAAAATAATCATGCGCGCTTACATCCGAAACACTCCAAAATTATTTTTCACCGGCGGCGCGTTCAGCACAACGGACAGCGCGAGCGCGAGAACGTTCCGCGTTTCCGCCGGGTCAATCACGCCGTCGTCCCACAAACGCGCGGTGGAATAATACGGGCTGCCTTCGTATTCGTATCTTTCCAACGTCGGACGCATGAATTCTTTTTGTTCCGCCGCGTTCAATAACGGTTTGCCTTCGCGTTCGAGTTGATCCTGTTTAATCGTCAACAAAACGTTCGCCGCCTGTTCGCCGCCCATGACGCTGATGCGCGCGTTGGGCCACATCCACAAAAAGCGCGGTTGATACGCGCGTCCCGCCATGCCGTAATTGCCCGCGCCGAACGAGCCGCCGATGATGACCGTGAGTTTGGGCACGGACGCGTTGCTCACCGCGTTCACCAATTTCGCGCCGTCCTTTGCAATGCCGCCCGCTTCGTATTGTTTGCCCACCATAAAGCCCGTAACGTTTTGCAAAAATACAAGCGGAATCCCGCGCTGCGAACACAGTTCGATAAAGTGCGCGCCCTTTAACGCGCTTTCCGAAAATAAAATTCCATTGTTCGCCAAAATGCCAATTGGATAACCGTGCAAGTGCGCGAATCCGCAAACGAGCGTTGTGCCGTAACGCGCTTTGAATTCACGAAAACGCGAACCGTCCACCAGCCGCGCGATAATTTCGCGCACGTCGTACGCTTCGCGGAAACTGCGCGGCAAGACGCCGTAAATTTCTTCGGGCGGATACAATGGTTCCTCGGGCGGTTCGACGGCGACGGCTAATTTGGTTTGCCAATTCAGCGTCGCCACAATTTCGCGCGCGAGTTCCAACGCGTGTTCGTCGTTCTCGGCAAAGTGGTCGGCGACGCCGCTTTTGCGCGTATGCACATCCGCGCCGCCCAATTCGTCGGCGGTGACGACCTCGCCCGTCGCGGCTTTGACCAACGGCGGCCCGCCGAGAAAAATCGCGCCCGTGCCGCGCACAATGATCGCTTCGTCGCTCATTGCGGGAACGTACGCGCCGCCCGCCGTGCACGAACCCATCACCGCCGCGATTTGCGGAATGCCCAACGCGCTCATGCGCGCTTGATTGTAAAAAATTCTGCCGAAATGATTCGCGTCGGGAAACACTTGGTCTTGCAAGGGCAAGAACGCGCCGCCCGAATCCACGAGATAAATGCACGGCAAAAAATTTTCCTGCGCGATTTCTTGGGCGCGCAAATGTTTTTTCACCGTGAGCGGCAGATACGCGCCGCCCTTGACCGTCGCGTCGTTCGCCACAATCATCGCTTGCTGTCCGTTGACGCGTCCGATGCCGGTGACGATGCCCGCGCCCGGCGCTTCGTCGTCGTACAAACCGAACGCGGCGAGCGGCGACAATTCCAAAAACGGCGAACCCGCGTCGAGCAAACGGTCAATGCGTTCGCGCACAAACAATTTGCCCTGCGCTTCATGCCGCGCTTTATATTTTTCGCCGCCGCCTTGCCGCGCGACGACGAGCCGTTCGCGTAATTCTTGCGCGAGCGCGCGATGATGCGCCGCGTTCGCGCGAAACGTTTCCGTTTGCGTATCGAGATGCGAAGATAGAATAGTCATAGCGTGATAGGGCGGCGAATGGCGCGCGCCAACAACGTCCCCCCAATAGACGGTACCGCCTATTCTGGCACGACCACCACTTTGCCGAACTGTTTGCGCGCCATCAAATAACTTTGCGCGTCCTTTAATTCCCTCAATGGAAAAACGCGGTCAATCACGGCGCGGAATTTGCCTTGCTCGTACAATTCGAGGATTTGAAAAAATTCGCGATGCGTGCAGCCGTTCGAACCCATCAGCGTCAATTGCTGCCAGAACACGCCCCAAATATCCGTCTCGCCCCAACGCCCCGAAGAACCGCCGCACGTAACCAAACGTCCGGTGGGACGCAGCGAAGCGATAGACGCTTTCCACGTCGTCTGCCCCACATGCTCAAACACGACGTCCACCATCCGCCCTTGCGTAATCTCGCGCACGGCGTGTTGAAACTTCGGGTTGGCGCTGTAATTGATAACGGCGTCCGCGCCCAGCCGTTTTGCCATTTCCAATTTATCGTCCGAACTGGACGTCGCAATCACGCGCGCGCCGAGCGCTTTGGCAACCTGCACCGCCGCGCTGCCGACGCCGGAACCGACGGCGAGAACCAATACCCATTCGCCCGGCTGCACTTGGGCGCGGAAATTGAGCATGTGCCACGCCGTGCCGAACGCCGCCGGCAGCGCGGACGCTTCGACAAAGGAAACGTTTTCGGGCAGCCGCACCACCGCGCGCGTCGGCGCTTTGACGTATTCGGCAAAACCGCCGTCCACTTGGACGCCGATAATTTTGCGGTTGACGCATAAATTGTCGTGACCCGCCAAACACAATTCGCACGTACCGTCCGACGTGAACGCGCCCACCAGCACGCGTTCGCCGACGCGCCAATCGGTCACGCCGGGACCCAACGCCGCAATTTCGCCCGACGGTTCCAAACCGCCAATGTGCGGCAGCGGCGCTTTGACGCCGTGCGATCCTTCGCGCGTGTAAATGTCCAAATGATTCAAACCGCACGCGCGCACGCGCACCAAAACTTCGCCCGCGTCCAATTTCGGTTCCGGCACATCCTCGTATTGAATGACATCCAAACCGCCGCGTTTGTAATAAATCGCCGCTCTCATAATTTGCCCATTTCCAGCCACTCGCGCCGAATCATCGAATATACGCGCGTATCGCGCAAATCGCCTTGCGTATCGCGCGCGTCGCTCCGCAAAACTCCTTCCAACTTGAAATAGCAGCGTTCCGCCACGCGCCAACTGCGTTCGTTCTTGTCGTCCATCCGAATCTCGACGCGCTCCGCGAACAATTTTTCAAACGCGAAATTCGTAACGCCGCGCACCGCTTCGGCGATATAGCCCTGCCCCTCGAATTTTGCGCGCGCCCAATACCCGATTTCAAAACGCGGCACGTCCCAATCCATGCGATGCAAGCCGCTGCCGCCGACAAATTCGCCGGAATCTTTACGCAGCAAAAACAGCGCCAAATCTTGGCGCGCCAAAAATTTCGCGTGCATCTGCCGCGCCACACCCTCTTGAATTTCGGGCGAAATTTCTTGATGCGCCCACGGCATCCACAGTTTTAATTGGGCGAGCGATTCCATGACCGCTTCGTACACCATTTGTCCGTCCCCCGGACGCGGCGCGCGAATCAACAACCGTTCCGTTTCAAACCGATCGGGAAAATCTCTGAGAATGGGATTCATGGGATTCATGGGATTTTTGATTTTTGATTTTTGATTTTTGATTTCCGCCTTCCGCTTTCCGCCTTCCGCTTTCCGCCTTCCGCTTTCCGCTTTCCGCCTTCCGCCTTCCGCCTTCCGCTTTCCGCCTTCCGCTTTCCGCCTTCCGCTTTCCACTTAGTCGTTTTCAAGCGGCAGCGTAAATCTCACCAGCGTTCCGCTCCGCGCGTCGCTGCTCACTGCAATCGCGCCGCCGTGCGCTTGAATCAACAATTTGGCGATGGCGAGACCTAAACCGCTGTCCGTTTCGGGCGCGGGATTGCTCAGGTAAAAACGGTCGAAATAACCCGCCAACAGTTCCGGCGCAATCACCGCCGCGCGATACGCCACCTCGATTTGGGCGTACGCGGGCGCTTTGGGCGCCGCCGGTTCCAGTTTGGTCGCTTCGACGCGCAAATCGCTTTTCAGCGCGCTCTGCAGCGCGTCCTCCAACAGATTGCCCAACGCTTGACGAATGCGCGCGGGGTCGGCGCGAATGAGGTACGGTTCTTGGGGCAAAATCGCGTGCAAACTGATCTGCCGTTTCGACGCGTCGCGATGATACAGCGCGACGGTCTCGCGCACGAGCGCGTTCAAATCCGTCAGTTCGCGCTGCAAAATCAAGCCGCCGCTTTCGGCGAGCGCCAACATCCGCATCTCGTCCGTCAAACTCGACAGCCGAATGGTCTCGCCCAAAATCAAATTCAGATGCGCGTCGTCGCGCGCGAAATTGCCGTCGAGCAAACCCTCGATATTTTCTTGGAGCATCATGAGCGGCGTACGCAGTTCGTTGGCGATATTGCCAATCAGCGCGCGGCGCGCGCGGTCGTTTTCGTGCAATTGTTCCGCCATGCGATTGAACGAACGCGCCAGCGAACGCAATTCGCGAGGTCCCTGCTCTTGGACGCGCGCGGAATAATCGCCTTGCGCGATGCGTTCGGCGCTGCGCGTCATGTCGTCAATCGGCAGCGAGACGCGGCGCAGCGCGGCGACGATAAAAAAAATGCCCGCCGCGCCGAGAGCCAGCGCAATCAGCCCGACCGCGCGAATCAAAAACAATTCTTGCGCGCCGACGCTGAGGACGCTCGTGGCGCTCGCGAGGATCCAAAACGCGAGCGTACAGCTGCCGACGGTCAGCGCAAACAGCGCGCCCCAATACAAACCGAGACGTACAAGCAAGCCGCGCGTCACGGGCGCGGGACGCGCGGGATTTTCGGCGGGACGAGCGGAACGGGAACGACTCACGGAAAGAATCCTTTAACGAATCACGCTTCATAAACAATCTTGCCGCCGCTAATCGTCCAGGCGACGGTCGCGTGTTGAATTTCGCGCGCGGGAATTTGAAAAATATCTTGATGCAAAACGACCACATCGCCGCGCTTGCCGACGGCGAGCGAACCCGCGCGCGTTTCATCGCCGACGGACTGCGCCGCGCCGAGCGTATAGGCGCGCGCCGCGTCCAGAACCGAAATTTTTTGCGCGGGATACCAACCGTCCGCCGGTTCGTCCTGCGCGTTTTGGCGCGTCGCCGCCGCGTGAATGCCCAACAAGGGGTCCAATTTTTCGACGGGACAATCGGAACCGAACGCGAGCGTCGCGCCCGCGTCCAACAAGCTCTTGAAGGCGTACGTCCACGCCGCGCGCGCGGAACCGAGCGCCGCGTCCGTCACAAACATATCGCCCGGCTGATGCAGCGGCTGCATCGAAGCAAATACCTTGAGCGCGCGAAAACGCGCGACATCGGCGGGATGCAGGTGCTGGACATGTTCGACGCGAAAACGCGCGTCGGCGAAACCTTCCGCGCGCAGCTGCGCGTACACGTCCAACACGCGCGTCATCGCGCGGTCGCCGATGGCGTGAATCCATACGTCAATTTTGGATTGCGCCGCAAGCCGCGCCGTTTGGAGCAGCGCGTCCGACGACGTGACGGCGACGCCGCGCTGCGCGGGCGCGTCCGCGTAAGGTTCGTGCATGTCGGCGGTGCGCGAACCGAGCGAACCGTCGGCGAACGCTTTGACGGCTTGGAAACGAAACCATTCGTCGCCCAAACCGCGCTGCAGACCGAGTTCGGCGGCGAGCGCCAATTTGGCGGCGGGGATGGAGTGGACGACGCGCAGCGTAAGTTTGCCGTCGGCGCGCAGCGTTTGGAACGCGCGCAGCGCGGCGGCGTCTTCGAGGTTATGAATCGTCGTCAAGCCGCGCGCATGGGCGTACCGCTGCGCGCGCAGCACAAGCTCGGGGCGAATCTGACTGCCGAACGCGCCGATGCCGCCGCCGAGCAAATTCATCGCGTTCTCGCGCAGGATGCCGTTCGGCGCGCCGTCCGCGTCGCGGTCAATCACGCCGCCTTCCGGCGCCGCGCTGTCGCGCGTGAGTTGAGCGTTTTGCAGCGCCAATGAATTGAGCCAGACGCTGTGACCGTCTTTGCGCGTGAGGATGACGGAATTGCGCGGCGCGACTGCATCGAGCGCGCGTTTGTCGGGGAACGCGGGATCGTCCCATTCGGCATTGTTCCAACCGCCGCCATAAATCGCTTGCCCCGGCGCGGTTTGCGCGACGCGCGCGCGGACGCGTTCCAACGCTTGCGCCAGATTTTGACAGCCGCTCAAATCCACATTTTCCAGCGACTCGGCAAAACCCGTGAAATGAATGTGCGCGTCGGCGAACGCGGGCAGCGCGAGTTTGCCCTGCAAATCAAGGACGACGCTGTCGCGCGTCTGATATTGGCGCGCCGTCGCGTCGTCGCCGACGTACAAAATTTCATCGCCGCGCATCACGAGCGCTTGGGCGCGCGGCGGCGCGGCGGCGAGCGTAACGAAATTGCCGTTATACAGAATCAAGCGGGACGCCATCGCCCGCGATTGTAGCATAGTCAAATGGGAATGACAATCAAATTGCTTTTTTGGCGGATTGGGCGAGAATTTGCGCGCCGTTTTTTTTTTACGCGCTCATTCAACTCGACGAGGATTGTTATGCGGAATAAACCCACGCTCTGGCAGCGTTTGCGTTATGCGTTTGATAATACTTTGGTGCGCGGACCCGCCGCGTTGATTGTGTGGCTGGCGCTGGCGACGATGGCGCTCGTCCTCTTGGCGGTGGCGCTGGATTTATTGGCGGGCGGCGTTTCCGTCCAAGCCGGTTTGGGGCCCGGCGAAGTGTTTTGGAATATTTTATTTCAAGCGCTGGTGCCCAATCCGCCGGGCAATCTGGACAGTCCGCTGCCGTTCCTGCTCATCATGCTCGGCGTGACGCTCGCCAGTCTCGCGATGGTCAGCATTCTCATCGGCTTGCTCAGCGCGTCCATTCAAGAGCGGCTCGATCATTTGCGGCGCGGACGTTCTCTGGTTTTGGAAGAAAAGCACACGGTGATTTTGGGCTGGTCGGAACAAATTTTTACGATTGTGTCGCAATTGATTACGGCGAACGCGAATCACCGTCGTTCCAGCATCGCCATTCTCGGCGACAAGGACAAGGTCGAGATGGAAGAAGAGCTGCGGCAGCGCATTCCGTCTTTTGGACGAACGCGGGTGGTGGTGCGGCGCGGCAATCCGACGCAGCACGCCGATTTGGATTTGGTGAGTCCGCAAACCTGCAAGGCGGTAATCGTCCTGCCCGACAAGGACCGCACGCTGCCGGATGCGACGACGATTAAAACGATTCTGGCGCTGCTCAAAGCGTCCAATCGGCGCGCGGAACCGTATCGCGTCGTAACGGCGATTCGTAAACCGGCGAACGCCGAGATTGCGCGGCTCGTCGGCGGCGGCGAGCTGGAATTTATTTTGAACGGCGACATTATTGCGCGCATCATGGCGCAAACGTGCCGTCAAGCGGGACTCTCGTTTATTTACACCGAATTGCTGCAATTCGAGGGTTCGGAAATTTATTTTCAAAACGAACCTGCGCTGGTCGGCAAGACGTTTGGCCAAGCGCTGGACGCCTACGAAGATTCAACCGTCATCGGGCTGGTGGCGGCGGACGGCACGCCGCGCCTTTTGCCGCGCATGGATACGGTCATTCAACCGGGCGAACAGGTGATTGCGATTTCGGAGGACGACGACACGGTGCGGCTTTCGGGCTTGACGCAGCCGCCCTTGCAGCCCGAAGCGATTGTAGAGCCCCAGCTCGCGCCGCGCGCGCCCGAGCGCACGCTCATTCTCGGTTGGAATTGGCGCGGCGATACGGTGGCGCGGCAGCTGGACGCGTACGTCGCGCCGGGGTCCGCGCTCACGATTGTGACGCTGTTCGACCTGCCGCAAACGGAAATGCAAGATTTGGCGCGCGCTTGTCAAAATCAGACGGTTGAATTTCGCCAAGCCGACACGACGAACCCGCATATTTTGGACGCGCTGGATTTAGCCGCGTTTCAGCACATTGTGCTTTTGGCGTACTCGGATTCGTTGGAGGAACAGGAAGCGGACGCGATTACGCTTTTGACTTTGCTGCACGTGCGGCGCATCGCGGAACAACACGGGCACAGTTTTTCGGTCGTCAGCGAAATTATAGATTTGCGAAATCGCGAATTGGCGGAAACGACGCGGGTGGACGATTTCATCATGAGCGACCGCATCGTCAGTCTCTTGCTCGCGCAGCTCTCGGAGAATCCCGCGTTGAACCGCATCTTTGAAGATATTTTCGACCCGACCGGTTCGGAGATTTATCTCAAGCCCGCGCGCGAGTACGTCAAACTCCACACGCCGCTTTCGTTCTATACGGTGGTGGAAGCGGCGCGGCGGCGCGGCGAGGCGGCAATCGGTTATCGCGTGCGCGCGTTGGAGGCGGACCGCACGCGCGGCTATGGCATTGTGTTGAATCCCGCCAAGTCGGCGGCGGTGACGTTCGCCGAAAATGATTTGGTGATTGTGTTGGGCGAAGCGTGAACCCAACGCGGCGTCAAGGCGCGCTGCCATTCAACGGCGGCAGCCATTCCATCCAACGGCCCAAATGGTCGCAGATGGCGAGGGGTTGTTCGGAGCATTTGCCGTTTTCGTATTTCGTCAACGTCATGGGCGCGGGCCAATCGCTCGGTTCGAGCGCGAGGTCATAGAGGCAGCGGTCCGCGCTCATATCGGCGAGGATGGAAAAATAGCGCGCGCGGTCGGCGTCCGTGAATTGATTCAAGACGAAACTGTGAAATAACAAAACGGGCGCGTGCGGCGCGATGGCTTTGAGCGCGCGCGGAACGACTTGGAGCGCGTTGCCGTGAAACAAGAGGGGCGGATGCTGTCGCGCGAGTTCGATGGCTTTGGCGAGCCGCCGCGCGCGTTCCACTTGTTCGGGATAAATCAACGCGCGCAGCCACAACATCGCGTCGTCGTCCATCACGTCTTTGGGATCGAGGTCAATGCCAAAACGCACGGCGACGCGCGGCATTGGCTCGCCCAACGGGGGTCGCATTTCGCCGCGCAGTTCGCACGCCAGCACAATGTCGGACGCGCGATTGCCGTACAGCGCGGCGTCGCCGAAATCGTACGCGTAATCATCCCAAAACAAATTCAGCCCCGCGCTCGCGCCAACCTCAATCAAAACAAACGGTTCGCCGTCCAGATGGCGCGCCAAAAAATGAAAGGCGGGCAGGAAATAACTGCACCGTCCGATTTCGTTGACCTGCACGCTGCGCGTCCGCAAAAGTTTTGCCATCTCTTGATAATGCGCGAGGCAAAATTTGCGAAAAACGGGGTACGGGTCGTCGCGCGTATTGAGTTCCGCCGTCAAATCGGGAAAAAATTCGCGCAGGGGATGGTCGGCGTTTTCCGGTTTCATCAAGAGATAATGCACGGCGGAAAAAAAGAGATTGGGCGCGGGCTGATTGGGCGGAACGTTGGATGCGAGGACGAGCAGTTTGCCGTCGCCGATCAATTCGCGCGAGAGGCGGAAATAGAGCGAAGTTTCATCGCCGTACACATTGCGCGCGTTCCATTCGATGCGCGGGATGAGTTTGTGTTTGTCCGGGGCTTGCAAGGGATTGCTCATACGCTTGCGCGCGATTGTAGCACAGGCGCGGGGGCGATTCAATGGAAAAACGGGCGGCGGCGCAATCGTTCATCAAATTGAAATGTTGGGGCAAAGGATACAATTCGAAACCTTGAATCCGCAAATAACACGGAATTGTTGCCGTACTGGCAACGCGCTCTTTGTAGAGTGTTGGCATATCTACAAGGAGGCAAGCCATGTTCGGAAACAAGGCGGAAAAACGGGAACGACTGGCGCGTTTGGTGGATTTGGTGATGCTGCAGCCGGGCATCACCCAAGCGGAATTGGCGCGCAAATTGAACGTGAATCGTTCGACCATTTTCAAAGATTTGACGCGCTTGGCGGAATTGGGGATTCGACTGGCGCAGGACGACGACGGCAAATTATATCTCGCGGACTGAGCGTGTGCGAAAAATTTACCGCAAAATTGGCGCGCGTGTTGCCATTTTTCGCGCGAATTTCTGATAAACTGTTGTCACGGAGGATGAAATGAGTCGAGGCATGAGCCGCGCGCAGCGTTTGCGCGAGATGGAACGGCTGTACATGGAACGCGCCTACACCGATAAGGAAATGGCGGATACGCTTGGCGTGCGCCGCGAGACCGTTTACGACGACCGCATAACGCTAGAGACGGAAGACGAAATTCCTTTTGTCCAAGTAGAACATGGGCGGCGAAGAATTGACCGCACAAAATATCTGTCCAACGTTCGCGTCAATCTGCACGAAGCGTTGGCATTGTATTTGGCGGTGCGGCGCGTTTCGCGACAAACGCAGACGGCGCAACCTCACATAACACGCGCGTTGGAAAAACTGGCTCTGACGTTGAAACAACCGATGACGGAACGTTTAATTCGCGCGGCAGGGAAAATGGCAAAGCAACCCGGCGAACCCGCGCGAGTCAAGGTCATGGAAGATTTGGCGCAGGGATGGTCGCTCCGTCAAAAGGTACGGATTCATTATGATGCCTTGACGGCAAGCCAAGAAAAAGTTCACATCATCTGTCCGTACCTCATTGAACCGTCGAATTGGAGCGACGCGATTTATGTGATTGCGACAAGCAATCGTTTGAGCAAGCCGACGCCGTTTAATGTGGCGCGCATTACGCAGACGTTTGTCACGAGCGAACCGTTTGAATTGCCCGAAGATTTTGACGAGCAAGAGCTCTTGCGATACGCGTGGGGCATTTGGACGCGCGACCGCGCGCCGGAAATCGTCAAATTGAAATTCACGGGAGTTGAAGCGGTCAAACGGATGCGGGAAACGATTTGGCATCCGCTGCAAAACGAACCGCAGCGCGCGGACGATGGGGGTTGGATTTGGCAAGCGCCGATTGCAGAATGGAAAGAGATGCTTCCCTGGATACGCGGCTGGGGCGCGGATTGCGAGGCGTTGGAGCCAAAGGAGTTGAGAGAGGCGTTGGAGCAAGAAACAAAGAAGTTGGCGAGAGTGTATAAGATTGCGAATGTCAATGAACCAGAAGATGATCTAATCGCTCACATTCGCAAAGATGACAAAGAGCAATTGTTGAGAACTCATTTGCGCGAGGCGGCTCAACTGGCGGAAGACTTTGCGGCAAAGATTGGATTGCCTGAAATTGGAAAAATCATGGGGCTGTTGCATGATTTTGGCAAAGCCAGCAAAGAATATCAGGATTACTTGAGGACGCAAGAGGGATTGATTAATCCCGATGAAGATAATTACTCAAAAGCCAAACGCGGCGAAGTTGACCATTCCACCGCTGGGGCGCAACTGATTTACGAAAAACTCGCCAGCCGAGGGACGGAAGGGAAGATTTTGGCGCAGTTCTTGGCGCTGGCAATTGCATCTCACCATTCAGGGTTGATAGATTGCCTAAAGCCTGATGGCTTTAATGAGTTCAAGCGCCGCATTGACAAAGACAAAGATGCTACCCATCTAGGAGAAGCGCGGCGCAAACTGCCCGACATCAAAAAGCAGTTGGATGAGATTCTCGCTCAGCCGATTGAGAAAAAGTTCGTTGCAAAAATCTTCGATGGGATGAAAGAACCCGACAACAACTCAAAATTGAATCTCATGTTTAAACAAGGTTTGCTGGCGCGTTTTCTGCTCAGTTGCCTGTTAGAAGCCGACCGCCTGAACACTGCTGACTTTGAACATCCCGGCAACGAAGTGATTCGGAATTACGGCAAATATGTCCCTTGGGAAACGCTCGTTGAGCGGTTAGAAGCGAAGTATGCCGAGTATGCCGAGAAAACGGCACAAATGCCGCCAGGTCGCGCGCTGGAGGTCAATCAACTGCGGGCGCAGGTGGCGCAAGCCTGCCTGGAGGCGGCGAACAAGCCCAAGAGCATATACCAGTTGACGGTCCCAACGGGCGGCGGAAAGACGGAGGCGAGTTTGCGCTTTGCGTTACATCATGCCAATAAACACAAGATGGAGCGGGTTTTCTACATCGTCCCCTACATCACCATCATTGACCAGAACGCGGACAAAGTGCGGGGTATTTTAGAAACAGCGGAGGAACGCGGCAAGGTTGTGCTGGAACATCACTCTAACTTTGTGCCGCCCGATGACACGCGCTATCGTCACAACTTGTTGGCAGAAAATTGGGACGCGCCGATTGTGTTCACCACACAGGTTCAATTTTTGGAAGCGCTGTTCGGCTACGGCACACGCGACGCCCGCCGAATGCACCAACTGGCGAACTCGGTCATCATCTTTGATGAAGTGCAGAGCCTGCCCATCAGGATTACGAACATGTTCACTACTGCGCTTCGCTTCCTGACCCACGACTGCGGCGCGTCTGTCGTGCTTTGTACTGCCACCCAGCCGCCGCTCAATACGTTGCCCAACATGTATCGCAGTTTGACAATTCCACAGGGACAAAAGATTATTCAGGATGATGCGGCGCTCTTCCAGCAGTTAAAGCGGGTTGAAGTCCATGACGCGCGCCAACCAGGCGGATTAACTAACATTGAAATTGCAGATTTGGCAGAGCGCGCCTTGCAGGAAAAAGGCAGCGTGCTGATTGTGGTCAATACGCGCCCTTCTGCGCGGGCGGTGTATCAGAAAATCAAAGAGCGGAATTTGGACGCTGCGGTATATCACCTGAGCACGGATATGTGCCCCGCGCACCGCATGGCAGTTTTGGAAAGGCATATCAAGCCCAAATTGAAAGCCAAACAACCCGTGATTTGCGTCAGCACGCAGCTCATCGAAGCGGGCGTGGATATTGACTTTGGCGCGGTCATACGCGCCCTGGCGGGGCTGGATTCGATTGCCCAAGCCGCAGGGCGCTGCAACCGTCACGGCGAACGCGAGGATGGCGGGAGCGTGTGGGTGGTCAATCCGCAGGAAGAGAATCTCGACCGTCTGGAAGACATCAGGAGCGGGCGCGAACACGCGCAACGAATTCTCGACGATTTCAGGGATGCTCCCCAATTGTTTGATGGCGACCAAATTGGCTTGGAGGCAATTCGGCGCTATTACCAAAGTTACTATACTGCGCATGAAAACAAACTTTATTATCCAGTGGGTGCAAATTCGTCCTTTGGACGGGAAGACCATTTGTTCAATGCGTTGTCGGAAAACAAACTCGCAAAGGAGGCTCATCAAGCAACTCAACATTCCAAGCCTGACATGCTTTTGGCACAATCTTTTCGTACCGCTAATGCAGAGTTTCGGGTGATTGATTCGCCCACACGCGGCGTGATTGTTCCCATCGGGAAAGGTAGGAGAATCATCACAGAATTATGCGGCGCGTTTGGGTTGGAGAAAAAAGGCAAGTTGCTTAAACAGGCGCAGCGGTACTCAGTGAATCTGTTTAACCACAAACTCAATGACTTGTTGAAAATTGGAGCCATCCAGGAGGTGCAAGACGCAGGAATTTACTATCTCAATAAGCAGTATTACAGCAAGGAGTTTGGCTGGAGCGATGAGCCAGTCAACGATATGGAAACGCTCATAGAGTAAAGGAGGTCTCGATGCAATATAAAAACAGCGTAGCGTTCAAGATATGGGGCAGGTATGCCCTGTTCACCGACCCGCTGACTCGCATCGGCGGCGAAAAATACTCCTATCAAGTTCCCACCTACGAAGCGTTGAAGGGAATCCTGAGTTCGGTGTATTGGAAGCCGACCATCGTGTGGGTCATAGACAAGGTGCGGGTGATGAAGCCCATCCGCACACAGCCGCGCGGCGCCAAGCCCATCAAGTATCAATCGGGCGGAAATGACCTGTCCATTTACACCTATCTCGCCGATGTCGAATATCAGGTGCAGGCGCATTTCGAGTGGAACGAGAACCGTTCCGACCTGGCGCACGACCGCAACGACCACAAGCATTATTGGATTGCGCGGCGGATGATCGAGCGCGGGGGCAGGCGGGATGTTTTTCTCGGCACGCGCGAATGTCAGGGATATGTGGAGCCGTGTGAATTTGGAGAAGGTAAGGGCTTTTACGACAGTTACGGCGAGATTGGTTTCGGGGTAATGTTTCACGGGTTCGATTATCCGGATGAAAACAAGCCTGACGAGTTTTGGACGCGGTTATGGCGGGCAAAAATGATTGACGGCGTTATCAAGTTCCCGAAACCTGATGACTCGAAAGAAATCATTCGCAAATTTGTGCGCCCAATGAAAGCAAACCCGCCCGATACTGTTGGGCTAGCGGAAGAAGGTTTGCTGGAAGGTTATACGGAAGGAGGAGCATGAGATGAACTGGATTCAAAGTCTGTATCAGACGTATGAGAATTGCCAAAATATGATTGGCTACTCGCCAGATACGTCTCGCCCATTACTGCCCATTTGTCACATTACTACTCAAACGCACATTGAAGTTGTGATAGATGGCAAAGGAAATTTCCGCCGAGCGCGGATAGTAGACAAGGACGACTCGACCACCATCATCCCCGCCACAGAAAGTTCCGCTGGAAAAACGGGCATAAAGCCAGAATGTCACCCGCTTTCAGACAAACTTCAATACCTTGCAGGCGATTTTGTTGACTATGGCGGAGAAGTCACTTCAGGCTTCTCTAAAGATCCTAATGAGCCATATCGAAATTTCGTTACATTGCTCACGAAATGGTCTCAGTCAGAATTTAGTCATCCGAAAGTTCGCGCGATTCTGGCGTACGTCCAAAAGAAAAGCCTAATGCGAGACCTTGCGGCTCGGAAAATCTTGTTGCTAGCCAGCAATGAGAAACTTCAGCCCAAAGAGAATGCGGTGCGAGACAAAAACGTCAAAGACATTTTCTCGGTTGTCGGCTCTCAAGGATCTCAAGATAAAGCCTTTGTCCGGTGGGTGATTGAATCCCCTGAAAGCGCCGAACCCAGGGCTTGGCTTGACAAGACCCTTTGGGAAAGTTGGATCAATTACTACCTGAACAGCAGAACAGCTACTGGCTTGTGTATGGTGACTGGGCAAGACCAACTTCTCACAGACAACCACCCCAAGTACATCCGACGCGAGGGTGATAATGCCAAGATTATCTCAGCCAACGACACCAGTGGCTTTACCTTCCGAGGACGTTTCATCACCGACACTGAAGCCTGCGGGGTTGGGTTGGAAACATCCCAGAAAGCCCATTATGCCCTTGCCTGGCTCATCAGCAGACAAGGTTATCAGGCGGGCGACCTGGCGGTTGTCGCCTGGGCAGTTTCGGGTGCAAAAGTACCGCAGCCCACCGAAGACACATACGAATCTTTTTACACAGATTTAGATTCCGAAGAAAATCAGTCCCCTCCTGATACCGCGCAAGAGACTGGTATCCGCCTGAAAAAGAAAATCGCGGGCTATCGTCAGGAAATTGGTGAGCGTGGAGATGTAGTTGTCATAGCGGTTGACACCGCCACAGAATCAACAGCTCGGTTGTCCATTGTCTACTATCGCGCCTTGAAAGGCTCCGAGTTTCTGGAGCGAATCGAAACTTGGCACGAGACCTGCGCCTGGCAGCACACTTATCACCCTATCAAAGAGCAAGACGAAAAAGGAAAAATCCGAACGCGGTACGACCCCTTCTACGGCGCGCCCGCCCCCACTGATATTGCCGAAGCCGCCTATGGTGGCCGCGTGGACGACAAACTCAAGAAAGCCACTATCAAACGCCTGCTGCCCTGTATTGTGGATGGTCAGCCCATCCCGCGCGATTTGGTCGAGTCGGTGGTCAGGCGGGCGTCCAATCGGGTAGGTATCAGAAATCCTGATGACAAAAAATATCGCGGTGATGAGGAATACACATGGAAGAAAACCCTGAGTATTGCTTGCGCGTTATTCCGAAAACACAAAGGAAAGGAGAAATTTGCAATGTCACTCGACGAAACCAGAACGACGCGAGATTACTTGTACGGAAGGTTGCTCGCTATTGCAGACGACCTTGAAGAAATTGCGCTTTATAAAGCGAAAGAGAAACGCGCAACCAACGCGGCGCGTTACATGCAACAGTTCTCTCAGCGTCCATACCAAACATGGAAGCAAATCCATGAAGCGCTCACGCCATATATGGCACGGCTTGGTGGCGCGTTTTCCCACAAAAATCTGATAGCACAAGTTGTCAATCTCAACCCTGAAGCATTGGAAGGAAACAAGCCGTTGACGGGTGAATACCTGCTTGGTTACTACTGCCAGCGCCAAAAACTGATTGATGAGCGCAAAGAAAGACGCCAGAAAGACGATAGCGCGAATCAAGATAACGACAATGCTAACTCAAACCAATAACCCATCCATTTCATCATCAAAAGGAGACTTAACCATGACTACCCTTTCGAATAAAATTGACTTTGCCGTCATCGTGACCGTCCAACACGCCAACCCCAACGGCGACCCGCTTAACGGCAACCGTCCGCGTGTGACCTACGAAGGCTACGGCGAGATGTCCGATGTGTCCATCAAGCGCAAGATTCGCAACCGCCTGCAGGACATGAAGGATGAAAAAGGGGAAAGAAAGTATAAGATTTTCGTCCAATCCGATGACAACCGCGTGGACGAATACGGCAGTCTGCGTGAACGAGCGGAAGGGATGCTCAAAGGCGTTGATCCCAACAAAGATAAGAAGAAATATCAGGAAGCCGCCTGCAAAACCTGGCTGGACGTGCGCGCTTTTGGTCAGTTATTTGCATTCAAGAAAAAGGGTAAAAAGGGCGAAGAGGATGGAAGCGATGGCGTGTCCATCCCCGTACGCGGGCCCGTTTCGATTCATCCTGCCTTTTCTGTGGCGACTGTTCTTGACCGTGCTCCCAGCATTCAAATCACCAAGAGCGTGAGCAGTGAACCTGGCGAAAAGCGTGGGCCTGACACTATGGGTATGAAACATCGCGTTGACCATGGCGTGTACGTTTTTTATGGCGCAATGAATCCGCAATTGGCGAGCAAGACGGGTTTTTCGGATGAAGACGCCGAAGCCATCAAGCAAGCATTGCGAACCCTGTTCGTCAATGACGCTTCCTCTGCCCGCCCCGAAGGCAGCATGGAAGTTTACAAGGTCTATTGGTGGAAACACAACAACCCTAATGGACAATACTCTTCTGCCAAAGTTCATCGCCTACTCAGTGTGAGAGCAAACAAGGACGAGCCCAGAAGCATCGAAGACTATGAAATCGAACTGGGCAAGTTGGATAATTTGGCTTGCGAGGTCATTGACGGCGAGTAATGAAATCCGAATACACCGCCGACGAACTCTTGCCGCTTTCAGGCATTCAGCATTTTCTCTTTTGCCGCCGGCAGTGGGCGCTGATTCATGTCGAAAGACAATGGCAGGAAAACGTTCTCACTGCCGAAGGCAGGATTATGCACAATCGCGCCGATGACCCCTTTTTCACGGAAACGCGAAACGGGGTCATTACGGCGCGGGCGGTACCCGTTGCATCGTACCGGCTCGGCTTGTCGGGTGTCTGCGATGTGGTGGAATTCACGGCTAGCCGCGATGGAGTACAGCTGCCCAAGCGCGACGGGTTGTATGCTCCCGCGCCGATTGAATACAAGCGCGGCAAAGAGAAACGCGACCACAGCGACGAGGCGCAATTGTGCGCGCAGGCAATGTGCTTGGAAGAGATGCTGGCGACGAGCATTCCGCGCGGATTTTTGTATTACGGGCAGACGCGGCACCGTGTTGCAATTGAATTCACGCCAGAGCTGCGAACGCTGGTAAAAAACATGTCGGACGAGATGCACAATTATTTTGAACGCGGGTATACGCCGCGCGTCAAACCGTTCAAAGGTTGCCGCGCGTGTTCGCTGGCGGATGTCTGCTTGCCGGTATTGCAAGGAAATGTGATAGCCGCGTCCCGGTACATCAAGCAGCAGTTGGAGGAGTTGTGAAGAAACTTGGGAACGTCCTCTATGTTCTCACGCCGGAAGCATATCTCTCGCTGGACGGTGAAAATATAGTCGTCAAGAAAAGCGCCGAGAGTTCGACGCGTCTGCCACTGCACAATATCGAAAATATCGTTTGCATGAGCTGGGATGGCGCGAGTCCGGCGCTGATGGGCGCGTGCGCGGACCGAAATATCGGATTGTGCTTTTTGACGCCGAATGGACGTTTTCAAGCGCGCGTCAGCGGCAAAGTCAAGGGCAACGTTCTATTGCGGAAAAAGCAATATCGGGTATCCGAAACCGAATCGCAAAGCGTCCCGATTGCGGCGTCTTTTTTGCTGGGGAAATTATCCAACTGTCGCAAGGTGTTGGAACGCGCGATTCGGGATCATGCCATGCTCGTCAACGTTGAGGCGCTTTCCAAGGCGGCGAACTCGCTAAGGGAAACGCTGACAGCGATTTCATGCTGCAAGGCGGTTGACGATTTAATGGGTTGGGAGGGCAGCGCCGCGAAAATTTATTTTGGCGTCTTTGACCAATTGATTTTGCAGCAGCGCGATGATTTTTTCTTCAAAGAGCGCAACCGCCGTCCGCCGTTGGATAATATGAATTCGCTGCTCTCGTTTTTGTACACCTTGCTCACCAACGAGGTGGCTTCGGCGCTTGAGACAGTTGGCTTGGACCCGTACGTGGGATTTCTCCACCGAGACCGTCCGGGGCGGCCATCGCTCGCGCTTGATTTGATGGAGGAGCTGCGTCCGGTTTTCGCCGACCGCCTCGCGCTCTCGCTTGTCAATCGGAGACAAATTACGGGCAAGGGTTTTACACGCAAAGAAAGCGGCGGAATTCTGATGGACGATGAGACGCGCAAAACTGTGCTGACTGCTTGGCAGGAAAGGAAAAAAGAAGAAATTGTTCATCCGTATCTCAAAGAACGAATTCCGTTCGGCTTGATTCCGCATGTTCAAGCGATGCTTTTGGCGCGCTATTTGCGCGGCGACCTTGACGCGTATCCGCCGTTCTTTTGGAATTAAAGGAACGTTGTGCCATGATGGTCCTTATTACATACGACGTGAGTACTGAAACCGATGAGGGGCGCAGACGTTTGCGCCGCGTGGCGAAAAAATGCGAAGATTACGGTCAACGCGTACAGAAATCGGTTTTTGAATGTATCATTGACCCGGCGCGTCTCAAGCTCTTACAAGCCGCGCTAAGAGAGTTGATTGATCCGAAAGTGGATTCGCTGCGTTATTATTATTTAGGGGACGAATCGCGTCATCGCGTCGAGCATGTTGGCGCAAAACCAGGTTTGGATTTGGAAGGAACGCTAATTTGTTGATTTGCGAACCTGAGGTGAACATAAAACGCTAGGCAGGTTCGCAAGGATTTTGCTTGAAATCGTTAGCAAAATTTGGGCGTTTTGCTATCTCAAACGGGCTTTATCAAGCAAAACTCCTAGATATGGGAATAAAGGCGTATAAAAAACTATATCTTGCGGTCGCTCCCTTCACTGGGGGCGTGGATTGAAACGCCGGCTAGGGTGTCGGTCATGCTGGTCAGCACCAGTCGCTCCCTTCACTGGGGGCGTGGATTGAAACGCTCGAGACGTATTACAACGCCAGCAACGATGCGCGTCGCTCCCTTCACTGGGGGCGTGGATTGAAACCGAGAATCAAAATATTCAGACGGCTCGCTCACGTCGCTCCCTTCACTGGGGGCGTGGATTGAAACCCGGACTGTTAAAACTCATTGCGCGCTTGGCGGTCGCTCCCTTCACTGGGGGCGTGGATTGAAACCGCTATCACGCGCTCCAATTGCGCGCGGGATAGGTCGCTCCCTTCACTGGGGGCGTGGATTGAAACCAATGCCCGCGCCCCAGACGCTACTCAATAGCGTCGCTCCCTTCACTGGGGGCGTGGATTGAAACATTGTATCACCTCCGAGTGTGATAAAATTGTTTTGTCGCTCCCTTCACTGGGGGCGTGGATTGAAACTGTCCATTGCCCACTACCGGCGTTTGGCGCACAAACGTCGCTCCCTTCACTGGGGGCGTGGATTGAAACTGTTCGGGACCGCGCCTGGGCTTGGCGATAAAGGGTCGCTCCCTTCACTGGGGGCGTGGATTGAAACTCTAACGTAGAAAAAGACAGTCGCGGGGACCCGGGGTCGCTCCCTTCACTGGGGGCGTGGATTGAAACCTTGCAATAATTGTTCTGCGGCGGCGCGTTCGGCGGTCGCTCCCTTCACTGGGGGCGTGGATTGAAACTGGCAAAATTATTTCGCGCTCTTGGGCGTTACTCTGTCGCTCCCTTCACTGGGGGCGTGGATTGAAACTCCTCGAACGACGGATACGGTTTATATTCCTTGGTCGCTCCCTTCACTGGGGGCGTGGATTGAAACGTTCCCACCTGCGCCGCGCACAACTCCTCCATCAAGCGTCGCTCCCTTCACTGGGGGCGTGGATTGAAACCGCGCAAAAATATCGCCGCTGGCGCGAATTTCGAGTCGCTCCCTTCACTGGGGGCGTGGATTGAAACATCTCAATTCTCCTCGTTTTACTGTAGTTATGGCGGTCGCTCCCTTCACTGGGGGCGTGGATTGAAACATTCGCATCCTCCTCCATCCAAAAAATAAAAAAAGTCGCTCCCTTCACTGGGGGCGTGGATTGAAACCCTCCACCGCCCGAAACTTGCACTTGCAAAACTGGTCGCTCCCTTCACTGGGGGCGTGGATTGAAACGCTTTTGGCGAGATAGTCGAGCGCGATGCGTTGGCGTCGCTCCCTTCACTGGGGGCGTGGATTGAAACGACCGCGGCGAGTTTGTCGCCGGCGTCGAGCAGCCGTCGCTCCCTTCACTGGGGGCGTGGATTGAAACTGGAACACGCAATCAAACGCCGCCACCAAGTCGTCGCTCCCTTCACTGGGGGCGTGGATTGAAACCTACCACCGCCAACACCATGAGCGCCACCAACACGTCGCTCCCTTCACTGGGGGCGTGGATTGAAACATTTTGCGCC
>WBZO01001200.1_pt1 | contig 42743 bp, 33 predicted proteins | sample 5204261 | NCBI WGS metagenome assembly WBZO01 (sample SAMN12412400, study PRJNA552823) | activated sludge metagenome | isolation source: activated sludge from anammox sidestream of wastewater treatment plant... | place: USA: North Carolina | collected 2017-09
ATACACTCGCCGAAATACCCAACTTATTTCCGGCACGTTCCTTACCGGGCTAAAAAGGTGTCTTTTTATCTCCGGCAGCCCAATCCCAACAGCATCTGAAAACGAGCAATTTTTCGTCAATTTTTCTCCTTCTTTTCGTTGCGTAGCAGCACTACGGAACTAAAAAAAGGGGGAAAGTGGCGTAAAAGGGCTGTTTTTTAGCCAAGTGACCAAATCGCAAACAAGCTCTAAGGATTGAAGAAAAGATAAAATGTGTCTTTCATTGTTAAAAACCCCTTTTCTACTACGGGCTTTTTAACAATGATGAGCTCAATTTACTAATACCCCATCTCTAACTACTCAGGAGAGGGAGCCTGCTTCACAAATCAAATCGCTGCCTTTGACAGCAATAAGATTCTTCAAAGAGAGGTGTTTCGTCAAAGGTAAGGAACGCATCGGAAATAACTTACGCCCTGAGGGGCAACTTTTAGGTGCTGCTGTGTTAGTGAAATGGTTGCATAATTCAGGCTATACTCCTGTTTTACTGCTTGCCGGCACGTCCCTAAGATATCCTCATCGAAACATCCAACTTATTGCCGACACGTTCCTAAAAAGAAACGGTGCTTCCCTGAAGCACCGTTAACACGTATATAAGATTTACGAGAAAACTTGTAAGAACAAGCTGCGGGCGAAAATTAACGCCTGCCGCCTTTGAGTTCTTCCTGGAGTTTGCTAAGCTTTTCCCAATCGCCTTTGGCGGCGAGAGCAGCCTGAGTAGGCCAGGTAGCAGGGTCGTGCATCTGATAGCGCTTTCCGGCTGCGTCAAGGATACCTTTGAGCGTAGCAGCTTTGGCCTTGGCCAGTTCTGCGAAGGTAGCGATGCCACCGTTTTTCAACAGCTCAGCGATTTTCGGGCCTACGCCTTCGATTTTTGTCAGGTCGTCAGCACCGGTAGCTTTTGCAGTTTTAGGAGCAGCAGCTTTTGCAGGAGCCGGTTTAGCTTCTGACTTCGCAGCAGGAGCAACTTTAGCAGCCGGCTTCGCACCAGCTTTGGTCGTCGTGGTTTCCTTTACAGCAACTTTGGCAGCACCATTTGTTGCAGGTGCAACAACAGAAACAACAGAGTTAAAAATGCCAAACGGAGCAGCAACATAGCTGTCAGCAGCCCAGTCATTTTCCCAGATGTGGTTGTCAATCAAGTAGCGAAACTGGTATTCTTTGCCCGTTTCGAGTTCTACTTCTGTAGAAAACTCAGCTTTGTTGGCTTTCATCCTGAAGCCGTTCTCCCAGCTCCAGTTGTTGAAGTCTCCCAGGATGCGCACGTCTTTGCCATCAGCAACAGCTTCGACGGGCAGTGAGAAAGTAACCTTACAAACAGATTTTGTTTTTGAAAAAGATTTTTTCAGCATTGTAGGTGGATTAAATGGTTTAATAAAAAATGGTAGTAGTCTATGAATTTAAAAAATGGTCGTCTTTTCAGGGAAAGAAAACAAGGAAGGTCTTTGTTTGCTTCCAGGTTCTAAGGTTATGAATTTAAGAATTGTTTACGCAGTATAAAATTTTGTGTTTCAGTAGATGCTTCGTCAAAATGCAGCGCAAAAGTAAGACATTTAATCCACACCACAAACCTTAACGGTTGAATTTCAAGCATTTATGACAAAAATCACCTTGTCGGATTTTTATTTTTTTTAAAAAATCCAATTTTGAATTTGGACATGGGCTGTTTTTTAAAAAAAAGATTTTTCAGGAGGTGAAAAACCCCAAAAAGAAAACTGAATGTTATGGTTTTCTTTTTTTTACTTCCTCCTTACAAAGTCAGGCGCCGACGCTGCAAAAAAATCAATGATGACCTGCCTCGCTTCATTCATGGCAAACATTTAGCTTTGCACTTTTTTACAGAAAAATGATACATCACAGGGGCACTTCGCAGGTGAAATGCTGAATTGCATTTCGCAGGCGAGCATCTCAGGGCGCCTATCAGTCTAAGCAAAATGGTGTTGCCCCTAAATCTGTTTCCATGAGTACTTTTCTTCCATTCAAGGCATGGCGGCCAGTAAAAGACAAAGCAAAAGCTGTGGCCAGCCGCCCTTACGACGTACTATCAGCTGAAGAAGCAAAAAGAGAAAGCCAGGGGAATCCGTGGTCTTTTTATCACGTCATTAAGCCTGAAATCAACTTCCCGGCAGCACACGACCCCTACGCTCCTGAAATCTACCACAAAGGCAAAGAAAATTTTGACCACCTGGTGCGCCAGGGTGCGCTCATACAAGACACTACGGAGCAGTTCTACGTGTACCGACTCATCTTCAAGGACCACGAACAGACGGGACTGGTGGGCCGCTGTGCCATTCAGGACTACTTCGACAACATCATCAAAAAACACGAACTCACCCGGCCAGATAAAGAAGAGGACCGGAAAAACCACATCCGAACCAGCAAAATGAACTACGAACCGGTTCTCTTTTCCTACCCACAGGTAGCGGAGATAGACAGGGAAGTAGAAGCCGTCAAAACTCAATCGCCCGAGTACGACTTCACCTCCGAAGACGGCATCCACCACACGCTGTGGGCTATTCAGGATCCGGCTCTGATTAGCCGCATCGTAAAGTTGTTCCAAACCAAAGTACCTTCGCTTTACATCGCCGACGGGCACCACCGCACCTCCGCAGGCGCATGGGTTGGCAGGGAGCTGAGCAACGGCCACCTCAACGGCAACAAAGCCAGCTACTTTATGGCCGTGTTGTTCCCCGACAACCAGTTGAAGATCCAGGACTACAACCGGCTCGTAAAAGACCTCAATGGCCACTCAGCGCCTGGTTTTCTGGAGCAACTCGACGGCAGTTTTGAAATTGAAAAAAAGGATGCCCCCTATCGCCCGGAAGCGCCGCACACCTTCGGCATGTACCTCGATGGCCAATGGTACAAGCTGACTGTTAAACCCGGCATCAGCGACGACAGCCCCATCGGCCAGTTAGACGTCACTGTGCTGACTGAACAGGTGCTTGAGCCGATCCTCGGCATCGGCAATCAACGCACAGATCAGCGCATTGAATTCGTGGGGGGAATCAGAGGTCTCGGCGAGTTGCAAAAACGGGTGGACAGCGGAGAAATGGCCGTAGCTTTTGCCATGTATCCCGTAAGCATGGAGCAGATGATCCGCATTGCTGACCACGACCTCATCATGCCTCCAAAGGTGACCTGGTTTGAGCCTAAGTTGCGCAGCGGGCTTTTCATGTATAGCCTGGAGGAGTAAAAAGGGCTGCTTCCTGCATTCAAAGGTTTTCCAAAATAGTAAAAGTCGTGCGCCGATTGAGTTGATGCTCTTCTTCTGTGCAGCGGCTACAAAGGCAATTCGCTTTGGGTTGGCTTTCGCCGAAGCCCCGGGCGATGAGGCGATCCGGTGCAATTCCTTTTGATTCGAGATAATCCACGGCGGCCTGCGCCCGCTTTTGGCTCAGTTCCTCATTGTAGCGATCGTTGCCTCGGCAGTCGGTATGCGAAGACAACTGGATGCGCACCCCGGGGTTTAGCTCCAGATTGCGGGCCAGCCGGTCGAGAGTGGGCTGGGCATCCGCCCGGATGTCCCACTTGTCGAAGTCATAGTAAATGTCCTCCAGCACGATCTCCTTATTGACAAAGATTTTATCCAGCACGATTTCCACTTCGTAAGTCTGCACGGGTTGGCTAGGGTCTCTGCCAATGCCTTTGGTGGAGAAGAAGTTTTCACCCGTCAGGTAGTTGCTTTTTGCTGCAATAAATTGGTAATCCGTGTTTTCTGACAGCTCCATTTTAAAGAAACCATCTTCTGCAACAGTGAACTTTTTTAGCTCTTTTCCAAATCTCACCTCAACGCTTGCCCCATTCAGCGGTTTGCGGCCGAGTACTTTGCTGCCGGGGTTGTCGGGTTCAGCATAAATCTTCTCCAACACGTAGCCCTCCAGAAGGATTTTGTAATCAGCCGCCTGCACTTCCGGCCTGGCGGGTTCAGGTGGCGGGATGCGTTTTTCGAAGCGATAAATATCGTCGTTGCCGCTGCCCTCCGGGCGGTTGGAGCTGAAGTAGCCGACCTGGAGCACTCCTTTTGGCTTGTGCCCCTGATTGTCAATGGCATAGCCGAAATCATCCGATCCTGAGTTCACTGGTGGCTTCAGGTTCTGCACAGGAGCCCATCCGCCGTCGGGCTGTTTCCAGGTTTTAAAAATGTCCAAACCTCCCATGCCAGTGTGGCCGTCAGAGGCAAAGTACAGGGTATCTCCGTCAAGAGACGGGAATTTTTCGTTGCCAACGGTATTGACGCTGCGGCTCATCAGCTTAGGCTCGCCCCAGCCGTCGCTCATTCGCTCGCTGTACCAGATATCGTAGCCGCCCCAGCCGTCTTTGGAATTACACGAGAAATAGAGGGTGCGCCCGTCTTCTGACAAAGCCGGGTGGCCGTAATTAATGCCTTCTTGGATGAAGTCAGGAGCAGCAGGAGCTGTCCATCGGCTGCCGTCCCATTTTGCAATCATTATTTTGCAAAAGTTATCCTCTTTTTTGTCTCCGTAGCAGCGGGTGAAAAACATCTCCGTGAAGTTTTTATTGAAAGCGGCTGTCCCCTCATTGAAGGCCGTATTAATCGGATCATCAAATCCTTCCACCTTGCCCGACTGAAGGTCCACGAGAAAAAGGTCGGAGAAATGATTGCCCGTCCAGTTGTAGATGCCCTCTCCCGTAGCGTCCTTACGATCGGAGGTAAAAACGAGTTTTCCGTTTTTGTAAATTGCAGGTGCATAGTCAGCAGCAGCGCTGTTAAAGGCTGCAGGTGCCACCGTATAAGCGCGAGATCTTTCTTCCTTCCAACCCTTTGCCACCTGACAGGAGCCTATTTCCCGCCTGTATTCGTAGGGGCTACCGATTTCAATGCCCAGCTCTTTGAAGGCATTGATGGCGTCATCGTATTGTTCCATAGCTTTGAGCGTGAAGGCGTATTCACGCAGAGCATCCACACCTGCGCCGTTGTCATAAGCCGATTTGTACCAGGTGGATGCGCTGGCGGGCTTGTTTAGCATCCGGTAGCTCTCGCCCAGCAGGAAGGCGATCTTGCCCTTCTCTATCCGACTTTTGGCTTTTTTAAATTCCTTGTGGAGCAGCTCAGTCGCCACAGCGTACTGCTTGCGGTCAAAGGCAGTGTTGCCGTCTTTTACTTTTTGGGTATATGTACAGCTTGTGATGGCAATGGAGGCAAGGAGAAGAATGGCAGCTATTTGCTTCATCGTTTATTATTTTTAACGGCTTGTTGGGGATTGGGTGCTCAAGCGGAGATGCTGTTTGAATGGAGCTTACCGAGTTAAAAAGTGTCTTTTTTGCTTTGTTTTTTCCTTTTTGAAGTTGCACAGCAGCGCTACGAATTTGAAAAAAGGTGAAAACATGGCGGGAAAGAGTCGTCTTCAGCCAAGTGACCCAACCCCTAACAAGCTCTAACAGCTGTTCAGAAGGGCCTCGGCAGGGAGGCAGAAGGTTTCATTTTCTGCACCCTGCATAAATTGGGGCTGTATTTGGTCAAAAATTGAAACTTTCATCCAAATACAGCCCCTGTTAAACAGCTACATTTATTAAAAATAAAAAACGCCGGGCCGCATGGTTTGTTGCCAACCCACCCCCGGAAGCTGCGCAAATACACTTGCTGGAGTCAGCCTTTGATTTGCCTGAGAAGCTAAAAAGGAGACAGATGGCCTCCGGGCGTTCCTATTGGGCGGGCAGTGGCGAACCCACGGGGATGTCGCAGCGGTGGCCAGGCTCGCCATGTGGCGGGTTCATGCCTGCGGCAACAGTCTGCACCGGAGCAGCCTGAACAGGAGTAGTAGCAGGAGCTGGCTGTGGCGGGTTGACCTTCAGCGGGCTTTGCGCTTCCTCCACCGGCAGGGAAGCAATGCCATCCAGCGGAGCACCAACGGGAATGTCACAGCGGTGGCCCGGTTCACCATGTGCCGGATTCCGTTTTACATCGCTCGTAGCATCGCTCGCCGGAGGTGCTACTTGCAATCCCTCAGGAGCAGGTACCGGCGCTGGAGGCTGAACCTGGTTGGGTGCCTCATTTCCACAAGCCAAAAAAGCCGCAACTAAAAATGCAGAAAAAAGAAAGTTGAGAAATTTCATGTAAAGAAGTTTGATTGTTGAATAAGCATGAATTCCAAAATACGTAGAATTCCTACACCTCAAATTTACTCAAAAATAAGAAGATTGCACGTTTGCAGGTACTCTGTTCCAGCAATTTTGCCTGTGCAATTTTGTTATTTCATGCAATTACCTACATTTGTCAGGTTTTATTCGGGTGTACAAAATTCGGAAAAACAGAACCTGTGGATTGTTTAACTTAAATTTTTAACCAGTGGATAACGACAGACGATTTGAGAGCGTATTTTCAAAGAAGGTAAAAGCTGGAAAAAGAAGAACCTACTTCTTTGATGTACGCAGAACGAAGGGAGATGATTTCTACCTCACACTGACTGAAAGCACCAAAAAATTCAATGGTCATGGCTATGAACGACACAAAATCTTTCTTTACAAGGAAGATTTCAACCGCTTTCTGACCAGTCTGGAGGAAGTTATTGACCACATTAAAAGAGAATTGATGCCAGATTACGACTATGAAGAATTTGACCGCCGTCACGAGGAGTGGGAAAGTCGCCAGGATGACGACGACGACGATGGGCGGGACGACGACGAAGGGGACGACGACGACGACAAAGCCTCTGAGGACGACATGGCCTGGTAAGCTGGCTACAAATCCGGATTCTGCTGCTAGGCCGCGGAGGATATTTTGGCAAACCTCCGCTACTCAGGCATGCCCTGAAAAAAGCTTCCGGGACTGAATCCCGGATTTTTTTTGCACCTGCTGCTCAAAACTACTTCAGCAAATTACCTGATTTCGCCTCTTCTTCCCAGCTCTATCACCTCTAATTTTGCCACTTTCCCAACTTCAATTTCCAACCTCACCACCGTTTTGACGCGATGGAATCCCTCGTTGCCGCAAGCTCCTGGGTTGATGTGCAGCAAACCCAGTTGCTCGTCAGGCACGACTTTCAGGATGTGGGAATGGCCGCAGATGAAAAGCTCCGGCGGCCGGGTGCGCAGCAAATCGCGCACTCGCTTGTTGTACTTGCCCGGATAGCCACCAATGTGTGTCATGAACACTTCCAGCCCTTCACACGCAAAGCGGAGATCTTCGGGAAACCGCCTTCGCATGGCCGCATCGTCAATGTTGCCGAACACCGCCCGCAGGGGTTTGAAGGCCTCTAGGCGCTCGGCAACTTCAGCCTTTCCAATGTCTCCGGCATGCCATATCTCATCGCAATCTTCGAAGTAGTGAAAAAGCCTTTCATCCAGAAAGCCGTGTGTATCAGAGAGCAAACCGATTTTTTTCATAAATCACCTCACAATTGTTCCTGTTCCTCCAGTTCCTTTTCCGTTTTAGGGCCTGCATCGTACTTGCGGGCCAGCTCCTTGCGCATCGCCTCAATGTCCTGCTGATTGTTGTATGGAAAGACGACCCCCACCCGGTACAGGTTGCCGAAGCGCTTCGATTCAGGCGTGTACCCCTCTTCAGAGAGTTTCTGGGCAAATCTGGTGGCATTATCTTTCACTCCGAAGCTGTGAACCACCATAAAGACTGTTTTTCTTTCCGGCTCAAACGCATTGGATTCTGTCCCCCCATTACCGGGGATACTCCGCTGCGGCCTGGAAACTTCGGGCGTGGCTTTTTGTCCGCCTCCTGCAGCAGGTGGCAGAGTAGCTACGTCCGGCTGCGACTTTGCGCCATCACCTTCTGCTGAAGCGGCTCCTTCGCCTGCTTTGGGTTTTACATTGATTCGCTCCTGAGGCAGAACTTCGCCGCTCTCTCCGCGGCCAAACAAGATGTAAATGCCTAACGCCAAAATAATAGCTGCCGCTAGAATTGCCCAGGGCAGAATTCTTTGAAGCTGGTTCTTCGAACCGGAAGCTGCTGCTTTGGGTTCGGTCGCAGCTTCGGCGACAGGGGAGGCTGATTCCGCAGCAGTAGCAACTACGCCCCCCGGCTGCACTGAAGAGGGCGAAGCATTTTCGGGCGCAGGCGCTACCACCTCTTTTGGTCGCTCCTTCACCAGAGGGGTGAATTGCACAGCCGGAAGGCCAAAGGCTTCTGCATTGAAATTGACCCCTTCCGGCAGAAAGCGGACTTTGTGCTCGTAGTCTTTGTACAAGCGCCCCAGCTTGGGTATTTCCACAATTTCCCGGCGTTCCAGTGCCAGCTTCACTTCCTCCACGAAATCATCCACAGCTTTGCCTGCTTCCTGAAAGGTAAGTACCTCATTCTTCTGGATATGGTGTACCAGGACTCCATCATTGATGACAAGGTTGGGATTGAAGCTTAGTTTCTTGGATGGTGGTGAAATAGTCCCCTGCACATAGTCCACCGTTGCCGGACAGGGCGTCGAGATAAACCCACCTAAGCCCGGAACGACGATTGTTTCCTGTACAAACAATAATTCCCGGATAGCTTTTCCAACATCTATTTTCATGTTTGAAGTTTTGTACTTTTAGAACTTGTTTGCGTTTTTGCGCTTTAGCCCAGAAGCTGTTTAAGCTGAGCTTGCCGGGCTAAAAGGTCGTCTTTTTATCTCCAGCAACCAAATCCAAACAGCTTCTGAAAACGAGCAATTTTTTGTCAGGTTTTCACCTTTTTGAAGTAGCATAGCAGCACGAAGGATAAAAAAAAAGTAAAAACAGGACGAAAAAGGACCGTTTTTGACCAAGTGATCCAATCACAAACAAGTTCTTAGCGCCCGTTATGGAGATGTACAATGGCGATACTGGCAAATACTCCAGCCGGGCTTTCATTTGTAAGGCAAATTTAGACAAAAAATCAAGCCCTTATAATTTGCTGTAAACCAGGATTTTACCAAGAAAAGGCCCGGTTGCCTGCCTCTTGCTTTTCCGCACTGGCAAATCGGCGTGTTATCTCAGGATTTTTTTAAAAAGCATTTGTAAAAAAGACGTAACTACTTAAGAAACTGTTTGGATTTGGCTGCCGAAGATAAAAAGACGACTTTTTAGCCCGGCAAGTTCAATTCAAACAGCTCCTAAGAGATTGGGGGAAGAATTTTCAATTTCCTCCAAAAAACACCCCCTGCTAAATAGTTACAAAAAGATGTTGGAACTCACGTAAAAGCCATTTAAATGAAAAAGCAGGCCTATGAAACCACCTCAGAAAAAAACAACACTGTCTTCAAATTTGTGAGTGAAGGCAAACACGGGGCAATCACGAAGGTCATAGTGTTTACCTGTGTAGCCGGCGACACCTGGAATCTGGGCTTCGGCGACCAGCGCGAAGGCAACGATTTCGACGACCAGGTCATCACCAACAACCACGACCTCCGGAAAGTGATCCGCACCGTCACCAATACCGTGTATGACTTCCTGGAGGCACACCCTTATAGCAAAATTTACATCGAAGGGGTGGATGAACGCAGAAAAGCCCTGTACAACCATGTTTTTAAAAAAAATTGGAACGAAATCCGAACTCTATACAGCGTTTTTGCTTTTAGAATAGACACTCTTGAGAGTTACAACGTCGAGAATAATTACGAGTCTTTTGTAGTATCTAAAAAATTGGGGTAATTTTGAGAATCAGAGAGGACGGGAAACCCCGCCCGAGAAAACAGCCTTAGAGCTTGTTTGGGTTTTGGTGCTTGAGGCAAAAACGCAAACAAGCTCCTATCGAGCTACTATACTTTCCAGGACATGAAAGTGAAGCAATCAGGTACGACTACCACCAAAAAAGTGGACCTTGCCATCAGGCCATTGCAAAACAGCAAGCTCAATTGGTTAAAAATCAAAAAGGAAGGATACCCAAATCTTTCCTATTTCAATTCTATCAGAAGCATGACCCGCTTCCGCATAGCCTGGCTTCGCTATAAACATCCGGAGTGGGAGCTGGACAAAGTCACAGCCGATATACTCAACTGGTACGCCAAGGAGGTCCCGCAAGGTGTGCGCAGGGACATGAAAAAGTTTATGCGGCAGGAATGGGAAAACAAATGTTGGCTCAAAATCAATGCTGTTTCATTCGAGGTCATTTTTGGAGAAAAAGTCGAAGTCTGACTTCCGGTGCTGCCACCCGCATGCAAAACCCACGGTAGCTCCTCCTCCTTTTTATGAAAAACACGCCCAAATTGTGGAAGGAGGAAGTCTTTTTTCAAAACGAGATGTACATGTTATTTTTTCTTCGATGCTAAGGAGTTGAAAAAATGCTACTTCCGCATCCTGGCCCGGGATGCTCTGAATTCAAAAATCAGTAGGTTTGCCTCAAAACAACCGTCTATGCGACTGATTATCCTCGCCTCTTTTGCTGCCTTTTTTCTGCAAGCCTGCCACCAACAGGAGGTAGCAGACACCTTACTGCTAAACGGAAATTTTTACACCCTGGATAAAGAGAGACCCCATGCTGAAGCACTTGCCATTCGAGGCGGGCTAATCCTGCAATTGGGAACAAATGAAGAAATCCAAAAACTGAAAGGTGACCAGACGGAAGTCATTGACCTGGGGGGACAATTTTCCATGCCGGGCTTCATCGAGGGGCACGGCCATTTTTCGGGCATGGGCTTCAGCCTGATTGACCTGAATTTTTTAAAATCAAAAAACTGGAATGAGATCGTGCAGGCAGTAGCTGAAGCAGCCCAAACTGCCAAGCCCGGCGAATGGATCGTAGGCAGGGGCTGGCATCAGGAAAAATGGAACAAAGCCCTCGAAAGACACGTGCAGGGCTACCCCTACCACGATGACCTGAGCAAAGCGGCACCTCACAATCCGGTCCTACTGCGCCATGCCAGCGGGCATGCGCTCATAGCCAACAAGGCCGCCATGGATGCCGCAGGCATCTCCCTCGAAACACCGGATCCCAAAGGCGGGCGCATCGTTCGAAATGCTTCGGGAGAGGCCATCGGCGTGTTTGAGGAGCGTGCCATGGAGGCCATTTACAAAGTCCATCAGGAATACCTCGCTACCCTCACCGCCGAAGACCTGCTGAAGCGCTGGTACCAGGGTATTGAATTGGCACAGCAGGAGTGTCTGCGCCAGGGCGTCACCACGTTTGAAGATGCTGGCTCTTCCTTTGAGGAAATCGCCCGCTACAAGAAAATGGCCGATGAAGGTAAACTCGACATCCGCCTCTGGGCAATGCTGCGCCACAGTGCCGAAGAAATGAAAGACCGACTCAAAGGATTCCCCATCCTCAACGCCGGGCAGCATCACTTCACCTGTCGGGCTATCAAAACCGAGCTGGATGGCGCATTAGGCTCTTTTGGCGCCTGGTTGCTTCATGATTACGCCGACAAACCAGGGTTTAGCGGACAAAACACCACGCCCATACAAGAGGTGAAAGCCATCGCTATCCTCGCCCGGGATCATGGCATGCAACTCTGCGTGCACACCATCGGCGACCGGGCAAACCGGGAACTGCTGAATTTGATGGAAGAATTGACCACCGCCGAGGGCATGGATCTGAAAGCCCTGCGCTGGCGAAGTGAACACGCCCAACACATTGACCCACAGGATATTCCACGCTTTGCTAAACTGGGAGTCATCGCCGCCATGCAGGGCATCCACTGCACCAGCGACGCACCTTTCGTAGTCAAACGCCTCGGCCAGGAACGCGCCCGAACCGGCGCTTACCCTTGGCACAGCCTGCTCAATGCTGGAGCCGTGGTAGGTAATGGCACCGACGTCCCCGTCGAAGACATTTCCCCCATCGAATGTTTCTACGCCAGCGTCACCCGCAGACGCCACCAATCGAGCTTCTCAGGGCTGGAGTTTTTCCCCGAACAGAAAATGACGCGGGAACAGGCGATCTACAGCTACACCATGGCCAATGCGTATGCGGCTTTTGAGGAGAGCTGGAAAGGCTCGCTCTCGCCGGGCAAGGTCGCCGACATCGTCGTATTGTCGAACGACCTGTTGACCTGCTCCGACGAAGACATCCTGAAGACAAAGGTGGTCTTAACCATGGTAGGCGGGGTGGTCAAATACCAGGCTCCCCGTTAGAGCATATTGGGGTTTTAGTGCTTAGAGCTTGTTGCGTTTTGGTGCTTGAGCAGAGATGCTGTTGGAATTGAGCTTACCGGGCTGAAAAGGATGAGTTTTTTGTCCGGTTCTTAGCTTTTTGAAATTGCGTAGCATCTCCCTACGGAGTTGAAAAAAGGTAAAAAGCAGGCGAAAAAGGGCCGTTTTTTAGCCAAGTGACCAAACCGCAAACAAGCTCTTAGAGGCTCCTGTCAAAGTTTGAAAGACACAGAGCGCTTGCCTTCAAAGGTAGGTACAGAGCAAAAAGGCAAACACAAAAAAAACCGGCAGTGCTGCAATGCACTGCCGGTTTTTTCATTAACAACAATTTAGTAGAGAGTGTTTTTTAGGAGAAATCCTCATTTTTCCTAAGAGCTTGTTTGTGTTTTGGTACTTGAGCAGAGATGCTGTATGAATGGTTAGGAACGTGTCGGAAATAACTTATGCATTTGGGCGACGTCTTTTGGGCGCTGGCTGTGTTAGTGAAATAGTTACGTAGCTAAGGCTATGCGCCTATTTCACTGCCTTGCCAGCCCCCAAAATACACTCGCCGAAATACCCAACTTAGTTCCGGCACGTTCCTTAGGAACGTGTCGGAAATAACTTATGCATTTGGGCGGCGTCTTTTGGGCGCTGGCTGTGTTAGTGAAATAGTTACGTAGCTATGGCTATGCGCCTATTTCACTGCCTTGCCAGCCTCTAAAATACACTCGCCGAAATACCCAACTTAGTTCCGGCACGTTCCTTACCGGGCTAAAAAGGTGTCTTTTCCACCCAGCGCCAAGCAGCATCTGAAAACGAGCAATTTTTCGTCAATTTTTCTCCTTCTTTTCGTTGCGTAGCAGCACTACGGAACTAAAAAAAAAGGGGAAAAGTGGCGTAAAAGGGCCGTTTTTTGCCAAGTGACCCAATCGCAAACAAGCTCTAAAGAACACCCCGAATTGCGGGTGGAAAAAGAAGAGCAAAAATCCACTTTCACTCTGCTCTTTGCCGGCCTGCCTTGCAGTTACAAATCAATTATTTCCTAACTGGTAAACCGGGCCAGTTTTCGGAGAAAGTTTGGCCTCCGTACGGCGGTTCTTTGCTTTGTTCGCTTTGTTGTCGTTGGGAACGAGTGGAGCTGTATCGCCACGCCCTGCAACTGTCAGTTGCTCCGGTTTCACGCCCAATTTAATCAATCTTTTCACAACAGCCATTGCTCTGTCAACGCTCAGGTCCCAGTTGTTGTACCCAGCGCCGGCGGCATACTTCGTATTGTCGGCGTGGCCTTCGATAAGCAGGCGCATGTTCGGGTTGTTTTTCATAGCAGTGGCCAGTGACTCGACAGCCTTGCGCGCTTTGCGGTTCAAGCGGGAAGAGCCGGTAGCGTAATTCACTGGTTCGGCCAGGGTGACGATCATCTCGCCATTCTGGTCAGAAACAGCCACGTCACTGCTGTTGCCAAATGCCTCCTTAATGGTTTTAGCAATTTGAGCCTCTTTGTCAGCCAGTGCTTTTTTGGCAGCTTCCGCCTGCATTTTGGCTGCGTCAATGTCTTTGCGTAAGTTGGCAATGTCACCTTCGAATTTCGTCTTCTGGTTTTCCATTTCAGATTCCAGGTTAGCCACCTGTCCTTCCAGTGTGTTTATTTTCTGCTGGCTTTCAGCAAGCGAATTGGCCAGTGCGCTTTTTTCATCCATCAATTGCTGGAATTTTTTCTTGGAAACGCAGGAGGAAAGCGCAAGGGTCGCCACCATCAGAACAGTAAGTAATCTCAGTGTCAGGTTCATACTCATTTTGTTAGAATTTTAAAATTAGAAAATTTAGGCTCAAAGATAATTCAGATATGGATTGAACACTAAAATTCTAAGGTAAGTTAGTAGTAGTTTGTTCGTTGAACAAAGGTATGAATTGATACAATTTTTCCAGTAAGAAAGTTGAAATAGTTGGCTTTTCCTCCACAATTTAAAGAGATCTCAATCGCTGGTGGGGTTTATTCCCTGATTAAGAATGAGCGTGTTACGTAAACAAATTGCCCTTTATTCTGTACGGATGCTGTTATGGTGAAAACACCTCCTTTTTTTACCTTTTCAACGATGCGCATCAATTCTTCCGTGATGGTTCCTCGGCTGGTAGCATTCAGCATTCTCTTGTTTCTGGTAAAAGTAAATGCCAGCTCGTCCACGTAGTAGTGGTTGCCTTCGGGGTCGCGGACGTACACCTGCTGGGAGAGGTTTTCCTGGAGTTCGGCGGCGGTACTTGCTTCACCGCGCAAGGTACCCCAGGTGAGGCGGTAGTGTTCGGGGTCTTTTTCCCGCTCTTTGAGATAGAACTGAATGGGCAGGTTAAGCCGCACCTTTACCTTTTTTCCCATTTGTTCGCCAGGTTCCCAGGTGGGCATTCCGGCGATGACCCGCAGGGCAGCCTCTCCACAGCCATCGCCTATGTCTTTCAGCACGGCGGGATTTTGCACTTGGCCGTGTTCATCCACTACGAAACTCACGTAAACCGTGCCTTCTGTTCCGGCTTCTCTTGCAGCTTCGGGGTACACGAGATTCTGGGAAATGTAGCGCACGATCTCCCTGTCAGAGCATTGGCGCTTGGCTGTCGGAGCTTCTCCTGGTTGTCCGCAGCCGTGGAAGTATGGCATGGGGTCTGCCTGCGTAAAAACAGTGTCTGGATCGTATTGTGCAAAGAGCAGCTCACAATACAGCAGGATTGAGATGGCGACAAAAAACTTTCTCACAGTCTTGTTATTAGTGGCGTTAAAAAAAGCCGGACCTGCGTTTCCCTTCAGGGGTCCGTTTGCATTTCAAAAGACTAACAGTGGCTTGTTCTGGCGGAAAAACTATGCCAACCGCGCTATCCGAATACTTCCTCCAACACCTCGTGTGCATGAATGGCCGGGAAGTGTTCGAGGTGCAGCCGGTAGTAATCTATCAGGTTTTTGACAAAAGATTTCCGCTCCTGCCTGGTGAAGGCTACCCGATGGCTTTCTTCCTTTGGCAGCCGGAGCAGGTGCTCCATTTTCTGTGCTGAATCGGGGGCGATCCAGTAGTGGTGTGGTGGTTGGGCAGGCACAAAAATACCTTCCTGCATGTCGAAAAAGGAATTTTTTTGGAAAAATTCTCCTCCCGGCTGGAATCCGAGATGCTCCGTCAGGGCAAGTGTGAAATGGAGGTGCAGATTGATTACCGGGGTCCTGGTCTCATCGAGAAAGCGAAAATTCTCCAGTAAAAACTCGAACAGCTCGGGGTGCTCCTCGTGGCCGCGGATGGCTTTTTGCGCTATCTCTATCATGAACATGCCGACCGCTCTGCGCTGCATTTCAAAGGGAATAGCATGGTAAACGTGTAGGGGCTTGATTTCCTTCAGACGCATCAGATCCTTGTCTTCGCGGTGATAGGCCACTATCTCCACCAGGTTCATCATTTGCAAAAGGCCGGCACTCACCTTTGAATTCTGCGTCCTTACCCCGCTGATAATGTAGGAGCGCAAGCCCTTTGCCTCCGTGAAAATATCGGCAATGATGCTCGTCTCCGCGTATTTTCTCGTTTTAAAAATGATGCCTCTGCTCTTTATCAGCATAGCCTATGTTTTTTACACGTAGTCCTCCGACCCGGCGAAGTGGCGGTGTTTGCTGCCATCCTCCTCAGGAGGGACTTGAAAAAGGTGCTTCGGGAAATTCCCCGGGCCACTTGCCTGCACCTCTCCTCTCATCACAAGGTCAGCAACCCTTTACAACCTTACAAGTTTTCCCTTTGCAACATCCTTCTGCCCCAGTCTAATCCTGTAGAGATAAAGTCCGCCCGGTACAGCCTCACTCCAGGCCATCCTGCGAATGCTCTCCTTTGGCCTCGGATCTTCATGCAGAAGGGCAACTAAGCGCCCCTGAGCATTGTAAATTTCTATCTCCACAGGGATGTTTGCCGGTGTCAAAAATTCAAAGCGCACCTCGCCGGCAGAAGGATTAGGGTAAACGAGGACGGCTTTGGGGTTGCCCGGATCAGGTGTCGGAGCGATGGAGGTAGTGTCTTTCCACTGCTCGTCCATCCAGGCCAGGCGATTGGCCAGCCAGTTGCTGAAGTAGTTCAGTTCCTCCTCGTAGCTACCACCGACGAAGGCGTTGGGCCAGACGTATTGATGAAGGATAGGCCAGCGTTGGAAGTTGCGCTGAGCCGGCTCCTGGAGCATGTTGGTCAGCGAGTCGAGCAGGTGGAAAATTCGCTCGTCGGAGAGGCTGGTTTGCCGGAGTTCCCGCCAGTTTTTGGCCAGGCCCTCCTGGAATCCCGGTTCGTTCCACAACTTGAGCCACCAGAATTGGATAGACCAGGAGTCGGAGGGGCAAAAGTCGTTGAAGTGAATAGCCCAGCCTTCGGTGCTGGGGCCGATGCAGTAATCCACATTGCCAAAGCCGAGATTGAAGTCCCAGACAGGCCCCATTTTCAGCCGTTCGTCCTTGCTGTCCCTGTCTTTGTGCATAAAGGTACTCAAGCGGTAGCCATCCACATTGCGGCTCATTTCCTGGATGTAAATAAACTGGTGCAGCGAGGGCACATCGAAAAATTTGGGATAGCCTTCAACCGAATCGGCGAAAAGGGGGGACATCATGACGTCCTCCATGGCATTGATGTAGTTCTTGATGTAAGTTTTTTGCTGTGGAGTTATATCTTGTACTTTGGGGTAGTGATACTGGTAGTACACTTTGCCGCTGGCCCCTGGGTAGGGAGGATAAGCCGAAGGGAAGCCCTCGGAAAAGGCCCCGTCCCATTTGTCAAATTTAAGGATATAGCCCCCGGTAAGCTCATCGCCTGAATTGATATCCGAGGTTAGCTCGCTGATATTCACCCTGTTTTTGTCCCGTTTTATCTTTTCTGTCAAAATATAGACCCCTCGGTAATCGCCGTTGATCACCACTTCGCAAAACTTCACCCTGGGGGCATATTCCATGATCCAGCCGGCCAGGATGTAAGCCATGGCATTGCGCACCAGGCTCTTGTCGCTGTAGGGACCGTGCAGCACCCAGTCGTTTTCTTTAGGGAATCCAAGCAGGGAGACGTTTTTGGCCGTGCTGTCGGGGTTCCGGGTTTCCATGGCATAGCCTTTTTTGCTGAATCCCTGGGAAGAGCTGCCTCTAAGCTCAATCCCTATATTTCCATCGTAGTCGTTGTACGCATCGTTGAGGTGGTTGAGCACACCTTCGCCATTCCAGATCACGCCAAGGTGGGCCGCCACCTTCGGCTCATCGGGTATGCTCACGCCATTTTCTGTCGTGATGACGAGGATGGGCAAATTAGAGGACTGAAGTAGTGCCTGTGCTCCGAGCGTGACGCAGGTGAGCAGGGCCAGGGTAAAAAAGAAGGTGCGAAGGCGCATCATATTGTAGCTGGGTTTGCAATTTTCACAAAAACTAAGAAGCTGCCCGGAATTTGTTTCATCGCTGGCGAAAAAGACGACTTTTTAGTCCGGCAAGCTCAATTCAAACAGCTTCCAAGACAGGAGCTAAGTTGCTGAATGCCTGTCGTCCCTCCAATATCCCAGAATGTATCGGCAACGACTCAGCGTTGTTTTTCATGCAGGCAACCTCGTTATTTTCCTTTCAAAAGCCGAAAATTGGCAAAAAATTTCACGCTTTCAGCCCGGCATCCGATCTCCAACAAGCTCTGGATCCAAAAGCTTCTTCAAAATTAGGCATTTTCGTCAATGCCCCGATAAAAGATTCCCGCTTCCCGCCGTACTCTGTCAAGTGTTTCCGACAGCAGCAGGCTGAACTCAAGTGGCAGTTTTTCGCTTTGGGTTTTGCCTGCCAGCAGGCAGCGGTGTACCTCTTCGATCTCGTGGCAGTAGCCATGCCCCAGGAAGGGCATGGCCAGGTGCTCGCTATTTTTTTCATAAAAAGAAATCGAAAGCTCCCTGGGTTGATGGAAGCGGCTGTGTAGGCACATCGTTCCACTTTCGCCGTACAAAAAGGCTTCCGTGGTGGTGTCCATTGCGATGGAGGCGTCCAGAATGGCCATGCGTCCGCCGCTATAACGCAGGAGCATAGCGCAGCTTTCATCGGCTCCTGTTTTGCCAAAAACTGCTGTTGCCTTTATCTCATCTGGTCTGCCCCAGAGAAGGGTGGCGAGGAAGACCGGGTAAATCCCCACGTCGAGCAAGGAGCCGCCTCCCAGGTCGAGATTGAACACCCGGTGCGCCGGTGAGAAGGCTGCCCGAAAGCCAAAATCTGCCCGGATGGTCTTCAACTCGCCGATGATGCCGCTGTGGAGCAGCCGGAGCGTCTCCTCGAACAGTGGGATGAATCTCGTCCAAATGGCTTCCATCAGAAAGGTGCGGTTGCTGCGCGCCACTTCGACCATCCTCGCCACTTGTGTGCTGTTCATCGCCAGCGGCTTTTCACACAACACGGGGATTTTTTCATTCAGGCAAAGGACGGCATGTTCCAGATGCTCCGAATGTGGAGAAGCCACATAGACCACATCCAGGCCCGGGCAGCTCAGCAGGTCTTCGTACCGGCCGTAAGCATGGGTAGCACCGTACTGCCGGGCAAATTCACCTGCCCGCTCCATGGAGCGGGAGGCCACGGCATGTAGTCTGGCATGCTCCGCCAACAAAAGATCATGTGCAAACTTGTGGGCTATACGGCCCGGTGCAATGATACCCCAGTTGATATTTTTTTCCATAATCCGCAGGATGGGTTGCCGTTTAGAGATTGTTTGCGTTTTAGTGCTTGAGCAGAGATGCTGTTGGGATGGAGCTTAGGAACGTGTCGGAAATAACTTACGCATTTGGGCGGCGTCTTTTGGGCGCTGGCTGCGTTAGTTATTTCCGACACGTTCCTGAGCGGAGTACAAGTACGGAACAAAAATAGGAGTAAAAGCGCTGGCTTTTGCATCGGCTCAGGGGAAAAAGAACGGAAGGGTCAGCCCGAAAGTTGCCCGCGCAAAGCCTGCAGGAATTTTTATCAAAAGCTAAGTCAGGATCGAAGGAAAAATAAAATATACATTTATTTTCATAATTTCTACTACAGGTTTTCAAAAGTGATTAGTACAATTTATTAATGCCCCGTTTCTTATTTCCCTTTGCCGGAGCAGCGAAATCCGGCTTCAGTCCATTTGAGCAATTGAGAGCTATCGGAGTTTTTGCGGGCAAGGTGGTATGAAAGCGCCCTGCTCTCCATCCTCAGCCGGGTTTATGTTTGAAATGGCTATTTTTACCCGCAAGAATTGAGTACCGGGGAAAATGTCCCCGCTTGTATTTGCAACTGCCCAAAGGAGGTGTGAAAAAGAGGTATTCTTCCTGATAACACTCCACTACCCGGCAGTCAGGCTTCTAAAAACTTTCTGCTATGCAAAAAATCACACTGTTAAAGATTTTTATCGCGTTTCTCTCCGCCCAGGTGGTTGTATTTGCCCAGAAGCCTTCGGGCTATCAAATACCACCCCAGGCCATTGCCAGCCTCATTGATGCTGCCCAGACGCCGGGCGTCTCGCTGAGTCCTGACAACCGTTGGATGCTCCTGCTGGACCGACCTGGCCTGCCTTCCATTGAGGAAGTAGGACAGGAGGAGCTGCGCCTGGCGGGCATTCGCATCAACCCCCGCACAAACGGACCCAGCAGGACTTCCTACTTCTCGAATCTGGTAATTTGCCCGGTTGAAGATGGTGCAGCAACCAAAACGGTGCAAGGGCTGCCCGAAAGCCCCAAAATAACCAACCTGAGCTGGTCCCCCGACGGTGCGACCATTGCCTTCCTCCATACTGTACCCCAGGGTATCGAGCTGTGGGCAGTGGATCTAGCCAGTGCTAAAGCCCGCCGCCTCACGGGTCCTGTGGTCAATGCGGCGCTACCTGGAAGCTTCAGCTGGTTTTCAGACAGCAAAACGTTGATCTTCAAGCAGGTAATACCCGGTCGCGGGCAAGTGCCTCCCAGGCCTGCCGTCCCTGTCGGCCCCGTCGTTCAGTCGAACGAAGGAGAAGCAGCTCCGGTTCGCACGTATCAGGATCTGCTCAACGACCCCTACGACGAGCAGCTCTTTGAGTATTACGCCACTGCACAGTTGACCCTGCTCCAGCTTGCGACAGGAAAAACCACGCCTATTGCCACTGGTATTTTTAAGGGTTTTTCCCCCTCACCCGACGGCAACTACGTACTCGTTTCGCAAGTCAAAAGGCCCTTTTCCTATATCGTGCCCTACTCCAGGTTTCCCGAATCAGTGACTGTTTACAGCCGTCAGGGCAAGCCGCTGCGCCAGATTGCCGACCTGCCTGCAGCCGAAAACATCCCCAAAGGTTTCAATGCTGTGCCCGAAGGCCCGCGCAGTTTTACCTGGCGCTCCGACAAGCCCGCTTCACTCTACTGGGTGGAAGCTCAGGACGGCGGCGACCCGAACCGGCAGGCCGCGGTGCGCGACCAACAGTTTTTCCTGGAAGCACCTTTCAGCAGCCAGCCCAAGGAAGGCATATCTTTCCACCTGCGCTATGGCGGCGTCACCTGGGGCGACGGCCGCCTGGCAATAGCCTACGAATCCTGGTGGCAGACCCGACAGTCCGTAACACGTCGCTGGCAACCGGACGATCTGGCAGCGGCACCCACCTTGCTGTTCGACCGCTCTTCGGAAGACCGCTACAGCGACCCGGGCCGGTTTGAAACAACTTTAAACAAATACGGGCGAAGCGTGCTGATGACTGCAGATGGCGGCAAATCACTCTTCCTCATAGGGCAGGGAGCATCCCCTGAAGGCAACCGCCCTTTCGTGGACAAATTCGACATTGCCACAAAAGCCACTACCCGGCTTTGGCGGTCTGAGGCACCCTACTACGAAACGCCCGTTTCCATCGTGGACGAAGACAAGGGCCTGGTGCTAACCCGCCGGGAAGCCAACTACGAGCCGCCGAATTACTTCCTGCGCAACCTGAATAATGGCAAACTTGCGCAGTTGACGACTTTCCCCAATCCATTCGCTGCCCTGGCAGGGGTGAAAAAAGAGCTTGTCAAATTCAAGCGAGCCGACGGGCTGGAGATGACGGGCACGCTTTACCTGCCGGCAGGCTACGACAAGGAGCGCGATGGCAGGCTCCCCGTGCTGATGTGGGCCTATCCCCGCGAGTACAAAAATGCGGATGCTGCTGGTCAGGTCAGCGGCTCGCCCTACGAGTTTATCCGCACGGGCTGGTCTTCTCCCATTCTCTGGGTGACGCAGGGTTTTGCCGTTTTTGACAACGTCGCCATGCCGGTAGTGGGTGCCGAGCCAAACGAAACTTTCGTGGAACAACTCCGTGCAAACGCCGAAGCAGCGATTAACACGATGGTGGACATGGGCATCGGCGATCGCCAGCGCATAGGTGTCGGCGGTCACTCCTACGGAGCCTTTATGACTGCTAACCTGCTGGCTCACACGGATTTATTTGCTGCCGGTATCGCCCGCAGCGGCGCCTACAACCGCACACTGACGCCCTTCGGCTTCCAGTCCGAAGAGCGCACCTACTGGGAAGCACCGGAAACCTACTACAAAATGTCTCCTTTTAATTACGCCGATAAAATCAAGGAGCCGCTGCTGCTCATTCACGGCGAGGCAGACAACAACTCGGGTACTTTCCCCATGCAGAGCGAGCGGATGTACGCCGCATTGAAAGGACACGGCGCAACCGTGCGCCTGGTGATGTTACCACACGAGAGCCACGGCTACCAAGCCCGGGAATCCATTATGCACACGGCTTGGGAAATGGATCAGTGGCTGGAAAAATACGTAAAAAACAGGAAGGAAAATCCTTGAAAAGAAACCGTTCAGGCATTGCAAAACGCAGGCAGCAGCAGCAATTCTATTTTCTGCTGCTGCTGCATTTTGAGGTGTTTTTTTTGGAAAAAAAGATCTCACTTTGCTCCGGAAAACACTCCTGCCGGGCCATTACATATTTTTGAGGATCAGCTCTGCCAGGTCGTACACCTTCACTTTGTCCTGTGCCTCTTTTGCCTTGATGCCGTCTTCCATCATCGTCAGGCAGAAGGGGCAGTTTACGGCCAGGATTTCGGCTTCGGTTTCGAGGACTTCTTCGGTTCTCTCTATGTTGATGCGCCTGTCGCCTTGTTCTTCCTCCTTCCAAAACTGCGCACCGCCGGCACCACAGCAAAGGCCATTGCTGCGGTTGCGCCGCATCTCCACCAGATTGGCGTCAAGTTCGGCGAGTACGGAGCGGGGAGCCTCGTAAACACTGTTGGCGCGGCCGAGGTAGCAAGAGTCATGGTAGGTAATTTTTTTGCCTTTAAAATCCCCACCTTCAATCTTCAGTCGCCCCTCGGCAAACAGGCTCTGAAGGAATTGCGTGTGGTGCATCACTTCGTAGTTGCCGCCGAGTTCGGGGTATTCATTTTTCAAAATATTAAAGCCATGCGGGCAGATCGTCACGATCTTTTTCACCTTGTACATGTTCAGCACGGCGATGTTCTGCTGCGCCAACATTTGGAACAGGAACTCATTTCCGGCACGCCGGGCCGGGTCGCCGGTGCAGTTCTCTTCCTTACCCAGGATGGCGAAGTCCACGCCTGCCTTTTGTAAGATTTTAGCAAAAGCAATCGTCACTTTTTGTGCTCTGTCGTCGAAGCTGCCTGCACAGCCTACCCAGAAAAGCACCTCGGGCTGGTGGCCCTCTGCAGCCATTTCGGCCATCGTTTTGATTGTGGTCATATCATTAAGTTGTTTAAAGGCTCCTTGAGGTCGCCTCTGATGGCTAGATGGCCGTGCCTGCGAAATGTGTGTCGCTCCTTCGCAGCAATCCATCTAAGCATCGCATGAAGAAGGGTGCCGGAAATATCCAGTTCAATTTCCGACACCCTCTTTAGAATCCCTTGTTGACGAGGATTTTTTGGGTAAAAAGCTGCCTGTCCTCTCCACTGATTGTCAGCAGGTACAGGCCTGGGGGGAGCGCTCTGTCCATCTTGACAGATTGCCCGCCTTCCATTTTTTTAAAAAAGACCAACCTGCCGGCCAGGTCAAAGAGGCGAAGAACGAGCGGCTTTGCGAAGGAGATACCTTCGCATTGCAGGTCCATGCCGGGTTGAAAGGGGTTAGGAACCCGGCAGGGGCAGCGTTCTGCTTCTGCTGCCGAGGCGGTCTGGTGATGCAGCCGCCAGTAAAAGTCGCAACTGCTCAACATTTTCCATTCGTTGATCTGCCACTGGGATACCTCAAGGCGGATCAGGTTGGCTTCGTCATCGTACACATAGTTAGTCGTAAAGAGGTTGACCCACTGCGTGCCGTTCCAGGCCAACTCAATGCGGAAGGTGAGTTTTCCACCATCGTCGAAATTTTGGAGGATGCGGCTCTGGTCGGCCCAGTTGCTGCTGAGGGTATTCCAAAGCTGCACCGTCTCCTCCACCTGGTAGCCATTTTCGTCGTAGTTTTTCACCGTGCGGCTGCTTTTTTCCCATGCAGAAGTCGCACTGTTAAAAATTTCGGTGATATTTTCTATCTCTTGCTCAGGCACCTGGCTATCGTAGATGTAGGAAGTGCGGCTGAGGTCGTAGTAGTTATTGTCCTGTTGTTTCCAGAGTTGGAACTTCGTTTGAATCAATTGGCCATTGGCATTGCGGGCATACAGTATGCGAAAGTTCTTTCTCCAGGAGCCAGATCCTTCCTCCCAAAGGTCATGGGTGAGCGTTTCTGCAAAGCCACTTGCATTGTAGATGGTGTGGGTCTGGTCCACGTTTTTCCAATTGCTGCCGCTCCACTGCTGGTTGAGGGTATGCGTAAAGTTGCCCAGTTGATTGGACGTGTACTGGGTTCGTATAGAATTCTGCCAGGTCGCTGTCACCGTGTCCCACTGCTGTCCGGTCTGTATTGCCAGGAAGCCTTGAGCATCGTACTGGTAGGTGGTAAGTTCGAGGTTTCGCCAAGTAGAAAGCCAGGCGGGGAGCTCCTCTTTCCGGCTCAAAAGGATTTGACCTTCTTCAGTGAAGTCAAGATTGTACAAGCGTTGCGTCGGGACAGTAGTCTGGCTCGCCGGGTCGTGGGCGTAGCAGTAGGACGAGTCCACGACGTAAAAATCCTGGGCTGATAGCGACAGGGCAAAGAGGATAAAATAAGAAAGGGAAAAAGACTTGAGCATTTTAAAAAGCACTTTCCTGAAAGGGAACCAATTAAAAATTTTAGTTCATACCCGTTCTGTCCAGGCATCTCTGGGCGTTGGGACGGACCAGGCGGCCTGGTTGTTTTCCAGGCTATTGAAAAGCGTGAGCCAGTCGCCAGGCCCTGCGCTCTGCATCAGAATTTCGTGGCGGCGCAGTTGCAGGATGATATCCAGTGGGCTGATCAGCACGGGGCAAGCTTCTACGCAGGCGTTGCAGGTGGTACAGGCGTGCAGCTCTTCGGGTTGAATGCGGTCGAAGAGCGTCTTGCCATCATCGTAGTTATCTTTGGTTAGAACGACGCCCTCGCTTCGCTTGTCTGCTGCGATAAATTCGGGATTGCCGGAGTCGAGGTTTCTGCCGATCTCCTCAGCCCGGTCCCGCACATCCATCATAATTTTTCGGGGGCTGAGCAATTTCCCCGTCAGGTTAGCCGGGCAGACGGCAGTACAGCGCCCGCACTCTGTGCAGGCGTAGGCATCCATCACGTTTTTCCAGGAAAGGCTAAACACATCGTTGGCGCCGAAGAATAATTCTTCCTCTGCTTCTGCCTGTGGCTCGGTGGCAGCGTCGGGGTTCAGCATATTGGCTACCTCCTGCTGGATTTTCGGCATGTTGCTGATTTCGCCTTTGGGTTTGAGAGATGCGTACCAGGTATTCGGGAAGGCAAGGAACAAGTGCAGGTGTTTGGAAAAAGGCAGGTAGTTTAAAAAGCCGAACACCACCAGCACATGCAACCACCAGCCAAAGCGCTCGATGCCGATGAGGGTGCCCTCGCTCAGTCCGCCGAACAAGGCAGGTCCCAGGAAGCGGCTCACTGCGAAGTCGGGCAGGTCAGTATAATGAGCGGAGCCTATGCTTTGCAGCACCGTGTCAGCACCGTTCATGCTGAAGATACCGATGAGTAGCAGTATTTCACCCAACAAAATGAGGTTGGCATCGAGGAAGGGCCAACCTTTCATCTCTGGCTTGTGAAAACGGGGCAGCCTGAGCAGGTTGCGCCGTGCCAGGAAAATCAGGGTGGCGACAAAAGCCAGCACGCTCAATATTTCGATAAAGCTGATGGCAAAGGTGTAAAAGCCGCCAAGTGCGACACCAAAAGCGCGGTGTTTTCCGCTGAAGCCGTCCACCAGTATTTCAATCAGCTCTACCTGGGTAAGCAGGAAGGCCACGTAAATAAACAGGTGAAAAACACCCGGTATCCAGCGCTTAAACATTTTTTTCTGGCCAAAGGCGATGAGCAGCACGTTGCGCCAGCGCCGGCTGCGCCCGCCAGTGCCTCCCGGCCCTAAGGGGTCTTCTGCTGGCGTATCCTGGCCGAGCAGAATGTTGCGGCGGACTTTCATATAATTTTTCCCTGCAAAATAAAAGGATGCCAGGGTGATGAGTATGAAAAGGATGATTTGCAGCATGGTGTTTCGTTGAACGTTTACAAAATAAGCCGTTTTTGAGAGCGGGCTAAAAGTACAACAATCCGCAATGGTCGCCAAAATGATATGTTTGGAAGCGCTATTGAAAAATTTATTTTGCAGCGAAGTGCCGGCACTTCGCCGAGCAGCAGCAGGGGGCCTGAGCACGAGCCTGTTTCATACACCAAACCGCCACCTACCGAAACAAAAAATCTTCAGAGGGATGTTTTTTTAAAAATTCCTTTGAATTTTTAAAAAAACATCCCTCTGAAAGGTTATTTGGCAGCGACCGCTGCCAGTTGGCTTTTGATACAGCCTCTATATCGGCTCTCAAAGAGCTTGTTGAGGCTGGCATTGCTGGGTTTGTCTTGCGTCAGGGCCTTCAGGCTGTACAATTTCTTGACAGATATTGCCCCAAAACAAATACATCGCCAACGTTTCTTTTTCTTTTAACCGGCACACGGATGAATCTCAGGCAGCACCTCCACCACCACGTTTACCCCGCATTTTTGCTGCGGCACCCGCCACTCATTGAGCTGGTGTACGCTTGGAACCGCGTATTTCTACTGCGAAACCGCCTCGTACTGCAGGCTCTGTGCGCCGAACTCCGCCTACTGCCTCCCGGCAGTCTCATCGTGGATGCAGGCTGCGGAGATGGCCTCCACGTTTTTTCTACCAGCCAAAAGTTCAGGCAGCTCCGGTTTTGGGGCGTGGATAAAATCGTGGACAACATCGCTTTTTGCAAGAAACGCGCTGCCCGCCTCCCCTCTGCCCAGGGGCGCTTTGAGTTTTTCCATCAGCACCTTGAGGAACTCTCCCTTCCCGAAAACAGCAACCTGGTCCTCTGTGTCGGCACCCTGCAATACATCAGCGAGGACCGGCAGGTGCTCGCTAATTTTCACAAAGTACTGAACACCAGGGGGAAGCTCCTCCTCTACGTGCCTGTCAACGGGCGCACCATCCTGCCGCTGTACCGCTATTTTTTAAAAAAAACAGACCACTACGAAAAGAGCCAGCAGCGCAAGCGGGTGTACACGCCACAAGAGATTTTTGAAAAAACAGAAGCAGCGGGTTTCACACTGCTGGAGCGGCGTTTCAACTACGGACTCATCGGCATTGCAGGCCACGAGCTATATTCCCTGCTGCTCATGGGCGCAAGCAGGCTGGGTGCGTGGGCATGGCTGCTGCTGCCTTTATTCCTGTTGCTGCTACCTCTGGTGTTGTTGCTGAAAACAGTGGATTATATTTTACCCAAAAAAAGGGGAAACGGATTGCTCATCATAGCAGAAAAGCGAAATTGACCTTTTGTTCGTCCAAAAATTTTACCTCCCAGAAACAGAACTTCTAAATTTCCATTTACTTCTCTTAGAGCTTGTTTGCGATGGGGTTACTTGGTCAAAAACGGCTCTTTTTCGTTCTGTTTTTTACCTTTTTTTAAATCTGTAGCACTGCTACGCCACTCCAAAAAGCTAAAAGCCTGACAAAAAATTGCTCGTTTTCAGAAGCTTTTTGAATTTAGCTCACCGGGCTAAAAAAGCATCTTTTCCTCACCGGAAGCCAAATCCAAACAGCTTCTCAAAGAGGGGTGTCTTCTTCGCCTCCGTAGGTAGCGGTTTGGCGTATGAGACAGACCTCTGCTAAATAGTTACAAAAAACGCATTTTTATGAAAAACGATTTAGTCCTACTGCCTTTGTTGCTCCTTTTATCCACAATATCCTACGGGCAAAAAGGCATCGCCGGAGACTGGCACGGAGTACTCGACATCCAAGGTGTTGCCCAACTCCGCCTCGTCTTCCATATTTCAGTACTGGAAGGCCAACTATCGGCTACGCTTGACAGCCCCGACCAGGGTGCCTTTGGCATACCGGCGGGTGAGCTGAGCTTTACACCTCCCCACCTGACGATTAAAATGCCTGCACTCATGGCCGAATACGCCGCCGAAGTCAACGGGGATTTCAGCCAACTCGACGGTACCTTCACGCAACGAGGCATGGCTTTCCCGCTCGTGATGCAGCGCGAGGTCATCCAAAAAGAGGAGCCTGCCAGGCCCCAGGAGCCGAAGCCTCCCTTCCCTTACCGGGAAGAGGAGTTGAGTTTTGAAAATACAGCAGCAGGCATCCGCCTTGCGGGCACACTGACCCTGCCGGAAAACAAGGACAAATTCCCCCTCGTCGTGCTGGTAAGTGGCAGCGGCCCCCAGAATCGCAATGAGGAAGTTTTTGCACACAAGCCCTTCCTCGTCTTGGCTGACTACCTCACCCGCAAGGGCATCGGCGTGCTACGCTACGACGACCGGGGCGTAGGCAGCTCAACGGGCAACTTCGCAGCAGCTACCACCGCCGATTTTGCCACAGATGCGCTGGCAGCCGTGCAGTACCTGAAAAGCCGACCTGACTTAAAAAACTGTAAAATCGGCATCATAGGCCATTCAGAGGGCGGGTTGATAGCGCCAATGGTCGCTGCCCAATCAGATGATCCGGACTTCATCGTGCTGCTTGCCGGTCCCGGCCTGCGGGGCGCCGAGGTGCTGCTCAGGCAAATCCAGTTGGTTGCAGAGGCAGAGGGAGCAGACAAAGAACACATAGAAAAAGCAGTGGCAGACAACCGGGCAGCTTTTGATCTCGTCCTCACACTGGAGGATACTGCACAGCTTCGCCAAAAAATGACTGCCCTGGTGACGCAGCAGTACGAGCAGCTCCCGGAAGCGGAGCGCAAGTCGGCTGGCCCCTTGGAGACATACCGGCAGCAGGCACTGTCAACGGTTCTTTCACCCTGGATGCGCTTTTTCCTGCGCTACGACCCGGCCGAAAACCTGCGCCGCGTGAAATGCCCCGTCCTTGCACTCAACGGCGAAAAGGATATTCAGGTAGAGCCTGAATCTAACCTCGCAGCACTTCGCTCGGTCTTGCAAAAGGCAGGGAACGACCACTTTACCCTGAAGATCCTGCCAGGTCTGAACCACCTGTTCCAGACCTGCAAAACCTGTTCATCCTCTGAATACCATGAACTCGAAGAAACTTTTGCACCGGCAGCGCTGGCAGAGATCGCGGACTGGATTTTGGAAATTACAGCGGAATAAAAGGGCCTAAGCCAGACTGGGGGATTTCAAAACATACGCTAAGAAGCTGTTTGAATTTAGCTCACCGGGTTAAATTCAAACAGCTTCTTAGCTGGAAGGAATTATCAGATTTTACTGGCTTTTTGCAAAACATCAGAATAGCCTATAGATAAAAAATCTTGCCGCTAAGTCATTGAAAAACAGCCAGTCCTGCTCGTAATGAAGCCTTGTGTTGCTACTTTTTGATAGCCCCACTCACTAATTTCAGGTATCCTACCCATAGTTTTTATGATTGGCTGAAGGAAGTCCTTAGTTTACCTTTGTCTTTAGATTTTGTCTAAATAAACAATATGCGACTATACCAACACGGGGTAAGATGGACTTTCTGTTCAATATTTCTGAGCACCATTAGTTTACAAACCAACTTTGCACAACAAGACACCCTAACAAGTAACACACTGAGAATCAACGAAGTATGGACTAAGCTACGCTTCAACTCCTACGGTGTGGTCAACTACTATGCCTTTGACTGGGAGACGCTGCCCGACCGCCGAAATGCCTTCGATCCAGAGCGCTTGAATCTCTACCTCTACTACGATTTCAATAAAAAGCTGGAGTTCAAATCGGAAATTGAGTTCGAGCACGGCGGCACAGGCACCACGATGGCCTTCGACCCACTGGAAGAGTTCGGCGAGTTCGAGCAGGAGGTAGAAAAAGGCGGTGCAGTCGTTTTGGAGCAAATCAACCTCCAGTTCAAGTGGCGACCCAGCCTCAAGCTTCGGGTGGGCAAAATGCGCGTTTACATGGGCAATGCCTCCAAGCAGGACCAACCACGGGAGTATTTCACTGCCTACCGCTCTGAGGCCGAGAACACCATCCTGCCGCTAGGCTGGTACGAGACTGGCGTCGAGCTTTCCGGCGACATCACCCTGCGCACAGACCGGGAGTACCCCAAACTCAGCTACAAAGCTTACCTCATCAGTGGCCTCGACAACACGGGGTTCAACTCCGCCAACTGGGTGCGCCGGGGTTACCAGACCCGCTTCGAGACTATCAACGCCGACAATCTCGCCGGGGCCTTCCGCCTTGACTACATCTTCGCAAAGGGCAGCGAAATCGGCATCTGCGCCTACGCTGGGAACACTACCGGCAACCGGCCCAAGAACGACCTCAAACAAGACGTCTGGCTCACTTTCGGCGACCTGCATTTCGCACTCGAAGCACACCCGCTCCGGGCGAGAGCCTACGCTATGTACGGTTATGTGCAGAACAGCGACGCCCTCAGCGCCGCCAACCGCCACCTATCGAACAACCTCAACGTGAAGCGCACCCCCGTGGCCGAAACCGCTGCCGGGGCCTACGCCGAATTGGCCTACGATTTTTTGCCTTTACTGAAAAAAACGGCTACACACCAGCTCTACGTCTTCGGTCGGGCAGAGTGGTACGATAGCATGCTGAGTACCGTTGGCAACGTCTCCGACAATCCTCGCTACGAGCGGCAGGTGCTGACGATTGGGCTGAACTACTTCCCATTGCCGGCCGTGGTTTTCAAGGCGCACTACGCCTGGCGCTCTCTCGGCTCGGGTGAACAAGAGGATACTTTCGCTCTCGGAATGGGCTTCGATTTTTAACATAAAACTTTGTAAATCATCTTTTTAAAATGAAAAACAAATTCAAGATTCTAATCTTCACACTCACCAGTTTGTTTTTTGCTGCCTGCAGTACCGACGATGATCCTTTGATCGTAGAGGCTGATTTCAGCGCCGAACTGGCCAATATCGGCAGCAACGTCATCGTGGGAACTTACACTGACCTGAAGGAAAAAGGCTTGGCGCTTCAAGTTGCAACCGCCCGCTTGGAAGCCAACCCTACCGCTGACAACCTCGCCGCAGCAAAAGCCGCGTGGGTAGCTGCCCGTTCGCCATGGGAGCAGTCAGAAGGCTTCCTGTTTGGCCCTGTTGACGAGGAAGGACTGGATCCCTCGCTTGACTCCTGGCCTGTGAACGTGGCTGACTTAAACAACGTGCTTGCCAGCAGCTACGAGCTCACCGCCAGTTTTTTGGCGGCGCAGGAAGGCACGCTCAAGGGCTTCCACACCATTGAATTTTTGCTTTGGGGTGCAACGGGAACTAAGACCGTTGACCAATTCACGGCCCGTGAGTTCAAGTACCTGGCCGCTGCAGCCGAGGCAATCACAAACGACGTGAGCGCACTTGCCGGGCTTTGGCTGGCTACCGACGGCAACTACGTGAGCAACCTGCTCACAGCTGGCCAGAACCATGTTTTCCCAAGCCAGAAATCAGCAGTAGAACAAATCGTGGACGCCCTTGTGGTCATCGCTGACGAGGTGGCCAACGGCAAAATCAACGAGCCGTTTGCCGCCCAGGACCTCACACTCGAGGAGTCCCGTTTCAGCGCCAATTCCAAGGCTGACTTTGCCGACAACATGCGTAGCATCCAAAACATTTACCTAGGCAAATATGGCAGTAAGGGCACCGGCGAGGGCATCACTACCATCGTCGGTGAGGCAGACCCAACGATGGATGCCAAGGTGAGGGCGGCTATTGCGGCAGCAATTACCTCCATTGAGGGCATCCCCGGCACGTTCAGCGAGGCCATTTTCCAAAACCCTAACGACATCAAGGCAGCGCAGCAAGCAGTGCGTAATTTACAAACCGTGCTGGAAGGTGAGGTGCTGCCACTGATTCGAGAATTGTAACCACTTAGGAGGGTGTAGCTGCATCAAAAGGTCAATGGCTGCAACAGTCGTAAAATAACTTTTCAAAAAGGATGTTTTTTAAAATTTTCTATTGACGCTTCAAGAAATATCCCGCTTTGAAAAATTTTATTCGTCGCCAGCAGCGGCGATTTGACTTAGCACATGTTTGCGATTTGCTCCCCTGGTCAACGGCCCTTTTTCGTCCTGTTTTTTACCTTTTTTCAAATCCGTAGCGCTGCTACGCCACTTCAAAAAGCTAAAAACCTGACGAAAAATTGCTCGTTTTCAGATGCTGTTGGGGCTGGGCTGCCAGAGATAAAAAGAATGGATTTTTTGTCCAGAGCAAAGGAAATTTTGAAAGAATAGCCTTAGCTATTGCTGAAAAATTGGCTTGGCTCTGGGCGGAAAAGACACCTTTTTAGCCCGGTAAGCTCCATCCCAACAGCATCTCTGCTCAAGCACCAAAACACAAACAAGCTCTAAAACGCAAACAAGCACTTATGAGGCAAGCTCCCGCTAATTATAAAAGACATGAAAGCACACAGTCTATTCGCCGCCATTTTTCTCCTGATTCTTTCTTGTAAAAAGCAGGATGACGACTCAAGCACCCTCCCCGACGGCACCCTCGCTGGGGGCGAAACCACCGTTTTTGTCGAAGGGGCTGATGCCTACACCCTGCCGCTTGCCAACCTACCGATGGAAGGGAGGCTTCGGCATCTCCAGTCCGACGCCAACTTCGAGGCGCAGTTCGTGACGCACCCTGCAACGGTGCAGGGTGGACTTGGTCCCATTTTCAACCAAAACTCCTGTGAGAGCTGCCACCTCCGCAACGGGCGCAGCGTGGTGCCTGCTTTCCCGGGCGATGCCTCAACAGGCCTGCTGCTGCGCCTCAGCCTACCTGGCCAAAACGAGTATGGGGGGCCGTTGCCTGTGCCAGGTTTTGGCGGCCAACTGCAAACGAAGGCTATCTTTGGTGGCACGCCAGAGGGCAAGCTCGATGTGGCTTGGGTGGAGGAGGTCGTGGCGTTTTTGGATGGGCAAACGGTAAGGCTCCAACGCCCCGTTTTTACCGTCAGCGAGCCTTACTCACCATTGCCTAACGGCCTGCTCACTTCGCCTCGCAATGCACCCCCCGTGTATGGGCTGGGGCTGCTGGAGGCCATCGCTGAAGCTGACATTCTGGCGAATGCCGACGAAAACGACGCTGACGGCGACGGCATAAGTGGCAGGCCAAACTACGGTTGGGACGTCGTCGAGCAGCGGCCCATGTTGGGTCGCTTCGGCTGGAAGGCTGCCAACACGACAGCAATGCAGCAGGCCGCTGATGCTTTCAATCAGGACATGGGCATCACGAGTCATTATTTCCCTTTGGAAAACTGCGATGGACAGGCCAATTGTAACCTTGGCCTGAACCCCGGCCATGACATTGACGCAGACTTCCTCGAAGGAACGACTTTCTACTTCCAAACGCTGGCCGTGCCCGCTGCCCGCCACCTTGACGCACCGCAGGTAATGCAAGGCAAGCGCCTTTTCGAGAAGGCCAATTGTGGTAGTTGTCACCGGCCCAGCTACACGACGGGGAGCCATCCAATTACCGAGCTGTCTGGCCAGTTGATTTTCCCTTACACTGACCTACTGCTACACGACATGGGCGAGGCACTGGCTGATCACCGCCCCGATTTTCTGGCCACCGGCAACGAGTGGCGCACCCCACCACTGTGGGGGATTGGCTTGACGCAAGTGGTGAACGGCAAGGCTACCTTCCTGCACGATGGCCGTGCAAGAACGCTTGAAGAAGCAATCCTCTGGCATGGTGGCGAGGCAAAAGCATCAAGGGAGTTTTACAAGCAACTGAACGCCCAGGAGCGGCGGGCATTGGTGGCATTTTTGGAGGCATTGTAGCACTGCCCCACCCTCGCCTAAAGACAAGGGAAAATGGCTCATGGCGGTTAGAGGTAAAAAGAAATTTATCAACGAGCGCAAGCGGCATCTGGTAGCGGACACCTCAGGGCTGCCCATCGCCATATTCGTGTCGGCGACAAACGTCCACAACGGCGAAGCCGGAGTCGAGCTGTTTTGGCAGATGGCCCTGGCAACCAGGCGGTCCGAACTCATCCGTGGCGACCAGCACTACGGTGGCCATTTCAGAGAATGTGCGGTCATCTGCTAACAGGAGGTGAAACCACTCAGAGGTCGGAAAGCCGCCAAGGCTTGATTCCTGAAATGAGCCGCTGGCAGGTTGAGCGCTTATTCCCTGCTTCATTTTTTTCAGAAGGTTGAGCCGTGATTACCAGAACACGGTAGAATCTTCGGCCTCTCTTATTTAGATTGCCTTCATCTACATCATTCTTGCAAGAATCGCAAATTAAATTTCAAAACATACTCTAATTTTGCCACATGGTACTACGCACCGAAAACCTCGTCAAGCGCTATGGTCCGCGGACGGTCGCCAGAGAAGTTTCCATCCAGGTGAACCGGGGGGAGATCGTCGGGCTGCTGGGGCCAAATGGCGCAGGTAAGACCACGACCTTTTACATGGTCGTGGGGTTCATTCGCCCCAACAGCGGCAAAGTCTTTCTGGAAGATCAAAACATCACGGCTCTGCCCATGTACAAACGGGCCAGGTTGGGTATTGGCTACCTGCCGCAGGAGGCCTCTGTTTTTCGCAAGCTCAGCGTAGCGGACAACATCTCGGCAGTGTTGGAGATGATGCGGCTGACAAAACAGGAGCAAAGCGAGCGCCTCGAAGCTCTGCTCGACGAGTTCGGTCTGCAAAAAGTTCGCAAAAACAACGGTGACACCCTTTCAGGCGGGGAGCGCAGGCGCACGGAAATCGCACGGGCGCTAGCCAGCGATCCCAAGTTCATCCTGCTCGACGAGCCTTTCGCAGGTATTGACCCCATCGCTGTGGAAGATATACAGACCATCGTTTACAAGCTAAAAACCAAGAACATCGGCATCCTCATCACCGACCACAACGTGCAGGAAACGCTCTCCATCACCGACCGGGCCTACCTGATGTACGACGGTGCCATCCTGAAAGCAGGCACCGCAGAGGAGTTGGCAGAGGACGAGCAAGTGCGGCACTTGTACTTGGGCAGAAACTTTGAACTGAAGCGCAAAGTGCTGGATATCGAATAACCAAAATGGGAAAAGGGCGGCTGCACCGCCAGATTTTGCCGTTGCCGGCACAACTTTTTCGCATGAAAAAGCGCTTTTATGAGGATGACTCAAAAATTGTAACTGCTTTGAAGTAGTTGTCAATAATTTTAAAAAGCAGAAGCTTATGAAAAAAGGATTTTTCAGCGCATTGTTGATAGTATTTTTTTTGGCAACAGCATTTGCCCAGGACAAACCTGCGAAGTTCACCGTGCAGGTGAGTACCGACTCCGTGTTGATGGGCAATTACTTTGAGGTGAAATTTATCCTCGAAAATGCCAGCAGTCAAAATTTTGAAGCACCTGATTTCAACGACCATTTCAAGGTGGTCAGCGGGCCGAATTTTTCCTCCTCCATGAGTTTGCTCAACGGCAACTTGAGCCAAAGCACAACTATCACTTTTTATCTGGAGCCTAAAGATCCCGGCCTGTTTTATATCCTGCCGGCCAGCGTGAAAGCTGGCGATAAAGTCCTGGAAACAGCTCCTCAGGAAGTGCTCGTCGTGCCTAATCCGGATGGTATCATACAGCAGCCCCCCCGTAAAACAGACCCGTTTCAGTTTGAATGGGGAGACCCATTTGACATGGATTTAAACTTTGATTTTTTGCTACCTGAACTAAGGCCTTCTCCCTCTCCGCCGGGTGAAGATGCGCCAAAGGAAACGCAAAAGAAAAAGCGCAAAACAATCAGAATCTGAAGAGGGATGGGAAAGGAGGTGTCTCCTCCCTTTTTTCAGCCTCCTAAGAGCTTGTTTGCGTTTTGGTGCTTAATGCGAACCGGGGCAGGGTATTTTGCCATCTCTGCTCTCCATCACCTGTCAAAATGCCTCGTTTTTCATTTCTACTCCTGCTGTTTTTAACTCCACTCTTTGCAAAAGCGCAAGATGCCGGGGAAGGGAGCGACTACCTTAGCACGCCCGTTGAGCGGCACGACTTCGATGAGAAAAAATGGAACTCTCTGAAAAAGGGGCTGGACTACACCAAGCCACCCGACAAGGAGCAAAAAAAACAGGCAGAAAAAGTAAAAAAGAACAAAACCAATTGGGTTGCAGGTCTGCCTGCGGTGGTCAAATACCTGTTGTTGTTCTTGGTTCTTGCTATTGCGGTGGCCCTGCTCGTTCACTTTGCCGGCGGCAGGAAACTTTTTGGGCCCCACAACCAAAAGATCAAGACCTCCTACCAGATAAACCTGGAAAAGGTGGAGGCCAATCCGGTAAAAGCCGACCTGGATGCGCTCATCCAACAGACAGTTGCAGCCAGAGACTACAGGCTGGCAGTGCGTCTGTACTACTTAGCCATTTTGAAAGAACTCTCCTTAAAAAAGCACATTCGCTGGAAACAGGAGAAGACCAACGGAGAATATCTACGGGAGCTGGATGGCTCGCCGCTCTTTATCCCCGTCCAGCAGGCGACGCTGGCCTTTGAGCGGGTATGGTACGGCAAGGTGGATTTAAACCTGCAGGATTTTTTACTATTAGAAAACCAGCTAATGGCAACCATAGCGGAAGTAAAACAACCGATTATTGCAATTCGATAACCTATCAGCTATGCGCGTTTCTGCCCTTTCTGCTTTCACCTTTCTACTGCTTGCCGGCGTGCTCCTCCTGTGGGGCTGTACCGGAAAAGATTACGACTGGGAGGAGCAGTACATTCCCGACAGCAAAGCTCCCTATGGTGGGTTTCTCGTCAAAAACCTGCTGCGCTCTTACTTCCCCGGGCAGCATTTTACCGTACTCAAAAACGGCCAGGAGAGCTTGGAAAAAGACGGTAACTACGTCTTCATCGGCTTTTCGGTCACATTGGATGAGGAGCAAACAACAGCGTTGCTGGAATTTGTAGAACGGGGAAACAATATCCTAATCGCTTGTGAGAAATTTCCGGCCGGCCTACTCAAGACCCTGGACCAAAAAGGGTGCCTCGCCTCGTTGGACGAGGAATTCCCCGATCCCCTGAGCTTACAAGATCATTCCCTCACGAGCACAGAAGTCGTCCTAAATTTTGACCATCCGGATTTAAAGGATACGGTGGGGTATGCCTACGAGTACCTCTTCAATTACATCCCCCAGGTGTATAATTGGAAATACTTCCCTAAAACATTTTTTTGTAAGCATGAGGCGTCGTTTACGCCACTTGGCAGCCTGCAGGGAGAGGTGAATTTTGTGAAAGCAACCTACGGCAAAGGTGTTGTTTACCTGCACGCTACCCCTCTGGTGTTTACCAACCTTTTTCTTGCAAAAAAAAGTGGGCTGGAATACGCATCAAAGGTTTTTTCCCACTTTGAACCCGGCACTATGTACTGGGAAGAGCGCAAAGAGAAGCTGTTCGACGATTATGCAGAGGAGCGCAGTTGGGCAAAGGACACCTTTTTGAGCTACATCCTGTCGCAGCGCTCCCTGGCATGGGCCTGGTACATCCTACTGAGCATGGCCTTGCTCTTCCTCATTTTCCAGGCAAAGAGGCGGCAGCGCATCATTCCTGTGCTGGAGCAGAACACGAACACCTCGCTGGAGTTCATCCGCACGATCGGCAGGTTGCTTTTTGTGCAAAACGACCACAAGCAACTCATCCTGCAGAACATGAAACTTTTTCTCGGCTTCGTGCGGGATCGCTACCACCTGCCTACCCGTGACCTTGATGCGCAATTCGTCCAAAGCCTGGCTGCTCGCTCGGGTGTGCCCGAGCAAAAACTCGATAAGCTGTTGTCTTTGCACCGCAATATCACCAGTGCGACTTACGTGTCAAAAAACGCCCTGGTGGAGCTGCACCAAAAACTGGAAGCGTTTTACAGGGATTGCAAATGATAATCCTTCTCTACCTTTGGCTGAATTTACAACCCGGGGGGACGTGGCAGGAGATTTTCAAAAGTCAGGCACCGGGCAAAAAATAACTTCTGTACATTGAGGGAACCTGCCGGAAATAAGGTTTTTTTGGCAGCACTTTTTGAGCGTCGGCTGTATTCGCGGGCATAATTGCGCAGCAAAGCCATGCGTCTGTTGCGCTGCTTTGCCGCACTCAAAACAGCTTCGCCGAAATATTCAACTCATTTCGGGCACGCTATTAAAATTCACAATCTGCATCCACATGCGAAAACTTCGCCGCCTACTACTGACATCATTTCTCGCTGGATTAGTCGTCCTGGCAACAATTTTTACCGTCAACACCATCGCTTTTACCTCCAAACAAGTCAGTGTCAAACCCGTGGAACCCGTCAGCATCAGCAATGAAGCCGTCGAAAGGCTGGCTTTGGCCATCAGGTTTCCAACCCTCAGCAATCCCGGCCAGATTGACACGGCTGCCTTTTTCCAGCTGGATACTTTTCTAAAAAACAGCTTTCCGCTGGTGGACTCCCTTTTAGAAAGGGAGACAATCAGTCGGTTCAGTCATATTTACAAATGGCCAGGGCAGGATGCCCGCCTGGCTCCCATTCTGCTCATGGCTCACCTTGACGTGGTGCCGGTGGAGAACCAGGGAGCATCCTGGTCAGCAAAGCCCTTCGGCGGGAGCATTTCGGAAGGCTACGTCTGGGGGCGTGGTGCGATGGACGATAAAGGCAGCGCCTGCGCAATCCTGGAAGCCGTGGAGATGTTACTGAGAGTGGACTTTGAGCCTGAACGGGCCATCTACATCGCCTTTGGTCACGATGAAGAGATCGGCGGCGAAAACGGCGCAAAGCGCATTGCCGAAACTTTCAGGCAACGGGGTATTGAGTTCGAGTTCATCCTGGACGAGGGGAACATGATCGTCGAAGGGGCTATGCCCGGGCTAGCAAAGCCCCTGGCGCTGATTGGCGTGGCAGAAAAAGGCTACGCAACCTTGGATCTCAGCGTCAATCTAGAGCAGGGCGGCCATTCTTCCATGCCGCCCATGGGTTCAGCAATCAATGTTTTAAGTGAGGCGCTCATCCGCCTGAGGGATCATCCATCTTCTGCAAAAATGGAAGGGCCACTGCGGGAGATGCTGGAAACTACAGGGCCGGAGATGGGGCTTTTTTACAAAGTGCTCTTTGCCAATTTAAAATGGACTGGTGGCCTGGTGAAGTGGCAAATGTCCAAAAATCCCGCCACCAATGCCATGCTGCGCTCCACCACAGCACCCACGATCATCAGCGGGGGATTCAAGGAAAATGTGCTGCCCAGCAAGGTCACAGCCAAAGTTAACTGCCGCATCCTGCCCGGCGAATCCGTCAAGTCGGTGATGAACTACGTGTACAAAACCATTGGCGACAACCGGGTTGTGATTTCTCTGAGCAAAAACAGCCCGGCTAGCGAGCCTCCCTTTGTCTCGGGAACGAACACCTTCGGGTATTCGGTACTGCAAACGACGATTAGGGAGGTTTTCCCCGAAGCAGTTGTCTCCCCTTCTCTTGTGGTTGCTACTACCGATAGCCGTCACTACCAGGGAGTCTCAGAAAACATCTACCGCTTCCTCCCCTTCCAGATCCCAAGCGACGAGATCAAGCGCTTCCACGGCACTGACGAGCGGCTGGGTGTGGAGCAGTACAAACAGGCAGTGCGGTTTTACCGCCAGTTGGTACTGAATGTCAGCAAGTAAAAAAAGCAGGCTGCGAGCACCAGGCTATCGCATTTAATCTCCTTCGATCATTTGTTACTACTTAGCAGGAGTCTGTCTCATAAATCAAACCGGCCACCTCAGGAGGCAAAAAAACCTTTAGAAGCTGTTTGGTTTTAGCCCGGTGAGCTAAAGCCAAACAGCTTCTAAGCAGGAGGGAGAAGAAAGACTTACCTTCTTCCTCCTACTCCAGTTCAAGCAGGTTTATTAAAAATCAACCGATATGCTCTACCAACAAATACAGGAATCACTGCGCTATCTTCGCACCCGAACCAGCTTCCAGCCTGCTTTCGGCATCATCCTCGGCACCGGGTTGAGCAGCCTGGCCAGGGGCATTGAACCCGAAGCAGCCATTGACTACAAGGACATTCCAAACTTCCCTCTCTCTACCGTCCAAAGCCATGCCGGCAAGTTGATCTTTGGAAAGCTGGGAGCCGCATCCGTCGTAGCCATGGCCGGCCGATTTCACTTTTACGAAGGCTATACAGCACAGCAGATCACCTTTCCCATTCGGGTGATGAAGGCGCTCGGCGTGGAACGGCTCATCATTTCTAACGCAGCGGGCAGCACGAATCCCGACATAGAAGCCGGCGACCTGGTGTTCATCAAAGACCACATCAACCTGCTGCCCGACAACCCACTACGAGGCCCTAACGACGAGCGCTTAGGCGTCCGTTTCCCCGATCTACTGCATACCTATGACCGTGAAATGCTCAAAGAAGCCCATGCTATCGCCCAAAAGCACGACCTCCGCGTGCACGAAGGCGTTTACGTCGCCCTGCAAGGGCCAAATCTCGAAACACCAGCCGAGTACGAATTCATACACCGCATCGGCGGAGACGTAGTAGGCATGTCCACCGTGCCAGAAGTACTGGTAGCCCGGCACGCCGGGATGAAGGTTTTTGTGGTGTCGGTCGTTTCCAACAAGTCCTACCCTATGGAAGCAATCAAAGAAACAAGCGTTGAAGACGTAATTGCAACCGTGGAAGCAGCAGGGCCTAAGCTGGCTCTATTGATAAGAGAACTGTTGCAGCTCATTTTTTAAGGATGCCTGTTCTGGCGCCCAAGAAGACAGGTGAATAAACACACTACCGGCTATCTTTAAAAGCCGCATGTTTTCAGAGGCAGAAACTTGAGCACATATTTGATAAAATAAATAAAAGGGGAATATTTTTCGGTCAACCCTGCCCACCCTAAAATATCCACGCCGGAATGCCTACCTTATTTCCAGCACCTTTCTAAGCAATAACCGGAGTTGGAAGTCCTCCTTTTTCTTCCCCACCGTCCAAGCAGTGCTTCAGCTTGTGAAGGTGGGCAATCCTGCTGATTAAAACAAGGCAGCTCCGTGCGGCCAGATGTTTTTGACGGCTACCATGCTGTTGCTTTCGTACCGCTTTGTATATTTGCGCAGGTGTGGAAGAAACAACGTGTTGAATTTTGAAAACTCAAACCTGCGTTTCTTTCACCTTTTTCATAAATGTCTGGTAAGGCAGCAAATAAGACACTCTTCCTCTGTCAAACATTTTGAAAAATATCCTGCAGGTCGAATATTTTTCCTTTTAAAAAGGATGCAACTACTTTGTAGGAGGGGGATTGAAAGTTTTTTCAAAAAAACACTCCGAATTATGGGAAGAGGAAGAAAAAATGCTTAGCTATGTAACTATTTCACTAACACAGCCAGCGCCCAAAAGACGCCGCCCAAATGCGTAAGTTATTTCCGACACGTTCCTAAATTGTATTCATCCTTTTCAAAAAGCCTGTAATGGAAATGGGCTTTTAAAATAAAGCGTACATCTTATTTTTCTTCAATTTTAGGTAATTATAAACGAACAATTCATGGTACAAACAAAAATGTGGAAACTCGCCTTAAAAGGGGTCGTTCCTCCGATGGACAAGCAATCTTGGGATCAATTGGATTTCGTTAGCCGATTCTTTATATCCGCAAGGGCTTCTGTGCTAATTATGACACTCCTGTCCGTTTTTATAGCCATACTTTTTTCCATCAGCCATCATCAGTTTGACTTATTCAAATCACTCGTTTTAACGGTGAGTATCACGTTAGCACACGCTGCTAATAACATACTAAACGACTGGTCAGACTGGAAACGCAAAGTAGATGAGGAAGGTTATTTCCGTTCACGCTATGCGGTTGAGCCTCTGACCCACGGTTTTATCACCGGAAAGCAAGCCTTGGTACTGGCTGCTATTACGGGAGGGATAGCCGCTCTTGGCGGTGTATATCTCATCAGTCAGGTGCCCAATGTTTGGTTGGGAATCGGTCTTTTTGCTGCAGGCTTGTTCTTTCTGCTGTTCTACACCTGGCCTTTAAAGTATTTAGGATTGGGAGAGGTAGCAGTAATCATCGTCTGGGGTCCTTTAATGATTGGCGGGGGGTATTTCGTCCTTACAGGGAGCTGGAGCAATGACGTATTGTTGGCAGGCCTACCTTACGCTCTGGGCGTCACCGGCGTAATCTTTGGCAAACACATTGACAAATATGCAGAGGACAAGGAAAAAGGAATCCACACCCTTCCGGTTATTATAGGAGAGAAAACTTCCAGGCATATAATGATCTTCTCTGTTTTGCTCCAATACCTCATCACCACTTATTTAGTTATTACCGGCTTCTTCCATCCGGTGATGTTAATTGTTTGGATAACATTTTTAGGGATACCGAAATTACGAGCCAAAATTCCCGTATGGAGCTTAATCAAGACTTTCAGTAAGCCTCGCCCAACAGAAGCCCCCCAGGGATGGAAAGCCTGGCCGTTGTACTTTGTATCTATCGCTTTTGTCCAAAATCAAAGATTCGGGATTATGTTTGTCATAGGGCTGATGATTCAAACGGCGATAGCCCTGCTTTGACCTTGCTTCCAAACAGCACCAAAAAGGTAGAAGATGCAAACGCTACTGGAGATAGTAATCAACATTTTCATCGAAGCAATCTTGATTTCAGGCATACTTGGCTATATCTTCAGCAGGAGGGAAGAACGCATGAAGAAGGCCATTGAGGAAGAATTCAGTAAACGGGACAAGTTTTTCGATACCCGGCTTAGTTTCAAACTCAGGGCATTGGAAGAATTATTGTCTCCCATCAAACTACAGTTAATACGAAGCAAAATTGCACTACAAGGATATGATGCCACTAATGAGTATCGGGAAAAGATACTCAAAGAGTGCAATGAAACCATCCGTAGGTTATTATTAGAAAAAGGCCATCTTATCCCGGCTGATTTAATGCCTTCTGCCGAAAAGTTCATCAGTCATTACGATGAATGGTTACAAGCTTATCAGGCAGCCAGGGAGAAGCAGAATACACCCGAAATAAAACATGTATTCACCTATAGTTTCCCACACGACGCTGAGAAAGCGTTTGTAGAAAAGTATGATGCGTACAGAAAAGAACTAGAGATAGAAGGCTCTCTAAACTAAGAACATGTTGGGGTTTGGGTGATTGAGGTAAAAACGAGCACCCAAACCCCAACATGTTCTAAAAGAGTGCTTCCCAAAAACAGGGTTAAGAGCTTGTTTGCGATTGGGTCACTTGGCCAAAAACGACCCTTTTTCGTCCTGTTTTCACCTTTTTTCAAATCCGTAGCGCTGCTACGCCACTTCAAAAAGCTAAAAACCTGGCAAAAAATTGCTCGTTTTCAGGTGCTGTTTGGACGGCGCT
>WBZO01001201.1_pt1 | contig 42723 bp, 32 predicted proteins | sample 5204261 | NCBI WGS metagenome assembly WBZO01 (sample SAMN12412400, study PRJNA552823) | activated sludge metagenome | isolation source: activated sludge from anammox sidestream of wastewater treatment plant... | place: USA: North Carolina | collected 2017-09
GCGGCTCCAGGAAGCCTGGGAAGTAGGAGCCCTTCCTCAGCTTGGGAATGCGCAGCTCGACGGTGCCGGCCCGCGTCTCCCAGTCCCGGTCGCGATAACCGTTGCGCTGGGCCGTCCGCAGCGGCGACTTCTCGCCCCAGGCGGCGCCGGTGGCCAGGAACAAGTCTTCTGTGCCGTCTCCATCGAAATCGCCGACGCCCAGGCGGTTGGTGGGATTAGGAGCATTGAACTGGTTATCCTCCACGCTGAACCAGGGAGGATCAGTTATGACAGCGGAGCCGTAGTAATTAATCGCATCGCCGCGGCTCTGGCGTGACACGTTGTCGTGGAACTCGGCCAGGTAGCAGGGGACACCGCGCAGATCGAAATTCTCCCGATTCGTGCCCAGGAAGGTGTTGCGCGCAATCTCGACATACTGGCCCCCGATGCCCCCGCGATGGTCAGTGAAGAGGCTGCTCTCAGTGCCGTGCATATCGAAATCCTGCGTGTACCAATCAAAGAGTCCAGCGTCGGGAACAGGCGCTTGCTGCTTCGGCGCGGCGGCGAGCACGAGGTTGAACCAGGCGCTGAAACCCGTTCCCGGCCGCCCATCCTCGCCGGTGACCGCGTGGCGATTGGAGACAAAGGTGTTGCCCTCGATCAGCGCCACTCCGCCAAATCTCGCGCCGGCGCCATAGCCGGCATTCTGCTTCTGGTTATGGTGGATGAAATTGCGCGCGATGCGGACGGTTTCCGGGCGCGGCGGCTGATTGCTCAGACAACGCTTCGAGACGAGACCGCCCTGAACCAGCACCGCGGCGTCGGGCCAATCCGACAGTTCGTTGTGATCAATAGTGATCGAGTGGTTGCTCGCTTCGTCAACCACAAAAATGGCGCGGCCTTGGGGGCCATCTTTATCAGCGCCGCGCGAAGGCCCGCGCAGCCGCAGCCCCGTAATGCGCACATCAGGCGCATCATTGGCGTTGATCAGAATCAGACCAGCGGTGTTGGCGAGTAGATGATCGGTCCGTAATTCGGGCCCCGGCCGCGCGCCGCGCCGGTCGCCCCGAATCGTTACGCCAGCCGGAATCTGCAGCGGGGGCTGATCTGTCAGGTCAAGCGAGACATTGGCATCCAGTTCAATGACTGTACCCCAGCGCGCGTTCCTGACAGCGTCCAAAAAGGCCAGCCGAGCACGCAACTCGCCGCCGTTATCGAAATCGTCCACTTGCGAGATGCGCACAAAGCCGCGCGTCGGGCCTCGGTTCGACCCGTCGCTCGCCTTGAAGTCCCAGAACTCTGCGTCGGCGAGGTCGCGATTGCCGAGGACGAGCGGCGTGGAATTGGCGCCGCGGGCGTGCAACACTTCGACGACCAGTTGGCGATCCGCCGCCAGAATGATGCTGTCGCCGTCGAGTTCAAAAATCTGTCCCGCCGAGCCGTTGTAATCCTGCAGTTCGAGCGGCGCCTGTTGAATCAGCGCGCTGCCTTTGACGCCGACGACCTTGTCGGCGCCGGCAGACAGCACGACGGCATGCCGGCTGGTCGGGCTGGGATCAATCTCCACCGGCGTGACCAGTTGCGAGGCGGCGCCGTTGCAATCGTTAATAAACACGGGCGCGCCGCTCGCGGGCGGCGCCGAGCCAAAGTCCAGGCATTTGCCGCCATAATTGCGCACGGAAAACGCCAGGTTGAAAGAAGGCCACTGCTTCGGAGGCCGCTGCCTCTGCGCTGTGGCTATCGCCGGTAATCGGCACAGCCACACCGCGCCCGCCAGCAGCAGGCCCAACAGCAACCATTGGCTGCGCGTGAGTCTTCTCGGTTTCAAAGTGTTCATCTCTTTCTCCTTTCTTTCTCCTTCTCATGGTCGTGGCAGCCTGCGTGTTCACTTGTGTGACGCTGAGGCCAGCCGCCACCTGCCGCTGCCCTCGGGCTTCTCCACCAGCGAAGCCGTGCCTGTCAGCCGGTCTGCCGTCGCGCCCGTCCCAATCGTGATCTCGACATTGACCACCGAGTAGTCGCCCGGCGGGATCGTCGCGCGGAAGTCGCGCAGCGAGACGCCGCCGCTGTTGTTCGGATCCTCGTCGAAGATGAGTTGCTCGATGCCGCTGCGCGCACGCTCCGCGTCGGTGAGCGTCCAGCGGCGCCTGGGCGTCCTGCCCTGCGCGTTGAAGCCGTTGAGCGGGTTGAAGTCCGGCGAGGGATAGAGGTGCCCGCCCGCCGGGGTCGAGAGTTTGATCGTGACCGGCTCGGCGGCGGGGTTGACGCCGTTGCTGGCCGCGCCCAGCGTGTAGTCGGCGCGGAACCGGACGCGGTCGGCGGAGTCGGTGTCGCGAATGCGGAACTGCGTGAAGTTGAGCGCGCCGGTCGCCGGCTGCGCGATCTTCTCCGAGCGGAATTCGCTGTACTCGACGGTACACTCCGCCTCGACGCCCGCGCTGCCGAACTCGACGCTGGCGCCGGCGCGCGTGTTTGCGGGCGCCTTGTCGGCGGTCAGCAGCGCGCGCGGGCTAGGCGCCACGCCGTTGACTTCAATGAGTTCGGCATCCCCGTTCGCCATCCTGCGCAGTCGCACCGTGACGGGACCAGTCTGCCAGTTGGCCGGCACGAAGACCGGATACGAGTTTGAATCAAATCGCGAGCCGGACGAGTACAACCCGATCCCGTTCACGCCGTTCTGGACGATGCACGCGGCGATCGCCGCTTTCGAGATGCCGTCATTGATGGCGATGCGATTGCCGGCATCCGCGTTGACCGGAATGCCCGCGGTGACGCGGAACGTCGCGATGAGATCGAGATCAGTCCCCGCGGCCGCGTCGTTGTCGAATGCGAAGAGCACGATGAAGTCTGATTTGCTGGTGTCTGCCAGCTTGAGCGACGCGCCGGGCGTGAAGCTCTGCCCGCCCTCTTGTTGAAACAGCGCAATAGGATTCGTTGGGTCGAGTGTCGTGGCGGCTTTGGCGCGCCAGGGCCAGAGCGCGTGACTGGCCACGGCAACGGCGAGCGCAATGATAAAGGCCACGCTTGCCCACCTGTGGCGCGCGGGCTGCTGCGTGGTTCTAGTGGTTCGGTTTGCTTTCATTTCAAGCCTCCTCGAAAAAATGGGGCCGCAACGATTTACTTGCCCCAGGGTTAGTAATCAGCGTGGCGCCGCGCGAGCCGGGTTTGCGCCGTAGCGGTCCAGCCACTCGTAGTCGAGGCCTGGGGCCTCAACCCCTCGATGCCTTCACCGCCTAACGCGAGAACTTTCGGAAAAACCCATCACGATTTCGGAGATTTTTTTTCAGGCCGAGTTGATTGGTTAAGAGGTGGGAGGGAAGAGAGATTACGGAACAAACGGAAAAGACGGAACAAACGGAAAAAGAGAAGGGAAACGCTTCCCAACAACTTCCGTGTGTCCCGCCCTTTTCCGCTCGTTCCGAGTTTCTTTTAGACCTCTACGCAGAGGTCGTTCCACGGCTGGACAGTGTTACGGTTTCACAAAGGTATTGCGCAGCGTTCCCACTTTTTCGATCACCACGTCGAACACGTCGCCGTCTTTGAGCAACACTGGCGGTTTGCGAAATACGCCGACGCCTTCGGGCGTGCCAGTGGCGATCACGTCGCCCGGTTCGAGCGTGATGGCTTGCGTGATGTAATGGATCAGGTAGGCCACGTTGAAGATCATCATCTTCGTGTTCGACGATTGCATCACTTCACCGTTCAGGATGCCTTTGATCTCGAGCGCCTGCGGGTCGGCGATTTCGTCTTTGGTGGTGATGAACGGGCCGATGGGGCAGAAGCCGTCGAGGCTCTTGCCGCGCACCCACTGGCCGTCGCTGAATTGCAGGTCGCGCGCCGACACGTCGTTCAGGCACGAATAGCCGAAAACGTAATTGAGCGCGTCTTCCTGTTTGACCTTGCTCGCGCGTTTGCCGATGACGACGGCGAGTTCGGCCTCGAAATCAATCTGCTCGCTGATCGCGTGCAGCGTGACTTTGGCGTTGTGCGCGTTCAAGGCGTTGGTGAATTTGGTGAAGAGCAGCGGCGATTTCGGAGGCTCGTTGCCGCCCTCGACGGCGTGGTCGTAGTAGTTGCGACCGATGGCCACGACCTTGCCCGCGTTGACCGCCGGAAGATATTCAACCGCGTCGAGCGCGTAGGCCGACTTCGGCGTCAGTTTGTCAGCCGCGAGCAGGACGGATGAGCCTTGCTTGATCAATGAAATCATGTCGGGCGCGATCTCGGTGATGTCAACGATGGCGTCGCCTTTGAGTAGCCCCAACCGTTTGTCGTCTGAGATTTTGGTTTTGAATTGTGCGAGTTTCATGGTTCCTTTCACCCGGTCGCTATCGCTCAATGGCTTTAAGTTAAGTGGGTTGAGGGCGCGAAGAGAGATAACGGAAATAACGGAAATAACGGAACAGACGGAAAAAAGAGCAGGGTCAAGCATCCGTCTGTTCCGTTATTTCCGTTATTTCCGTTATCTCTTCCTCTCTTCTCATCTCGCTAACTGGATGCCGCCGCGCACCGCTCCCGGTACTGATTTATGCTTCAACGCTCTCCAGTCTTCTGCGCTGGAATTCGTCGAATGTCACGGCCAGCACGATGACTGCGCCGATGACGGTTTTTTGAATGAACGGGGAAATCTGCAGCAGGTTTCCGCCGTTGGCCAGCACGCCCATAATCAGCGAGCCGATGATCGTCCCGACGACTGTGCCCTGGCCGCCGTTCAGGCTGCCTCCGCCGATGACCACCGCTGCGATGACGTTTAGCTCATAGCCTTCACCGGCGTTCGGTTGCCCGGTCACGAGCCGCGAAGTCTCAATCGCTCCGGCGAGTCCTGAGAGCGCGCCGAGGATCGTGAAGTAGAGAATCTGATAGCGCGAAACGCGAATGCCGGCGTAGCGCGCCGCTTCCGGGTTGCTGCCCATCGCGTAGCAGTAACGGCCAAGCCGCGTGTTGTCCAGAACGAAGTGGACAAGCAGCGCAATCGCGATCACGATCAGCAGCGGCAGCGGCACGAAGCCCAGAAAATTCTTTTCGGCCAGATAGCCGAACTTTTCCGGCAAGCCGACTACCGCGTTCCCGTCGCAAAAATATAAAGCCAGCCCGCGATAAATGCCCATCGCGCCGAGCGTGACGATGAACGCGGGGATTTTCAGCGTGGCTACGGCGGCGCCGTTGAGCAGACCGCAAGCCGCGCCAACCGCGAGGCAGATCAAAAAGCCAACTGCGGCGGGCGCTCCGCCGGTCATCGCCAACGATCCGATGACGCTGGCAATCGCCAGGATCGAGCCGACCGAAAGATCAATTCCGCCCGACACCATGACCATCGTCATCCCCATCGCCATGATCGTAATGACCGCCGTCTGGCGCGCGATGGCGGCGATGTTGTTCACGGTCAGAAAGACCGGGTCTTTGTCGAGCAGGAAATATTCGCCGAGCGGAATCAGAGCGCAAAGCGCGATCAGGCTGATGAACGGCAGAAAGCGTTTCAGCCAATCGGACATTTGAGATTTGGTCGAGATTTCGGTTTTGAGTTTTTCTTTCACAGCGTTTGGAACGGTGTTTGGATCAAAGCACAGCAGTTTCTTCGAGCAGACGACCCTCGGCGAATCTTTCGACACCGAGCGGAGTGGGGTCAACGAAGCTCTGACGGCGCAGAATCAGATCGGCGGTAATGCGGCCCGATGCTGGCGAATGCATCACACCGTGCCCGCTGAAGCCGTTGGCGAAGAACAGCCCTTTTACGCCGGGCGCTTCGCCGATGATCGCGTGGTGGTCGGGCGAAACTTCGTACATCCCGGCCCAGCACTGCTTCGGATTGACAGGCAGATCAACGAATTGCGGAACGCGGTCTACCGCGCGCGTCAAAATCTTTTCCAGAAAATCGTGTGTGAAGGCGGTCTTGAAACCATAAGTCTCCTCATCATCGGGCCACGCCATCAGGATCGCTTCGCCTTCGCGGCGGAAATGAAAGCCGGTGGACATATCAATCACCATCGGGAACTTCGCGGGCAGAAAATCGCATCGCTGCGTTTTGACTATCTGCCGGCGCAGCGGCGTGACGGGCAATTCAACCCCGGCCATCGCTGCGACGCTTGCCGCCCACGGCCCAGCGGCGTTGACCACATTGCGCGTCGAGACTTCGCCGCTTGTTGTCTTCACTCCGGTCACCGCGCCGTTTTCAACGTTGACGCCTGTGACTTCGGTGTTGAGCCAGATTCTGACGCCGCGTTCTTTGGCGCGTTTGGCGAACCCGGTCAGCACGCCGTGCGGATCAACGAAGCCGTCGGTCGGGCAATAAGCGCCGCCGATGATGTCGTCAGCGATCATTTGCGGAACCATCTTCACGATCTCGTCGCGCGAAACCATCTCGGCGTTCTTCAATCCGAACGCCCGCTGCTTCTCCTGGTTTTCACTCAGGTATTTCAAATGCGCTTCGGTCGTCGCGCAGAACAAATAGCCGTGAGCGCGGTAATCCGCCGTGTGGCCGGTCGCCTCTTCAAAACGCGAGAAGAGGTCAATCGAATAGAGCGACATCTGGATGTTGATCGGCGTAGCGAATTGAGCGCGCACGCCGCCCATGCTCTTGCTGGTCGAACCGAGTCCCTGCTTCTCTTCGCGTTCGATGATCAGAACGTCCGTACAGCCCGATTCGGCCAGGTGATAAGCGATGCTCGATCCGACGATTCCGCCGCCGATGATTACGACCTCCGCTGTTTCTGTCATTGCGCGCTCCCTTCCTCCAACGCCGCGTGTTTCAAAACTTCTTCCTGCGAAGTCTTCTTTGCGTCCAGCTCTGCCACGATGCGCCCGCGACGCATCACCAGAATGCGATCCGCCATTCCCAGCAACTCAGGCAGATCGGATGAAACCATCACTATGCTTGCGCCCGCTTCGGCAAGCTCATTGATTTCGCGGTAAATTTCGGAACGCGCGGCGACATCAACTCCGCGCGTCGGTTCATCGAGTAAGAACACTTGCGAGTTGGCGAAGAGCCAGCGCGCGAGCAACGACTTCTGCTGGTTGCCGCCGCTCAAACGGCCAACTGGCTTTGCGGGCGATGGCGGCCTGATGCTCAGCTTTTGAATAAAGCTGTTCGCGGCGTTGGTTTCAGCCTTGAGCTGCAACCGCCCGCCTTGAACGAGAGCGCGAACGTTGGCCAGCGTGATGTTCGTCGCCAGCGGAAGGTTCAGACACAAGCCTGTGCGTTTGCGGTCTTCGGTCAACAAACTCAATCCCCGCGCGACCGAGCGGTTCGGCTCTGCGGCCGTGAACTTTTCCGCGCCGAATTCGATCTCGCCGCTTTCAGCCGGATGCGCGCCGAAGATCGCTTCGACCAGTTCGGTTCGCCCGGCGCCAGCCAGCCCTGCGATGCCGACGACTTCGCCCGCCCGCGCTTCAAAGCTGACGTTTTCAAATTTCGGCGCGCGCGTCAGCCTTGTCACGCGCAACTTCACTTCGCCGATCTTCGCGTTTCGCGGCGGAAAGATTTCTTTCAATTCGCGTCCGGCCATGTGGCGGATCATCTCGTCTGTGGTGATCTCGCCCCAGCGTCCGGTGTAAACGGCTCGCCCGTCGCGCAGGATGGTCAGGTGGTCGGCGATCTCCGGCAGTTCTTCCAGGCGATGCGAGATGTAGATCACCGCCAGCCCGCGCGATTTCAAATCGCGGATCAGGCGGAAAAGCTCTTCCACTTCCTGATTGGTCAGCGACGAGGTCGGTTCATCCATCACGATCACGCGCTTCGCTTCGACAATCGCGCGGGTGATTTCGACCAGTTGGCGATCAGCCGCGCTCAAACGTCCGAGGCGCGCTCGCGGGTTGATCTCGAAACCGAATTCATCGAGCAAGGCGCGAGCGCGGGAGTTCAGTTCGCGGCTGTTAATGAAACCAATCGGCGCGACCTTCAAAGGCTCGCGTCCGAGGAAGATGTTTTCGGCGACGGTCAGATGCGGCGCCAGCGACAGTTCCTGATAGATCATCGCCACGCCTGCGGCCAGCGCGTCTGCGGGGCGCGCGAAAGCGAGCGGTTCGCCGTTGATCAGAATTTCGCCAGCGTCAGGCTGATGAACGCCCGAAAGGATTTTCATCAACGTGGATTTGCCCGCGCCGTTTTCACCGACCAGCGCCAAAGCTTCGCCCGCGCGCGCCGTCAAGTTGACGTCGTTGAGCACGGTGTTGCCGGAGAATGTTTTTGTGATGCCGCGCATTTCGAGCGCAGGCGCCTGGATAGTCATAACAAAAGACATCCACAAAGCCACACGAAGCCACACGAAGAAAACCGAATCCGCCTTCGTGAAATTTCGTGCGGCTTCGTGGACGATTCCTACTTAATCAGCTTTTGAATTTCCGGCGTGTCCACATTGTCTTTGGTCAACAGCGCGACGCCCGTATCAATGCGGCGTTCGGGCTGTTTGCCGTTGAGCTTGTCCACGATTGTCTTGACGCCTTCGTAGCCCATCTTGAACGGATTTTGCAGCACGAGCGAATCAATCGCGCCTTCGCGTACGTTTTGAACCAGGTCGGCGGTCGCGTCGAAGCCGACCAGCGTGACTTTGCCGGCGAGGTTGCGCTGGCGTATGGCGCGCATTGCTCCGACGGTTGATGATTCGTTCGACGCGAAAAGGCCGGTCAGATCGGGATGCGACGTGAGCACGTCTTCTGTGACTGCCAGCGATTTAGCCGCGTTGGCTTCGCCGTAAAAGATAATCGGGACGATTGTGATGCCGGGAAATCCTTTCTGAATCGCGTCGCGGAAGCCTTCCTCGCGCTCATCGGTCGAGACCGAACCTTTCTTGACGCCGAGGATCGCGACTTTGCCTTTGCCGCCGAGTTTCTCGCCCATCCGTTTGGCCGCGACTTCTCCGCCTTTGCGATTGTCGGTCGAGACATACGAAAGATAGTTTTGTGTTGAGATGCCCGAATCGAAGATCGTCACCGGAACGCCAGCGTCTTGCGCGCGTTTGACTATCGGCACCAGCGAATCGCCGTGCGACGGGGCGAGCACGATGCCGTCAACGCGCTGGTTGATCATGTCTTCGACGATGTTGATCTGGCCGGAATAATCTGTCTCCTGCGCGGGGCCTTTCCAGATGATATTGACGTTGAGGTCTTTGCCGGCGGCGTCCGCGCCCGCTTTGACCGTCAGCCAGAACGAGTGCGAAACGCCTTTGGGAATGACGGCGATGGTCTTTTGCGACGATTTGGCTCCCTCGCTGCGATTGCAGGCGATGAGCAGGGAAGCGAGGAACGAAAGCGCGATGAAGATGATGAGTTTCGATTTGTTCATAGCTGTCATAGCTGGTTAATCAAGCGAGAACCGCGACTCCTTTGATGTAATCGGCTCCGAAGCGGTCGCTGGCGAACGCTTGCGGAACCGCTTCGAGAGATTGGTATTGATGCGTGATGAATTTCGAGACGTTGATCTTTTCTTCGCTGAGCAGCTTGAGCGATTTGCGATACGTGCTGGGCCGTCCGTCGGTATCGAAGCCTCCCGAAGCCCCGGTTGGCGCGACAAACGCCGCCTCGATGAATTGAATGCTGTTCATCACGCCCAGATCAACTCCGTGGTGGCCGTGTCCGTAAAGAACCATCGTCCCCTGCTTTCGTATCAGCTTCGGAACCTGTTTGAACAATTGGCCGACGCCCGCCGATTCGATCAGCAGTTGGACTCGCTCGCCGCGCGTTAAATCTTCGACCGCTTCGATCAAATCCGCGGATGCCGGGTCAACCACTGTTGCGCCGTAATCGGCTGCGAGTTGGCGGCGAATCGCGCTCGGTTCGGTCACGATCAACAGGCCGTCGAATCCGACGACGTTTCGCAGATATTGCGTGAAGAGCAATCCTGCCGGGCCTGCGCCGCAGATCAACACTGAGCGGACAGGCCTTTCGCCGCCGAACGTGTAACGCGCCGGAGTCCGCAGAATCATTTCGCAGGAATGAATGATGCAGCCGAGCGGCTCGGTCAACGCGGCCTGATTGAGCGGCAGATCGCTTTCGATCCTGATGGCGTTGATCGCGGGCACGGCCACGAAATCGGCGAGCGCGCCCTGCAAGCCCGTAATGCCGTGTTCTTCATAGCGCGCGCATTGATGCGAATTGCCCGTCGCGCAGTATTCGCACAATTCCGCTGCGGCGCGGCTCAGGCAATTGATACCCTGATCCACCACGACGCGGTCGCCGGCTTTCAAATCTTTTACCTCAGAGCCAACGTCAACGACGATGCCGCAGAATTCGTGGCCTAGAATCTGTGGCCGCTCCTCGAACGGGATTTGCCGCCCCGCATCGTCAAAATTGTAGTTGGCGTGCCCCTGATAAATATGAAAGTCGGTGCCGCACAGCCCGACCGCGCCCGATTTAACCAGAACTTCGCGCGGGCCGCATTCAGGCGCGGCGATCTCGCGCACCTCCATCTTTTCGGGAGCGCAGACGGCCAGAGCCTGCATTGTTTGATTGCGGATTGTTTTGCTCATTGATCCAAATCGCTCGTGTCGAGTCTGCCTTCGCTGTGTAGGCGCGCGAAGCGTTCAATCGTCTCTTTCGCGCCCTGGGCGAGTGAAGTGTGCGGGATGTCGCCGAGCGCGCGGATAATCGCCGAATCGTCCAGCGTGGGCGGCAGAGCCATCGGCGCCGGATCGAAAGTGATCAGGCCTTTTGCCGATGGGATCAGCTTTTCGATCTCTTCGACGACAGCCGCGACATCAATCGTTTCGCCGTGCGAATTGAAGGCGTGCGCGCCTTCCAGATCAGCCGAAGCCGCGCGGATGAACGCGTCGGCGCAATCGGCGACATATAAAAAATCGGTCTTGCCGCCGAATCGGATGTGAAAAGGACGCCCGACGACGGCGGCCTTCATCGCTTTGGTCGGATCGGAAGTCATGCCCGTGTCGCGTCCGACGCCGTAAACCGTCAGCGGACGAAGCCCCACGCTGTTGATGCCGTTGTCCAAAAAGTAAACGCGCGCGTTGTCCTCGTTGCAGCGTTTGAACGCGCCGTAATGCGTGTTCATCCCGCCCGCCTGGGCCTCGGTCACCGCGCCGTCGTTCTTGCCGAAGACTGCGGCGGAACTGGCGTAGGCGATTCGTTTGACCCGCCCGCCGGAATTTTTTGCGGCCTCGAAGATGTTGATTGTTCCAATGACGTTGACCATCGCGCCCAGTCGCGGATTGACGCGGCAGGTCGGAACCTGCAATCCGGCCAGATGAATGATGTTCGTGATCTCGCGCTGCTCGACGATATGCGAAACAGTCTCGCCGTCGGTGATGTCACCCGCGACGAACGCCGCGCGCTCGATTTCATCGTCGTCCATGATCAATCGCAGACGATGCGGATCGGGGCTTTTGTCGAAGATGACCACTTTGACGTTCGACGCGAGCAGCCGCTTCACCACCCACGCGCCGATAAAACCGTGCGCGCCGGTCACCAGATAGATCGGTTGAGACATTGAATTTTCGCCCTTAAATAAAGATTGCGGTTTATGGGAGGCGCATCATATCACGCGACCGGCGAATGCAAAATATGAAGAAAACAAACGCCGCGAGGGCGTTAATGATGATCGCGGCATTGAGTGTTTCGAGCGGGTTGCGGTACTCTAACGGCCACCCGCAACGAAGGAGAATAAAATCATGTCCGCGCAACCGAAAATGCGTTACACGCTGGAAGAATATTTGGAATTGGATCGAAACTCGGATGAAAGGCTTGAATTCTGGGAGAGCGAAGTGTTTTCGATGAGCGGCGCGAGCGATGAACACAGCCAGATCGAGGTGAATTTGATTGTTTCTCTCGACACGCGATTGTCGGAACGAGGCTGCCGCGTTTTCGCGGCAAATATGCGCATCAAGGTTCCGAGCTTGCCGCCTTATCGTTACGGTGATGTATCCGCGCTTTGCGGCGAGCCTCAGTTTGAACAGATTGACGGCGTTGACGTGTTGATCAACCCGGCTCTGATTATTGAGATTCTATCGAAATCCACTGAAGCCAGAGATCGCGGCGAGAAGTTTACCCACTACAAATCAATTCCCAGCTTCTGCGAGTATCTGCTGATTGCGCAGAATCGTCCGAACGTTTCGCAATTCATCAAACAAGGCGACGGATTCTGGCTTCACCGCGAGTTCAATGCGTTGGAAAATGTCGTCAAACTCGCCACCTGCGACTGCGAACTGTCGCTGCGGGAAATCTATCGCCGAGTCAAATTCGACGCAGGCGAGAGCAAATAATAAATTCGGAGAGATAAATGCACCCCAACAAAGTTGTCCCCCTGGTTTTGCTATGCGCGCTGCTGTGCGGTTGCGGCGGCGGCGGCTCGACGTCGAACGAGAACGCATACGCCAATCCATCAACCACACCCGCGCCGTTGCCTGACGTTAGCGCAATAATCAAAAGGATGATTACGCAGGACGGATGCAGGGATTTCACCGCCGAGATGCGGATGGTGTCCGAAGGCGAAAACGGCAAACGGGACCAGATCGAATTCAAAGTGCAGCGGAAATACGCGGGCGCCCGCGCCCTGACATTCCTCTCAGTCCTGGCGCCGCGCGAAGACACCGACAAAGCGTTACTGGCCGTCGAAGAAGCTGATCAACCCACGGAGGCGTTTTCCTATCTCGCCGGGTTGAAGAAGCTGACCAAAATCAACTCCGACAGGCAGCTTGGGTTTCACGGCGCGAAAGTCACCGTGCAGGAGATGCTGGCGATGGAACTCGGCCAATACAATCACAGCGCGGGCGAGCGCGCGAATTCGGATGGAGAATCGCTGATCAAGGTCGAGTTCAAGGAGAAGACTTACCGCAATCTGGCGTACCCGCGCATCGTCGGCTTCTTCCGCGAAAATGATCAGAGTCCTGCGAAATTTGAACTCTACGACGCGCGCGATGAATTGCAGAAGCGCGTGAAGATCGAGGAGGTCAAGCCGATTCAGAATCACCAGACGATCACCCGCCTGGCGATTGAAGATTTGCAGCAGAAGCTCAACGTCAAAGTCGAAACGCGCAGGATCGAATACGATCGCGGCCTTCCCGACAACCTTTTTACTGAAGAGCGCCTGAAAAGCTTCATCAACAACGCCGCTCGCAGACTTGATCAAAAATGAGCCAATTTATCGTTCGACATCCGCTCGTGATCATCTCGGCAGTCGTCGTGTTGAGCGTGGTCTTCGGCTTCGGATTGCGGCGAGGTGTGCAACTCGACGTCTCGCCGCTCGGGTTCGTTGCGCAGGGAAACCAGGAGAGAACCGATTTCGAGAGCGCGCGAAAAAAATTCGGCGCGGATGATTATCTGGTCGTCGCCGTCGTTTGCGACGATGTGTTCGCCCCGGCGGGCGTCGCGCGGCTGAGAAAGCTGCATGAACAGATCACGAAAACGAAAGGCGTGGCCGAAGCGCTGAGCCTGATCAATGCGCCATACGCGCGAAGCGTTGACGGCGTGGTCTCGGCGGAGAGGCTCATGCCTGACGAGTTGGAGGAAGATGGCGACGATGCGGGCGGCATGCAGATTGATGACGTTCGCAGGGTGGCGACCAGCGACAGGCTTTACGTTGGAAACCTCGTTTCAACTGATTCCCGCACCGCCGCGTTGAACATCCTGCTCAAGTCCGATCTGCCGACAGCGGCGCGGCACGTAATCACCGCCCGGATTTATGAACTGGCGCGCAACGCTGGATTCGATCAGGTTTATTTCGCGGGCGATCCGTTTTCGCAGTGGCGCGCGACGGAAGCGGTCAAAAGCGACCTGCGCGTCTTTCTTCCGCTGACTCTGCTCTTCATCGCGCTCCTGCTCTGGCTTTGTTTTCGGTCATTGGTCGCTGTGGCGGCGCCGCTTGTAACCATCGGCATCGGGTTGCTGTGGCTGATGGGGCTGATGGCTTATTTTGAATCCCACTTCACGATCCTGGCGTTGATGCTGCCGACGATAATGCTGGCCATCGGCTGTTCGTACATGGTTCACGTCATCAATCAGATCGGAATCACCTATTGCGGAATGCGGAATGCGGAATGCGGAATGCGGAATGACCCAAACGGAATTGGCAATCAGGAATCCGCAATCCGCAATCCGCAATCCGCAATCGAGGAGGCGCTCAGGTTCATCAGCCTTCCAGTAATTGTTTCAGCTCTGACGATCATCGCGGGATTTATGTCGCTGGCTTTCACGACAATCCCGGCGATTCGCACTACGGCCATTTACTCCGCGATTGGCGCGGCCTTCACGATGATTCTTTCGCTGACCTTCATTCCGGCGGTACTGGCGCTGATGGGCGAGCGGGCGATTGCGTTCCGCATCGGGCTTGGCGGCGGGATGGTCAAACTGCTCGAAGGCGTCGGGCGCTGGGCTACGGCGAATCAAACTCTGCTTTACGTTCTGACTGCTGTCATCGTCATCGTCAGCGCCATCGGCGTCAGCCGCATCGTGATTGACATAGATTATTTCCACTTCTTCAAGCCGAATTCAGAAACGACAATCGGGCTGGCCGAAATCAACAAACGGCTGTCGGGCGCGGTCAGCTTCGACATCATCGTGGAAGGGAAGAACGCCGGCGCCATCGAAAAGCCGGACGTTTTGAGGCGAATCGCCGAACTTCAGACCTTCGCCGAAACGCGCAAGAACGCGAGCGGGCAGGGCGTTGACCGCGCGCTGTCCGTAGTGGATTTCATCAAGCACGCCAACCGCGCATTTCACGACAACGATGCGCGGTATTACGACCTGCCCGCTGATGAAAACATCGTCGGCGAATTGCTTTCCGAACGCGATCAGTTGCGCGCGTTTCTCACGCCCGATGGGCGAACCGCGCGGATACTCGTCCGGTCGAACCTCTCAGGCTCGCAGGCGATGGCCGGAGCGATCAGGGAAATTGAAGCGAAGGGCCGCGAGTTGCTGCCCGACTTCAGAGTCTTCGCCACCGGAACCTTCGTCCTTCTCAACCTGACTTCAGATCAGATCGCGGGCGAACAGGTGCAGAGCGTGACAATCGCGCTCGTGACGATCTATTTCATGCTTGCGTTGCTGTTCGGTTCGTTACGCGTGGGGTTCACCGCGCTCGTGCCCAATCTGATTCCGGTGCTGTTCTTCTTCGGTTTCATGGGCTGGCGCGGCATCGAGTTGAATCTGACGACGAGTTTGGTGGCGAGCGTCGTGCTGGGGCTGGCCGTAGACAACGCAGTGCAATTCATCGTGCGCTTCCGCCGCGCGCAGGCCGCAACCCCGGAATTGCGCGAGGCGATATTGGAAAGCATGCGGCTCTCAGGCCGCCCGATCATTTACGCGAATATCGCGCTGGCCGCTACCTTCGCAATTTTCTTCTTCTCGAATTTCAAACCGGTGGCCTCCTTCGGTTTGCTTTCGGCGGTGACGATCATCGGATGTTTGATTGAAGATTTGGTCTTGTTGCCGGCGCGGCTGACATCGCCGGTGTTCCGGGCGAAGTAATTATCTCGTCCAGTCCTGCAAGGTTAGCCCGGAGACTTGCCCGAAGTCCGAACGATTACGCGTGACGAGAACGCATTTGTTGGCGAGCGCGATGGCGGCGATACGCCGATCTTGCGTGCCCAGCCGCAGTTTTCGTTGGCGCAGAGACTGATCAATCAGTTCAGCAGCAAGATCAAAATCCAGGATGGGCATGGATTTCAAATCATCTATGGTTTCCCTCAACTGCCGATAAGCTATAACGCACGCCTGTCCGGAAGGGAATTTACGAATTTGCGAAAAACGACCACGAAGCTGCTCTTCAGCCGTGATAATCGTGATTGCTACCTCACCGGGAAGCGCAGCCAGCATTTTAGCTGTCACACGTTGATGCCCACGTCCCATAAGGCTGAGATGGTCGGTGTCGAGAATATAACGAATCATCAGGCTGCCTCATCACGCGCCTCTTCTTCCCGCGCTGCTTCTTCGGTATCAAGCTGACGGCGATACTCAGCTATGTTGGCTTGAAAATCATCCCATGTCGGATCGTCTTTGTACTTTCCACATATCTTAAGCCAGGGATTGTCGGCTTGCGCGGCCTCGCCGGTGTCAATCTCGACCGTGACGATCTTGCCCTGCGAGAGCCATTGTTTCAGAGCCTCTTCAGCTTTAGCGACGGCTTCCTCTTCGGTCCCTGCTTTCGCCACGCAGTCGGGAACGCCTATGACTGAAGCGACGTAGCTGTTGTCAGGTTGGCCTTGCACAAAGATTTGGTAAGTCATTTTCTTTTCCTCCCACGCGCATTTTATGGCGGCTTTACCTCGCCAGCAAATGTTACGCTTGAGCGTTGGTCACTTCCCACGCTTCACGATCACGCAGCAAAGTCGAAAGCAACATCGTGTGCAGGCCGTGCCCTGAACGCGACGCGCGGATGTGGCCCAGCATCGGCATTCCGGCCAGCGCCAGATCGCCGATGATGTCCAGAATCTTGTGGCGCACGAATTCGTCGTCGAAGCGCAGCGGTTCGGAATTGAGAATGCCATCGCTGGTTAGCGCGATTGCGTTTTCGAGCGAACCTCCGCGCGCCAGACCGTTCTGTCTCAACATCTCGATCTCTTCCACAAAGCCGAACGTGCGGGCGGGGGCGATCTCTTTTGAATAATCGCGCGGGCTGATGCTGATCTCGCGCCGTTGCAGGCCGATCATCGGATGGTTGAAATCAATCTCGCAGGTGATTCGGAATTCATCGGCGGGTTCGATTGACATCACCCGATCCTTTTCGCTCACCTCGACGCGTTTGAGCACACGCAGGTAGGCGCGCGGCGCCTGCAACTCGACTACGCCCGCCTGTTCGATCAACTCCACCCACTGCCTGCTGCTGCCGTCAAGAATCGGCGCCTCCAGCGAATCAACCTCGATGATCGCGTTGTCCACGCCGCATCCCATCAACGCCGAAAGCAGATGTTCGACTGTGGAGATCATCACGCCTGATTTCATCAATGTCGTGGCGTAGCTGACGTGCGTAACGTGATCCGGCGAGGCGGGAATCTCGAAATCGTTGAGGTCGGTGCGGCGAAAAACGTAGCCGGTGTGGGCCGGCGCGGCTTTCACGGTGACGTTGACCGGGGAGTTTGAATGAAGCCCAATTCCACTCGCGCTGAAACTGGAGCCAATCGTCGTTTGTTTGCTCAAGCGGGGAGTTCCTCTCAAATGTTGCTCGATTCAGGTGGGACAATTCGGCAAATTGTCCCACCGTCACAAAGGCAATCCGCGAGCCATTTTCACGAGTGCGCCGGAACAATCCGTAAACGCTTTCTCCGCAGCGACGGTTGATGGGTGAGGATTCGATACTTGCAGGATGATTGTCGCCAATTGGCCACGCTGTTCACTTGATGCTGTTGTCTGGAAACGAGTGACGAAAAAACGACGGCTGCGGATGGCGTCATTCCGCAGCCGTCGTTTTTACGAATATAGCCGATGCCTTGTCCTGCCGGATTCATTCTCCGGAGCTATTCAGGCAGGCGGCGGTATTTTTTGCGATTGCGTTTGCGGGCCAGCGCTGATTTCAGGCGGGCTTTCTCTCCGGGCGGAATGTAGAAGGCGTGCCGTTTGACTTCGCGGATGATGTCTTCCTGTTGCACTTTGCGCTTGAACCGGCGGAGCGCGCTCTCCAGCGTCTCGTTATCGCCGAGTTTGATTTCTGCCACTTAACTTTTCACCTGCCTTTCAATAAGGACGATAGGATGTTTCACCGAGCGTTTATCGGATCATTCTCGCCGACTGAATCAGCAATTTGAGATCGCCGGGACGCCATACAGCCGGCAGCGCGGGTGAAGCGAACCGCAACCTTAGCTTTCGGCCCCGCAAACTGTCAAGCGGTTCATCGGCCTTCGTTCTTTCAAGTTTCGCCGCCAGAGGGTAAAGTTGCGCTCTCCCACTCGCATCACAACAAATCTGTGGCAAGCAACATTATGAAAATTTTCGTGATTGGTTCGGGCGGGCGTGAACACGCGCTGGTGTGGTCGTTGGCGCGCAGCCCGCTTGTCAAAAAAATTTACTCCGCCACCACTAACGCGGGCATTCTGAAACGGACGACAGCCGCCGCCGTGAACGCCGCTGACGTAAATTCAATCGCCGAATTCGCAGCGCGCGAAAAGATTGATCTGGTCGTTGTCGGCCCCGAACAACCTTTGGTTGACGGCCTGACCGATGCGCTCGTCGAACGCGGCGTCGCAGTCTTCGGCCCTTCGCGCGCGGCGTCGCGGCTCGAAGGCAGCAAGGTTTTCGCCAAAGAATTTATGGCGCGCCACAACATCCCGACCGCGCGTTACCGCATCGCCGACAACGCCGAAGACGCGTTGAAGGCCGTCGCCGGCGGCTCTTTCAAATTTCCCGTCGTGGTGAAAGCCGAAGGCCTGGCCGCCGGCAAAGGCGTGATCATCGCCGAAGACGAAGCGGAGGCTCGGCGGGCGATTGAGGATTTGCTGGTTGATCGCAAATTGGGCGATGCGGGCGCGAGGCTGGTCATTGAAGAGTGTCTGGCCGGACGCGAATTGTCATATCTGGTTTTCAGCGACGGAAAAAATTACGCGCCGATGCCGGTCGCGCAGGATCACAAGCGCGCCTTCGACGGCGACCTCGGGCCGAACACCGGCGGGATGGGCGCGTTCTCGACGCCGGGATTGCTCGACGCCGAACTCGAACGGCAAATCATCAGGGAAGTCGTCGAGCCGACGCTCGAAGCCGCGCGCGCCGAAGGCTTCCCATTTCGCGGCGTGTTGTATTGCGGACTGATGCTCACCGCAGAAGGCCCGAAGACGCTCGAATACAATGTGCGCTTCGGCGATCCAGAAACGCAGGCGATTTTGCGCCGTCTGGACAGCGATTTCGCTGAGATCGCTCTGGCCGTCGCTCAGGGGCGATTGTCCGATGTGAAGCCGCGATGGAGCGGTGAAGCGGCGACCTGTGTGGTGATGGCTTCGGCGGGTTATCCGGGAAATTACTCGACCGGAAAAACGATTGCCGGCATTGATGAAGCGGAACGGCTTGATGGTGTTGTAGTCTTCCACGCCGGAACGAAACTCAACGCGGATGGGGAGGTCGAAACCGCTGGCGGACGAGTGTTGGGCGTGACGGCCCGAGCGGCAGCGCTCGAAGATGCGACAGCGCAGGCTTACGAAGCGGTCAGCAAAATTCAGTTTGATGGAATGCAGTTCAGGCGGGACATCGGCAGGTCTAAATCCTGATCCTGAAAAATCCCGTTGATCCTACCTGAACGCTTTCGCCTCGATTCAGGGTTGTTTGGCCAACGGCGTAACGCGGTCAATGCTCGCTTTCAAGTCGGCGTTGCTGCGCCCGCTGGCTTCATAAGCCCGGTTATAAGCATCGAGCGCCTGCGGGTAACGGCGCAAATTTTCGTAAACGTAGCCCAGGTAATAGAGCGTGTTGAGGTCGCCGGGATTGAGTTTGTCGGCCTGCGCCAGCATCTCGGACGCCCGCGCCCAGGACTTGTTCTGCGCGTGAGCGAAACCGAGGTTGAAATAGAGCGCGGCGGAAGGAGTTTTGGTCAATTCAAGCGCGCGCGCCAGATTCATCTCGGCGTTCGTATATTTCTTCGCCGCAAGGAAAGCCCGTCCGAGCAGTTCAATCGCCGCCGCATCCTCGCGCTGGTTTTTCAAACTGGTCGCCACGCGAATCGCCTCTTCAAAATATGAATTGGCTTTCTTCTCGTCGGTCTCGTTCGCGCCCTGCCGCAACAGCGATTCGGTTAGCAGGCCGAGCATCTCGATATTTTTCGGATCGGCGGCGACTCCCTGTCGCAACGATGCGATAGCCTCGTTCAACTTGCCGCCTCGGAAATACGCCACGCCGAGGTAATACAACGAATCCGAATCCTTCGGGTCGAGCTTGACCGCTTTTTGGAAAGCGTCCGAAGCCTCTTCCGCCCGGTTGAGATTGGCGTAGGTCACGCCGAGCATGTAGTAATTGGCCGCGACGTTCATCTGGATTCTGGCCAGGGTTTCAAAGTAGGGAAGCGCTTTCTCGTAATCCTTGAGCAGCATGTGCGATTGGCCAATCGCCCGGTACAGGTCGGGATCGTTGCGGCCCTCTTTACGCTTGAGCGTCATCGCCTTTTCGAGCGGCTGGATCGCCGATTTGTAATCCTTGAGTTGGTAATATGACAGTCCGACGTACTTCCAACTGTCCGAATGTTCGGGATATTCATCCAGCACTTTTTGAAATTCAGCAATCGCCTCGCGGAACTGGCCCTGTTTGTAGAGCGAAACGGCTTTCTCCCAATCGAATCTGAAAAACGGCGCTGCGGCCAGAGCGGCGCCAGAAATCGAAATCAGCAAAGCGGAAACGGCAAAAGTTTTTTTCATCGCCCCTTCTCCTAATTTTTAGTGACAGCGCGGTTCCGTAGCGGGGATGAGCGCGCTGGCGTTAGAACGCTTCACGGCGCGGCGGATTGCATTGCGAAACCCGCCGCGCGATGAAGTTCTTCAATGTCGTTAGGGGGTGATTTATGTTAGCCCAATCAGTGCTCGTTTTCCACGAGAACCTCCGGGGGCGCACGCATCCCTGCGTGCTCGACTTACGGAAACCTCGGCGCGCGGATGCGCTCCCAATCGAATGAAAAAGCCCGAACCTCGTTGACCGAGATTCGGGCTTTCGCTGCTTGAATGGATACCGGAGCTTCAGTCGTCTTTTTCTTTCTTCGCCGCCATCCGCCGCCGCGCGAGCATCGTGCCGATTCCCAGACCGAACAGAACCAGCGTTCCCGGTTCGGGAACTTCCGGAACCACCGGCGACGGTTGCATTGACGGAGTCACGGTCGGAGTAACGACCGGAGTCGGCGGTGGAATGACGATCGTGGGCGTCGGTTGCGGTTGCGAATCGTCGCCGCCGCGACACAGGAACGCGCACAACACGCCGCCTGAGATGGCCGGGACGAGCCACCAGATGCGCGGCCCGGGTTCGCGGAAAGCGGCTGGCGTCACAGGCTCGACGCAGTTCTCGTCGCACAGAATTCCGGGGCCGTAACGAACGATGCGGCCATCGGGCAGGCGGACGAATTCAGGGTGATCCGGACTCTCCTTTGCCGCGCCGGTCTGCGATTGATTCGACTGCGATTGTCCAGCCTGAGCTGATTGATCTTTTTTGTTCTGCTGATCCTGAGTGCGGACGACCGCTGGCGAAACCGCCGTCGCTTTCAAACGGCCTGCCTGCCCCTGTTGCAGTTGCTGGTAGGTGACGGAATCGGCCAGGGCGATTGGCGCGATGACGCAGCAGGCCAGCAAGACAATTGTCGCTCGCTGAATGGCTGCGCGCGATTTCCGAAAAATCCTGTGAAGCGGAATTTGTGCAGGTGAACTATGCGGTGAAACCTGAGCTGGGTCTGACATGCTTACTCTCTTTGTTTCGGGACGCTTTCCGGCGTAACCAGGGCAAACCTTGATCCGCGTCCGCAGTAATTCTGGCCCGTAGCCAAATCAAAATTACGGGGCAGTAACTTGATCCTCTTACTGTCTCAGGCCGATTGTCGAGTCTATGAAAGCAGCTTTTGAATTATTGAAATGACGCCTTTAATTTGCGTCTGTCCACTTGAGAAATCGCATTATACGGGCAAGTCCATGTGATGACAAAGAGAAAAGTTACGGGCGCCGGTGGCGGCTAATGTTCCTCTCTGACCCCGGCTGAAGCCTGGCAGACATAACAATCTGGGCGCAGGCCGGTCTCCGTTTTGTATTCCCGGCTGATCGTCGTGATGAATTTATCAACGGAATCCGCCGCGACCAGATTGACCGTGCAGCCGCCGAAGCCGCCGCCGGTCATTCGCGCGCCGAACACTCCGTCGCAACGCGAGGCGATTGCGACCAGCAAATCAAGCTCAGGCGAGCTTACTTCGTAATCGTCGCGCAGACTCTCGTGCGAGGCGTACATCAGCTTGCCGAACCGGGCCAGATCGCCGCCTTCGAGCGCTTCGACGGCGGCCAGCGTGCGCGCATTTTCAGTGATCACGTGGTTGCAGCGGCGGCGAATGATTTCGGGCAGGGAACCGGCGTAAAGATCGAAATCATCAATCCCGACATCGCGCAGAGCCTGAATGCGGGGCAAATTCGCGGCCAGCCTCCTGACGCCTTCTTCGCATTCAGCCCGCCGCTGGTTGTATTCGCCCGCCGCCAGATCGTGTTTGATCATCGAGTTGCATACAACGACGCGGGCATGCTCGAGATCAATTGGCACGGCGCGATATTCCAGGCTGCGGCAATCAATCAGCAACGCATGACTTTTGATGCCCAAACACGCGATGTATTGATCCATGATCCCGCTCTGCGTTCCGGCGTAATGATGCTCAGCGCGCTGGGCGGCGAGCGCCAGATCCACTAAATCAATTGGTAGTTCAACTGGCTGCTCTGAAATGTTCAACAGCGCAAAACCGACGGAGATTTCGAGCGCGGCTGAAGAACTCAAACCCGCGCCGATGGGCACTTCGCTTGCGATCAGCAAATCGGCGCCGCGCAGATCGAACTCATCCTGCCGCAGACACTCGACCACACCGTAAACGTATCTGCCCCAATCGCCGTCGCCAGGATATTCGCGCCCGATCTCGAATTCGATCACCCCGGCTTCGGCTGTTGATCTTGCTCTTATTATTCTGTCGTCGCGCGGTGAGACGGCCACGAACGTCCGCCGGTCAATGGCCATCGGCAACACGAAGCCGTCGTTGTAATCGGTGTGCTCGCCGATCAGGTTGACGCGGCCCGGCGCTGAAAAGACGCGCGGCTCGCGGCCATAGAGATTTTGAAATTGCGCGCGCAATGTTTCTGAAATCATTTCGAATCCCTCATGCGAAATATATCCAGAGGGAAATTATCGTGACCACCAGCGCCAACGCAAATACGACGGGCAGCGCGCGCATCGCGGGCGTGGGCGCGTCAACCTGTTCGGCCTGGGCAGTCGCTGATTTGAGCGTCAACTCGGCGATCTTATCTGTCTTTGGAGCGGGCGTCAGGAAACTGACGATGATCAACACCGCGACGCAGACGACGAACATCAGCGCGGCGAAGTGCAGGAAATTCATCTTGACGAAAAACCTCAGGAAGCCGCTCAACTCCTGTTTGGCGTAAACGACTTCAAGGATGAATCGCGCGGCGCCGAGCGCGAAGCCCAGCAGCAGCGAGACAATCGCGCCCTGCCCGTTAATCCGCCGCCACAAAATGCCGAGCAGGAAGACAGCCGCAATCGGCGGCGCGACGTAAGCCTGCACGCTCTGCAAATAAATCCAAAGCTGCGAACTGATGCGGCTCATAAATGGAATCCAGAGCAGGCTCAATCCGACCATGATCGTCGTCGCCACGCGCCCGACGTTGACCAGATGCCGTTCGGAAGCGTCGGGCCGAAACTTCTTATAAAAATCCATCGTGAAGATGGTCGAACTTGAATTGAAGACGGCGCTCAGGCTGGACATCAGCGCCGCCAGCATCGCGGCGATCATCACTCCCTGCAATCCGGGCGGCATCAACCGCGCGACCAGCAGCGGGAACGCTGAGTTGGAATCCTTCGCCATCTCTTCAGGGTAAAGCGCGCGGGCGATCATCCCCGGCACGACGAGCATGAACACGGGCAGAATCTTCAGGAATCCGGCGAGCACAGTCCCGCCTTTCGCCTGCTCGACGTTTTTCGCCGAAAGCGTGCGCTGCACGATGACCTGATCGGTGCACCAGTACCACAGGCCCAGAATCGGCGCGCCAAAAAATATCCCCGTCCACGGGAAGTTCTCGTCCGTCATCGGCTTCATCATGTGAAAGAAATCCGCCGGGACTTTCGACTGCAATCCCGAGCATCCGCCAACTTCGTTCAAACCGATGAACATCAACACCAGCGCGCCCGCAACCAGAATCACCGTTTGAATGACTTCAGTGTAAATGACCGCCGCCAATCCGCCAGCGATGGTGTAAATGCCTGTCGCGATGACCAGCGCCAGCGAACTTTGCCACATCCCCCAACCCAGCACGGCCTTCAGCACAATCGCTCCGGCGAAGATCGCCACCGCGATTTTGGTGAAGACGTAAGCGATGAGCGAAATGCTGGCGAGGTAAGTCCGGCACGCGCCGTTGTAACGCCGCTCCAAAAACTCCGGCATCGTGTAGACGTTCGAGCGCAGATAAAACGGCACGAAGACCCAGCCCAGGATCAACACGATGATCGAAGCCAGCCACTCGAAATGTCCCGGAGCCATCCCCGTAGCCGCGCCTGAACCGGCCAGCCCGATGAAATGCTCGCTGCCGATGTTCGACGAAAAAAGCGACGCGCCGATGGCCCACCACGCCACGTCGCGGCTGGCCAGAAAGTAATCGGTCGTCGTGCGCTCCTTGCGCGAGAAATACCAACCGATGGCGAAGATCACCGCGAAATAGAGCGCCAGCACGACGTAATCAATCGTCACGAGCCGCGCCGTTTGAAGTAAAAGGACTGGGGTCATTGTTCCTCCATCAACAAAGTTCTTTGATATTTTCCTGTTCGGTCTGCATGAGCAAATACTCTGCCTCAATCTCACCACGATTCGATCCAGATCCCAGCACTGGAGCGATGAATCGCGCGCGAATGATACGCGAGACGATTCGATAATGCCCGATCATCTAAATCGGAACAGCAAAGATTGGTACAACCCACCGCAGAGTGCGCAGAGGTACGCAGGGGAAAGACATGTCTGGATCGTTCTCTGCGTTCCTCTACGACCCTCTGCGGTTGGTCTCTCTGTACCAATGTTGCGTGGTCTGATTTAGCCTGCAATCGGCGAATCATATTCGGCGGCGATGGCTTTGGCTTCGACCTCCATCGCAGGCGAGCCTGGAAATCCTCACCATGTTCGCCCAACGCGGCGCTGGCCGTCAGCAGCGCCTCGACATCACGGCCCAGCGCCTCATCGCCCGCGCAGGCTTCGTCAAGAAACGATACGCGATCGTCCGCGCCGCGCTTCATCGCAGCGTGAAAAGCCTCTTCGAACTGTCGCCAACGTTGCGGAGTCATAGTAGTTGGTTTGAAACCTGTGCGCACATCAGGCCGGCGCTTATTTGTTTAACGGAAATTTTCCATCAGCATAATGTCGTTGACGATCTGATCGCGCTGCGCATACAGCAGCCATCGGCCATCCGGCGACAACGCCAGTCCGGGCTGCAAATCGAGCGGCGTTTTTTCGACTGTCGCCAGCGTCGTGATCCGGCGCGTGGCGAAGCTGAAAAAACGGATCGTCCGGCGCGGCGTGTCTTCTCTCGCGATGAAGTAAATGCCCTGCGGCAGGATTCCCCACGAACGCCCCAGGCTGATCCGGGCGAATTCCGGCACGGGCTTTTCGGCGCCGCCTTGCGCTGGCGCAAACCAAAGGCCGTAAACCGGGTCTTTCTTCGTGAAGTAAAAAAGCTTGCCGTCTGGCGATTCGAAGCCTTCGAACGCGCTGTCGTGTGTCAATTGCGAGGCCGGGCCGCCTTCCGCCGGCATCTTCCAGATATCTTCCGCGCCGCCGCGGTTGGAGGCGAAATAAATCCAGCGCCCGTCGCTCGACCAACTCGGTGTGGCCTCATAAGTCATCTCGCTGGTGAGACGGCGAGGCGCGCCGCCGTCCGCGCTGATGACATAAATATCGGGGCTGCCCCCGGCGCGCGAGTCAAAGACGATCCACCGGCCATCCGGCGACCAGCGCGGGGTGCCTGTAGGCGACCCGTCGAATGAGGTCAATTGGCGCAGGTTCCCGCCGTTGCGGTCGCCCGCCCAGATTTCATCGCTGCCCGTGCGCGTGGACACAAACACGATCCTCGCGCCGTCGGGAGAAATCTGCGGGCTGTGATCTTCGCGGCTGGAAAAGATCAGGCGTTGCGGCGCAGCCAATTTCAACGGCGCGCCGGAGCCGCCGAATCCACCGCCTTCGTAGCGGTAGATGTTGGTGTCAATGTAATTTTCCGTCCAGGCCAATTTGTCTCCGCGCCGTGAAATGACCGGATTGGAGGGACTCACGCCGAAGTTCAATCGTTCAGGCGCGCCGCCTTTGGCCGAGATGCGCCACAGATTCGGCCCGCCGCCGAGGTTGGCGGAATAAATGATTTCGCGGCTGTCGCTCGTCCACGTCAGGCCGTAGAGCGGACGTTTGTCGAAGGTCAATTGCCGAGGCGAGCCGCCGCCTGCTGGAATCGTGAACACATCGCGCGCCGACCTGCTGAAATTGCGAAAGAACGCGATCTGTTTTCCGTCGGGCGAAAAGGTCGCCGCGCCATCCGAAATCGGCATCGTGGTCTGCGTCAGCGCGCGCGCTTCGCCGGTTTCGACAGACAACAGCATCAGATCGCTGTTGGGCCGCTCAGGCGTGGGGCGGCTGCAAGTGACCAGCGTCCGGCCATCCGCCGACCACGACACGGTGTACACGCCGTCGCCGACGCGGCGCTCCGCCCCGCCCAGCGCCGGGATCAGATAAACGCCTTTCGCCGCGCCGTCCATGCGCAGAAAAGCGATGTAACGTCCGTCCGGCGACCAGGCCGGAAAAGCGTCGTCTTCGGGCGCGGCAGTCAGCCGCAGCGGTTCGCCCGCGCCGATCACTTTGATGTAGATGTCGCGCGGGCCAGAGAACTCGTCCCGCCGCCCCGTCCAGGCAAACGCCATCTGGCTGCCGTCAGGCGAAAAGCAGGCGTAATCCTTGGCGCCGGGAAAACTCGTAAACGGCACGATGCGCGGCGTCGGCCAGAAGGCCCTGTTTGACCGAGTCAGCCAGTAACCCGCGCCTCCCAAAACGCCCAGGAGCAGGCAAGCGGACATCGCATACCAGACGCGGCGGCGGCGCGGCCCAGCAGCGGATTTGGATTTCGCGCTAACGAACTTGCCACGAATGAGAGGGCGAGGATGTTCAAGCGCCTCCCCGGCTCCGTGGAGATCAGCCAGCATTTCACCGATGGTCTGGTAACGTTCCTCCGCATTTTTCCGCAGCGCCTTGCTGACGACGCGTTCCATTTCGTCCGGCGTATCCGGGGCAAAGCCGGCGAGCGGCGGCGGGTCTTTGTCGAGCAAAGCGGCGAACACTTCAGCCGACGTGGCGCCGGGAAATGGCAGCGCGCCCGAAACCATTTCGTAAAGCAGGACGCCGAGACTGAACAGATCGCTGCGCGCATCCGTCTGCAGCCCGCGCGCCTGTTCCGGCGACATATAACGCGGCGTGCCCATCACCGCGCCGGGCGTCGTCTTCCACGACCGGCCCTTCGTTTCCGCTTCGGGGACGACTTCAGACATTTGCGGCGCCAGCTTGGCGAGGCCGAAATCAAGGACTTTGACCAGGCCGTCGGGCCGCAGCATGACATTTTCAGGTTTGATGTCGCGGTGGATGATTCCGGCGTTGTGCGCCGCGTCGAGCGCGGCCGCAATCTGGACGGCCACCTCCAGCGCTTCGCGCAGCGGCAATTTCCCAGTTTCCATTCGGCGCCGCAGCGTGACGCCTTCGATGAATTCGGTGGCGATGAAACGCATCTCGCCGAATTCGCCGATTTCGTAAATCGTGATGATGTTGGGATGGTTGAGCGCGGAGGCGGCTTTGGCTTCGCGGGTGAATCGCTGCAATCTTTCGGCGTCCTCGGTGAACTGAGCGGGCAGCAGTTTGAGCGCAACCTTGCGGTCGAGTTTGGTGTCGCGCGCCAGCCAGACCTCGCCCATCCCGCCCGCGCCGATGAGCGAAACAACCCGGTAATGCCCGATCATCTCGCCTGCGATTGACGAATCTTTTTCGGCGGCGATGGCTTTGGCTTCGGCATCTATCGCAGGCGAGTCCAGAAATCCGCCCGTCTGTTTCGCCAGTTCGTCATTGGCCGCCAGCAACGCTTCGACATCGCGGCGCAGCGCCTCATCGCCCGCGCAGGCTTCGTCGAGAAACGACGCGCGTTCGTCCGCATCGCGCTCCAGCGCAGCGTGATAGACCTCTTCCATCTGTCGCCAGCGTTCAGGCTTCATAGGTTTCAGGTTTCAGGTTTCAGGTTTCGGGATTCAGTCGTATACAACACCTGAAACCTGAAACCTGAAACCTGAAACCTATTTCTTCAATTCGTTGTAGAGCCAGGCGCGGGCCATGCTCCATTCGCGCTGCAACGTGCGGAGCGGAATCTCCATCGCCGCGGCCGCCTCTTCTTCAGTCATCCCGCCGAAAAAACGAAGCTCCACGATGCGGCTCTTGCGCTCGTCGAAAGAGGCCAGCGTGTCCATCGCGTCGTTGAGCGCGATCACGTCGGCGCCCGAATCGCTCGGCCACTGCTCGGCCTGCGTGAGCGAAACCTTGAGCGCGTCGCCGCCGTGTTTGAGCGCGTGGCGACGGCGGGAGTGATCAACCAGAACTCGCCGCATGACCTGAGCCACAACGCCGAAGAACTGCGCGCGGTTGCGCCACTCCGCCGGCTTCCAGTCAATCAGCCTCAGCCACGCCTCGTTGATCAGCGCCGTCGGTTGCAGCGTGTGATCGGCGGATTCGCGGCGCATGTAGCCTTCGGCCAGACGATGCAACTCCGCCTCGACCAGAGAGACCAGACGAGCGAGCGCCGCTTCGTCGCCGTTGCTCCAGTCACGGAGAAGTTGTGTGACTTCGTGGGTTGAGGGGGCCATATTTTTCAGTGCTATTCGATCCGAGAAAGTGGGGACGAGCCGCGCGCAATTTACCACACACGGCCTGATCAGGCCATTTTTCGCAAATCGAAGCGAAAATTTTTCTTCGCACGTTGGCGGATTCCCGCGCTGGTTTGCGCCTTATTCAATGGGTGCGGAAGTGGGACGCCACGTATCAAAAGAATTTTGCCTTGTTTGAGGAGATTCAGCGCCGGTTTTCGATTGAATCAAGCGGAGGTTGATTTATGGAAAATGATTTCAGCCAGATTCTGATTCAAGAGCAGATGGCGATGTTCGACGCGTTCAGCCGGATCGCCCAGGTCGTCTTCAGCGTGGAAATCATCGCGCTCCTGGCGTTGCTCCTGATCGCGGTGTTTCTCTCCTCAACCGAAGAGGAGCGGACTGATCATGGTCTCGCGCGGCGGCTGCCGGGCCCGCGAGACCGGAAGCTTGCGCTGGCGCGGGTCGCCATCCTCGTTGCTGCCGTTCTGCTCATCGTCCCCTTTATCACCCAATGAGTGAGGCGATATTCCTTAATGGCATATCGCCTATGGCTGCTGATTCACCGGCTGCGCCAGCAGCCCATCAACAAGGAGAATCGAATCATGCAAAGACACCGTTCAACAACTCAGCTCTTTCTGGTGTTTGCCGCGCTGCTGCTCACGGCGGCGTTCGTCCAATCCGGCTTCGCGCAAAACGCGCAGGCTCAGGCGCCGCCGAAATACGCCACCTTCGAGTACATGAAAATCGAGCCGGGTAAAGGCGCCGATTACCGCAAGCTCGAACAGGAAGTCTGGGCGCCAATTCACCGCGAGCGCGTCAAATCCAGGCTGATCCGTTCGTGGTCGCTGTGGGGCGTGCGTTACCCCGGCGGCGTCAGCCGCGAATACGACATGGTCGCCGTCACGCTGTTCGACAACTTCAAAGACCTCGAAAACAGCTATCCGCCGGAGGTCTTCTCCAAAGCCCATCCGAACATGAACAGGGACGAAATCAGCGCGAAGACCACCGCCGCGCGCAAGATGGTGCGAACCGAAGTCGTGGCGATCGTTGACTCCGCCTTGCCGGGAGCCGAAGACCCCAGGTCGCAGCCCGGCGCGGCGCCGACGAAATACGCCCGCTTCGATTACAAGAAAGTCGAGTTCGGCAAGGCTGGCGAGTATGTCTCCACCGAACGCAAATACTACAAGCCATATTGGCAGGAGGTGGTCAATCAGGGCGCGATGCGCGGATGGGCTGTCTGCGGAGTGCGATTCCCCGGCGGAACTGACAAAGAGTACGGCTTCCTCACTGTCCAACTCTTCGACAAATTCGAGCAGTTGGAAGGTACACCCGCGACACTCGGCGCTTGGGTGAAGGCCAACCCGAATGTCAACGCGGTCGAGATCGGCGCCAAGATCGGCGCGATCAGCAAGACCGTCCGGACGGAAGTCCTGACGCTGATTGATCAGGTGAGGTAATGGCGGCGGAGATGGGAACAGTTTGCCCCCAAGCCGAATCGCCTCAGCCGCGAGCAGGATGCGGACGCCCACGATCACGGCGTCCGTCTCCTGCCGCTTAACTGCCTCAGGCGGCGTCAAGCCGGATCGTCATAGGCGCTCAGGTACAGGCGGCTGTCGTAATCAACCAAGCCGAGACGCACTCGATCCAACCAGCTTACGCGGCCCAGAACGTTGCGATTGAAGTGTTCGTCCGCGGCGAAGTAGACCGTTGCAGTCGTCTCGATGCCAAGCACATTCAACGTGACCTCGTGGCCGTAAGTCTGAAAGCCGCCCGTTGTGGTTTCAAAGCGTTGCGAAATTCCTTGTTCGATGTTGAGGCCGAGGCGTTCGCCCTGGCGCCGCTCGAAGATGCAGTGGCTGGCCCCGGTATCAATTTTGACCGCCAAACAAATCTGCACGGCGCCGCAGCCTAGATTGAGCGGGAGTTCGATGCCGGGTTTTCCGGGATCATAAGAGTAGGCTGACGAGAAGCTGAGTTGATGAGTCATGGCTACCAACCGGAGTAAAAGAATTTCGGCTCTTCGACGACGCGCGCCACGAACGGCACGGCGACGCCGGCGGCTCTTGCGTCGGCGTCCACCTGAAGCGCATCCGGGCCGTGACTGATCAGGCGGTCACCTTCGAGCGCCACCCACTGGCCCAGGTATTCGGCGCGATGTTCATCAATCCATTGCATCGCGCGACGGAAACGCTCCATCTGCTGTTGTGACGTTTCGACGGATGGATGTTGCGGCCCCTGCGGCTGCGCGTCGCGTCTTTCCTGTTCCTGCAACCACTGACGCAAGCGGCGGCGGTCTTCGGGCGGCAACGCGCTGGCGGCTTCGATCATTTGTTTCAGTGTCGTCATCTCGCTACCTCGCTTAGATGATGATGTTCATTGATTGACAACCGGATTGTAACTCAATCCCCATCCTGTAGCTCAAGCAAGGGCGATTCAAGCAAGAGCAGTTCAAGCGTCGCGATTATTTCTCCGGCATTTTTTTATCTCGCGTGGCGGGTTTCAGCGGCGGGCTGCGCCTTCTCAAGTAGGGACAGATGAAAACCGTCCCAATGGAAATCACCGGCCATAGGCCAAAAAACGCAAGCGCGTCGAATACTCCCAACACACGATCGAAAGGAGATCACCAATGAAACGACACATCACAGGCCTCAATTTTCGCGCCGCGCTCGGCTCGTTGCTGTTCGCCGTCGCGCTAACGCCGTTCTGCTTCGCGCAGAATCAAAATCAACCGGCGCCGCCGCCACAACTCTACTGGGCGACCGTGACGCAGGTTAAACCCGGAATGATGGAGCAGTATCAGGACTTCATGAAAAATGAAACGCTCCCGGCCTTCAAAAAAGCCGGCGGCAAGGAAATAAGCGTCTGGGCCGTCCAGAGCTTCGGCCACGGCGGCGAAATCGTTTCCTTCCGCCCGGTCGAAAATTTCAAGCAACTCGACGAACCCAATTTCCTGGTCAAGGCGCTGGGTGTGGCGGGCGCGCGCGCCTGGGCCGCAAAGCGGGCGCAGATGATCATCAGTTCTCGCAGTCTCCTGGTTTCGATCATCCCCGCGTTGAGCGCTCCCATCAAGGGGCAGCCGAAACTCGCTTTTGGCGTCGCTACCACCGTCGCGCCGGGACGGATGGCGGAATACAGTAAATGGCTCAAGGAACAAGCACTGGCCGCCAACGCCAAAACCAATTCCAAAGGGGTCATCACCTACGTGGAGGGCCTCGGCGGCAATCCGAACGCCGTCCATGTGGCCGTGTACTTCGACAACTTCGAGGACATCGGGAATTTCATCACGGCGTACAACAAGGGGATGGCTGAGTTGAAGCTGCAACTCAATCCACCCGTCGGCGTACAGGAACGCGTTGAATTTGCGGTCTACCGCCACGTCCCGGAACTGAGCCTCACGCCGACGCCGCAAAAGGCCGAAAACCGATAGTTGCCTTAATTCGCGAAGAACAAATTCAATTCCGATCCGACCAAAGCCGTCCGCTGGGGCGAGCCGACTTATGACGAAATGCTGGCTTGCTTTCTCGACTACACACAGAGCGCGGCGCCCGCCGCGACCGCAGGCGCAGGTCAGGCGACACAACAGTAAACTCAATAGCGCCCGGCGAGTTTCAGGCTGGCGAATCGTTCCGCTCTCGGTTACATTTCGCAGGCAAAACGCCCTGATTTCGCAGGGCATCTTTCGTCAGATCACTACCGTTAAATAAACAAGGAGGCCCCCCTATGTTTAGAAGACTTTGGTTAGCCGCAGCAGCCATGTTGCTTTTGGCCATCCCGTCTTTCGCGCAGGAATATCCGAGGGTCGAGATTTTTGGCGGATACTCAGCGCTGGTCGCCGGAGACCTGGATAACCTCGACCACGCCAACGGAATCGGCGCCGAATTCGCCGGGAACTTCAACCGCTTCTTCGGACTCGTGGCCGAGTTCGGCGTTCACAGAGACAACGACCTGAGAATTTACTCGGCTTACGCCGGGCCGCGATTGTCGTTTCGCGGAAGGCGAGTCACGTTCTTCATTCACGCGCTCGCCGGCGGCGTCAGGGCGCCTAACGGAGGAGGCAGCCTGACAGTCGCTTCGTTCGCCGGTGGCGGCGGTCTCGATCTCAACGTCAGCGACAACATAGCCCTCCGGCTCTTCCAGCTTGATTACACGCCAGTGCGCCAGGGCGGCCATTGGTTCAATCTTTACAGAGGACAGACCGGCGTCACGTTCAAACTGGGCAGAACGGAGTAAACCTGCCTCGACAATCCATAGCCGTTGGGCCGCGTCCGGTTCACAGCGCGGCTCAACGGCCTTGTTTTGCCCGGAATCTTCTGGCAATGTTTGCGACATCAATACCCCCAAATTTATCGCCAGTCTATGAACACAAGCGAGGTGACTCAGTGATTCGTACTTTCATTGCAATCAGCCTGTTATTTTTCGTCCTGACGTTCGACCTGCGAACGGCGGCGCAAAAGCCCGCTCCGAATCCGAACCAGTGGGCGTTGCTCATCGGCGTCAGCGATTATCCGGGCGAGATTCAAGACTTGCGGTTCGCCAGCGCCGACGCCCGCGCGATCAAGGAATTGCTGATTTCATCGGCTGGCATTCCCGAAGATCACATCCGGCTGCTCACCGACGACGGCGTCGGCGAAGCGAAAGCGACGAAGCAGAACATCTTCGCCGCCGTTGATCAATATCTCGCGCCGCGCGTCCAGCCCGGACATCAGGTCATCGTCTTTCTTGCAGGACACGGCGTCGTGCGCGGCCTGGGGGCGGAAGCTCAGAGCTACCTTCTGCCGGTTGACACCGACGCGCAGACGAAAGAGTCGCTGGAGCGCACGGCGATAAACCTGGAAGAACTGTCGCGCAAGCTGTCATCGTTGAAGGCCGCGCAATTCACCGTCTTCTTCGACGCCTGCCGCGAAGACCCGTTTCCCGGACGCGGACTGAAAGGCAACACGCTGACCGATGTGACGGCGCGGCTGCTGAACTGGGTTTCCAACCGTCCGCAACAACAATCCCGAACGGAGCCGCCGACCAGCGTCATTTTTTACGCCTGCCAGATCGGCGAACGAGCTTACGAGAACGCCCAACTGCAACACGGCGTCTTCACCTACTACATCCTGCGCGGCCTGCGTGAGCTTGCCGACCGCCCTGACGGGCGCGTTGAAGCCGGACGGCTCGCCGGGTATCTGAGAGAAAACGTCAGCCGATGGGCGAGAGAGCAATCAAAGATCGCGGTCGAACAAAACCCGACGATGGTCGCTGCGGAAGTACGCGGCCCGGTTCTGGTCGCGCGCATCACGCCCCTTTCAACCAAAGTCCCTGTCCTGTCGAACACCGCCGGAGTGATGCTGAACACTTCTCCCGAAGGCGCGCTGATCTCGATCAACGGCCAGCAGGCCGGGCGCGGGCCGCTTCACAAAGAGCTTTCTCCGAGCCAGTACACCATCCGCGCCGAGGCGCCGGGATTCCAACCCACTGAGACCAAAGTCAACGTGATCGCCGGTTACCAGCAGGAGGTCACGATCAATTTGCAGCCCGTCGCCGGAAGTCCGAGTTACGAAAAGGGCCTGCAATTTGAAAAGCAGCAATTGTGGCCGCAGGCCATCGCCTCTTACGAACAAGCTCTGCGCGACGATCCGAATTCGACGGCCACGTATGAGCGGTTGTCTCAGGTCTACGTGAAAAACGGACGCTACCAGGAAGCCATCGCGCTGCTGACCACAGCCTCGCAAAAATTCCCCGACAACGCCGCGCTTCTGGCTCGCCGTTCGCGCGCCCGAAGCTCGTTGGCCGCAAGCGACGATCAGCCGCTGTCTTTGCCTTCTTCCGCCCCTGAGCCGCAACCGTCAGCGCCGCAGCCCGAAGAGGAATCAGGCAAGAAGAGCAAGAAAGGCAAGAAGAGCAAAAAGAGCGACACTGAGGAAGCCGTCGAGAGCGAAGTCAAAGAAGAGAAGAGCGGTAAAAGCGGCAAGAAAAGCGGCGGCAAGAGCGGCAAGAAAAACAGCGGCAAAGAAAACCCTGACACCGGCGCCAGAGCCATCACAACTGGCGCAATCGGTGAGCAGTCCAATACGACTCAATCGGGCGGCAAAGACGCGTCTCTCATCGCCGAAGCGATCCGCGACGCCGAGTTGGCGATTCAGAAAAACCCCAATCTGGCCGACGCTCATCTCGCGCTCGGATTCGCCTGTCTGGCCAACCCCGCGAGCCTCGACCGCGCTCTCGCGGCTTTCGTTCGCGCCTCGACCATCGCGCCCGAAGAAGCCGAAGCATATTTCGGCGTAGGCTCGGTCTATCGTCAGAAACAGCAATACCAGCAGGCCGTCCCGCAGTTGAAGAAGGCGATTGCGCTGCGCCCCGATTATTACGAAGCGCAGCGCGAGTTGGCTTACTGCTATCACGCGATGGGAAACACCGATCAGGCGATTAAACAGTATCAGGTAGCTTCGAGCTATCGCGGCAAGACGAAAGATTCCGGCGAGGTGGCGGCCAACAATCTGGCGCTGGCCACGCTTTACAAAAAGAAAGGCGATGAAGTCGGCGGCGCCGAAGGCGAAGAGTACAAGAAGGCCAGCAAGGCTTACGAAGACGACGCCAAAGAGGAGGAGCCGAGTTTGAAGAAAGCCTCGAAGAAGCTGGCGGTCGCGGGCGTCGCGAAACTCATCCAGAATTACCTGTCGCCCGACACCCGGAAGGTCATGGACGACAACCGGGACGAGAAAGCCACTCCGGTTCTGAAAGTCGGCAAAGTCCCGATCAACATTGCCTCTCCGAAAGACGGCAAGTCTCCGATCAACATCAAGGTTCCGTTGGGCGGCAAGTCGTCGAAAGACAACAAAACGCCGAAAGGCAGCAAATCGCCGATCAACATCGGAATTCCGCTGGGCGGCAAGTCTTCAAAAGACGCCAAAGACAACAAAGCGCCACAGGACAACAAAGCGCCGAAAACCAGCAAGTCGCCGATCAACATCCGGGTTCCGATAGGCTCCAAGTCGTCGAAGGACAGCAAAGCTCCAACAAACAACAAAGCGCCGAAGGACAGCAAAGCTCCATCAGACAACAAGGCGCCGAAAGACACAAAACCAACGATCCGCGCAACCCCGAAGGTGGAGATCCAATTGAAGAAACCTTTGCAGTGATTGCGTTCCTGTGATTTTCGGCATTCACACAAATCACCGCGTGGCTTCCCGGTTCCGCAGCCTTTGAGCGTGGCCTGATCAATCTGCGCCGGCCTGCCCTCATCCTGTCGAATCATTTTTCGGCCAGCCCTGGGGCTTTTGCAAAGTCGTCAGGGAGGGACTAAAACCCAAGGCCCACAACCTACAACCTATAAATTTTTTCTTCGATGGCTTGATCAGATGACGCTTCGAAGGAAAGGTTTATAGGTTGTAGCCGTTCGGTGATAGGTTTTAGTTTATAAGCAGGGTCACAACCGACTTTGCAAAAGCCCTGCGGCCAACCCGCCAGCGCCTTGCCTCCACGCAATCGCTGATTTACCATCCGCGCGTCAGCGACAATTTCAGCTACTGACCTTTTCGGTCAAATTCAGCAAAGGCCATTTACTCAAACGAGGTGATTTATGTTCCGTTCAGCCATCACTCTCGGCGCTCTCAGCGTCTGTTTCTCTTTGATTGTTCAAGTTCAGGCAAAGCCAGCCAGCGACCTCGACGATCTGGATCACGTCAATTTTGAAGGCGTCGTGACCGACTCCAACAAAAACGTAATCGCCGGCGCCAGCGTCATCGTCCGGCAAACGGATACCGACAAAAAACGCTCGATCAAAACCGACCAGGAAGGGCGTTATCGTTTCACCACGCTGGCGCCTGGCGTTTACGAATTGCGCGTCGAGGCCGGTGGATTTCAAACCGCGCAATACGAAAACATCAACGCCATCGCGGGCGTAACTATCCGCCGCGACATTCAACTCAACCCCGCCGCCATCCAAGCCCAAATGACGATTGACGCCGCTGGCGACCAGACCGTCGTTGACACTTCGCGCACGGTCGTCGGCGGGACAGTCACAAAAGAGCGGATTGACAAGCTGCCGACCGAATCGCGCAACCCGCTCGATTTGATTTACACGCTGCCCGGAACCGCGCCGCCCGCGCTCAGCGACAAAGACCTGGCCGAAGGCGACCGCGCGAGCAGTTATCGCCGCACGCCTGAAGAAGCGGGCATCTTCTCGCTGACCGGCGGAACGCCTTTTTCAAACAACCTCACCATCGAAGGTTTGGACAACAACGACGACCGCGCGGCGCGCGAACGGTTCCTGCCTTCAACGCACGCCGTCGAAGAAGTTCAGGTCATCACCAATCAGTTTTCGGCGGAATACGGGCGCGCTTCGGGCGGGCGCGTCAATCTGCGGTTGCGCGGCGGGGCGAACCGGATTCACGGTCACGGTTTTTATTACTTCCGCGACGAGAGCCTGAACGCCAACCCGTTCGCGCGGAACGCCGATCAGTCGCGCGGCAAACGAATCCCATTTCAAAATCACAATCCGGGCGGGAGCGTTGGCGGCCCGATAAAACACGACAAGCTTTTCTACTTCGTCGCGTACGAACACGATTACATCTACGACCGCGCGGACATCACGGCGCTGCTGCCAGTCGAAATCAATCCCGCGTTCCCGCTGCCCAAACCGAACGGCGCGAATCTGGGCAGCGCGGCGGTGGACAAAAACGGCAAACCGATTGTCGTGAACGAGGGCGCGGCTGTCGGACTATACGACCTGCAGGTCACGACGCCGCGCGCCGCGCACACCGTCCAATCGCGCGTGGATTTCAAACCCGGGACGAAGCACGACGCGTTCGCGCTGCTGGCTTTCGCGCGCAACCGCGATGAGCGCGGCTTTCCCGGCGGGCGGCGGACGCTTGACACGCTGCGGCGCACGGGGCGCGACAGCCAGTCTTACGCCATCGCCGACAATTTCATCATCTCGCCGAAGATGGTCAACAGCGCGCGCTTTCAATTCTCGCGGCTGACTCCCGCCGACGCTCCGCCGAGCGCGAGTCCGGTCGTGATCATTGACATTGACGACCCGCGCGATGTGGCCGGCAATCCCAACGCCAATCCGCTGACGCGTCGCGGCAATCTGACCGCCGGTTCGAGCACAATCGGCGGAGTTGACCGCCGCGAAGACCGCTACCAGATTCAGGAGACGCTGAATTACATTCGCGGTTCGCACACGCTCCGCATCGGCGCCGATGTTCAAAGCATCCGCTCGCGCTTCGTTGATTTGAGCGACGCGACGGGAACTTTCACCTTCGCCACGCCTGCCGCCTTTCTGGCCAGCAAGCCCGCGCGTTACGAGCATCGCTTTTTCACCGAATCGGAATTGCGGAACACCTACGCGGGAATTTTTGTTCAGGACGATTGGAAACTGCGCCGGAACCTGACGGTCTCGGCAGGTCTGCGATGGGATAACGAAACGATCCTTGAAGATCGAAACAACATCGGCCCGCGACTGTCGTTCGCGTGGGCGCCGCGCGACACGAACAAGACAGTCGTGCGCGGCGGCTATGGGATTTTCTACAACCGCGCGATGCTGCGGACGCTCGACGATTTCATCCTGACCTCGAACACGCTGCGGATTGACACCAACAACGACGCGGCGAAAGCGTTGCTGGCCGAATTGAAATTCCCGCAGGTTCTCTCGTCCGGCGATCCGCGCGTCCGGCAATTGAGCGTGCGCGAGGCCGGATTCATTCGGCGTTTGAGCAAAGACTTTCGCATCCCGGAAAGCTATCAGGCGTCGTTCGGTTTTGAACGTGAACTGGCGCGAGGCTTCAAGCTCGAAGTCAATTACGTCTTCAATCGCGGCTTGCATCTGTGGCGCGAAGTCAACGCCAACGCGCCGCGATTGCCAGCGGGCTTCAACAATTTCACCGACTACCTGCTCTCGCGCGATTTCGACAATGCGCGCGATCCGGTAACCGGCCAGCGTCCGATCACGGCGACGGGTAATTCCGATGTCGTGCGATTCAACCTGAGCGCGCAGCCGACTCAAACAATCAGAGAAGGCGATAAGACTGTTGTTCTGTTCGGCCTGAACAATCCTTCGACCAGCAATTCATCGGCTGGGACGAGAGCCGCGCTTACTGCCATTCGACAATTCAGGCCCGACCCGAATCTGACCCAGATCGAAGAACTGCAATCGCGCGGCAACAGCAGCTATCACGGCGTCAGTTTTGAATTGCAGCGGCGGTTGTCATCACGCGGCTCGATCCGCGCGTCGTGGACATTGAGCCGTCTGGTTGATGACGGAGTCGTCAACACCTCATCGCCGCTGGTCGCTGGAGATTTCCGGCGTGAACGCGCGCTGAGCCTGATGGACGCGCGACATCGGCTGGCGGTCAGCGGCTATTACGAATTCCCGAACTGGCTGTGGCGGATGAATCTGGCGGGAACGTTCAACTTCGCATCGGCGCGCCCGTTCAACATCGGCGCGAACGGCAACGACCGCAACCTGGACGACGTTGACAACGACCGCCCGAACTTCAGCGGCGACCCGGACGCGATCAACTGGCGGCGGCCCGGAGCGTCGTTGAAAGAATTGCTGGCCGAAGGCTTCACGCTGCCGCCGATTGGCTCAGTCGGCAATCTGCCGCGCAACGCCGGGCGCGGGCCGAACTCGTACACGCTCAACCTGCGCCTGTCGCGCGAATTTCGTTTCGCCGAAAAACGCAAAGTCGAATTTCTGATCGAAGCGTTCAACCCGCTCAACTCCGCCGTCTTCAGCTTCGGCGCCGAGTTCGTAGATTTCACGCCGTCGGGCCTGGGCAATTTCCTCGTCCCGCAACGGACGGTGAAGCCGCGTACGATGCGGCTGGGTTTGAAATTCGATTTTTAAAACATTACGAAACGCGCGGGCGGGACACTTTGGCAAATTGTCCCGCCCTGTCCGATTACTGCCTCGGCAATGTTGGCTGTTGAGTTGGATTTGAATTCGGATCGCCGGGAGCGGGCGCAGGAAAAGCGATCTGCCAGTAGATTTCGGTGAGCGGCAGCGTCACACCGAGCGATTCGAGGCTGACCTCGCTCTCCAAACCGATGATGTCGGCGCGCAGCCATTTACCGCCCGGCTGGCGTACGTACTGCGTGACGTGCGGGCGATCCTGCGCCACCAGCAAATACTCTTGAAAACTTTCGATTGACTGATAGGCCAGGAACTTCCCTTCGCGGTCGTAAATCTCGGTTGACGGCGACAAGACTTCGACGATCAACAGCGGATTGACTACTAAATCAATTCCACGAAATTCTTCAACCACCCGCTCGCCGCAAGTCACGCTGGCGTCGGGGAAGCGGAAAGGCCACGCGAGGGGAACTTTGATCGCAGTGTCGCCGCCTGAAACCCTGCAAGGACGATCCGCAAGCCGATTGCCGAGATGACGGACGATGTTAGAGACGATGTCGCCGTGCGCGATCTTGCCGCCAGCCATCGAGACGACTTCGCCGTCGAAATACTCGAACCGCTCGTCGGAATTCTTCAAAAGCTCGATGTACTCTTCAATCGTGTAACGTGTTTTTGGAAGCGCGGACATAGATCCTGCTCCTTTCTCGATAATTGCTCAAGCCGATTCTACACCGACAGATGCTGATTCAGCGTACTCAAGTCGGTCTGAGAACCTCGTGTTGCAGATGCGTGTGACGTGGCAGTAGCCCGACCGTGATGGAGGACTTGATTCGCAAGCCCTCCATCACGGTCGGGCTACTGCCACAGGGTCGCATCCAAGCGCAAACCGCTATAAGCTACTTCACCTTGATTTGCAACGGATTCGCGGTTTTGCCTTCGACGTTAAGCTGAATGCTTACGTCTCCGCGCCCAATCAGACTACGCTGGAGGCGAATGTTCACCTGATCGAGACCGGCGAAATCGCCCTGCATTCCCGCATACAAAACCTCGGCGTTTATTCCGCCGATGTTCGCTGTAACAGTCGAAAGTGAGCTTCGATTGCGGATGCCCGTGCCGAACAGGAGCAGGAAGACTTGATCCGTGGCCGCGCCCGCATCGGGGCCGAGGTCAATTGGCCGCGCGACAAATTTGTTTTGCGCCGGATCGAATTGCGCGATTGGCTCGTAAACCTGCGTCCCATCAGATTTCAGGCGCAGCGCGACACCCGCAGCCACGCCCGCGCCATTGGCGTTGGCCGAAAAGATTCCGGGAGCGACCCTGGCGACCCGCACAGTCCCCAACGAAGCCGATCCGGAGCCATTGACGATTGTGATCGTGGCCTCGCCCTGAGCCGTTCCCGCGGGCAGCAGATAATTCACCTGAGTCGGCGACACGTAAAACAACCTGGCCAGGCGCTGAACCCCGAAGACATCTTTGACCTGAACCTGGCTGCCGCCCAATGTCGCGGGCAACGGCAGGCTCGACGCAGCCTGCGCGCCCGGCGCCAAATCCACACCGAAGGCCGAGACAATCGAATCCGGCGCGAGCGCGCCGGCCAGATAACTCGCGGAAGAGACGCTCGTCTGCTGACGCGAAGCGTACGGCGTCAATTTGCGAACCCGCCGGTTGAGGAAGTCAATGAAGTAGATGTTGTTCGACTCGTCAACAACGAGGTCTCGCGGGCCGGAGAGTTCGGCCCAGGTCGCCGCCCCGCCGTCACCACGAAAATTGCCAGCGGAGCCTGTGTTGTACAAATAGCTCGACCCAGCGATGGATTCGATGACGCCGGCGGAGTTGACTCGCCTGATGCGACTGCTTCCGAAATCTGCGATCAGCAAGCGCCCGGCTTTATCGAATACGATGGCGAACGGGGTGTACAGGTAAGCGTCAATCGCGGGGCCGCCGTCGCCCAACGGCTCGGCGGAACCGAGCGGCGGGACTTTCCCATTGCCGGCGACTGTGTTTATCACTCCGTTCTTGTCTATCTTTCTGATCCTGCCACGGAAGCCTTCGGCCGCGAAGATGTTCCCGTCCTTGTCCAGCGCAACGTCCTGAGCGCAGACGCTGGCCGAACGCGCGGGGCCGCCATCACCGTTGTTCGTCACGACGGCGAAGCAATCATTCACTCCGCCCGCGAGCGTCGAGATTCGTCCGTCGGGCGTGATCTTCATCACTCTGCCGGTCGCCAGATAAAGATTTCCTGCCGCATCGAACGTCATTCCGGTGATTGAGCCGAGGGCCGCCTGTGTGGCTGGCCCATCCTCGAAGCTGGTTCCGCCGCCCGCGAAGACGCTGACTTGCCCTTGAGGATTGATTTTCAGCACGCGCGCGCAGGCCCCGACGTAGATGTTGCCTTGTTTATCAACCGCGACGGATTGCGGCTGACCAGGCGACGGTTGGCCGGATTGCGCGGAGTTCAGACTGCCGCAAACGCCCGCGCCTTCGACTCCGATTAGTGGCGCGATGATTCCGTCCGGTCGAAGCTGCAACACTTGATAGAGGCCGGCGATGTAGAGGTCGCCTTGCGGGCCTAAAGCGATATTGCGAGCTTCGTAGAGCGCGGCGTTCGGCGCAGGGACTTCCCGATCCAACACGTTGGATCCTAGCGATCCTCCGCCCGCAACGGTCGTGATCAGGTATTCCGGCGCGTAATCAACAACCAGCTTGACCGAACTGCGATTGCCCGCGAAATCTTCCGCCGTGATCGTGAAGTTGCTGACGCCTTCTCTGAGCAGCAAATCGTTGATGCTCCAGTTCGGCCTCGGCTCTATCTGGCCGAATTCGCCACGATCGTTTTGCCACGACAGCAAAGCCACTCCGGCGTTATCCGCGACAGCGCCGTTTATCGTGACCTTCGGCCTGGTGGTTCGATACGTCCCGGCTGGATTGGGGCTGATGATCGTCAGCGCCGGAGCGATTTTGTCGGCGGTGTAGCTGACATTCAACGTCGCGCTGGCCGCGCTTCCGGTCACGCCAACCGCCGTGACTGTGATCTGGTTCGATCCTTCCTGAAGCGGAATTTGATCAACAATCCACGGATTGAGACCGCTCGCCACGCCGCTCCCTCCGCGATCATTGCGCCAGCGAACATGGAAGACATTGCCGCTCGTTCGCCCACCGAGAACGGCGAAAGGCAGTCGCGAGTTATAACCGCCGCCCGGCGCGGGAGAGGTGATGTTGATCGTCAACGGCGCAGACGATTGCCGCGAAACCAGGAACAGCTTTCTGATCATCATCCCATCCCCGACCAGCAGATCGCCGCTACGATCAAACGCCAGATTCGCTGGCGCGAGTAATCGAGCCGCCAGCGCCGCGCCGCCATCTCCGAAATAACCGTAACCGCCATCCCCCGCGAT
>WBZO01001079.1_pt1 | contig 42593 bp, 41 predicted proteins | sample 5204261 | NCBI WGS metagenome assembly WBZO01 (sample SAMN12412400, study PRJNA552823) | activated sludge metagenome | isolation source: activated sludge from anammox sidestream of wastewater treatment plant... | place: USA: North Carolina | collected 2017-09
CAAAGCTCCACGCTGAGCGCATGCCAGGTAACTCCGCCACCGGACCCGGATATAAATTATTCTGCACGGGAACAAAAAGCGTTGCAAACCCTGCATGAAATGGCCGCACAGGAAATTTTTCCGCTGCCGGCCGCACCTCACTACAAAGTGAATTATAATCAGATTAACCTGCACGCATTGTCTGACTATTACAGGCAGCGTTACTCTCCGTTAGCCGATCAGATGAGTGAACTTCTCAGGCTTCCACTCGAAGTAGACCCAAAGGAAGGCACCCTTGCCGTAAAAAATTTCCCTTTAAGCCTATCGGCCCGGCAACAGCTTAATGCCGCTATAGAAAATCTGCAGAAGCAGGGCATCCTGGCCCCGCCCGGAACCCGCATGCATGAGGAACACGCGAATTTTCTGCTTGAGCAGAAGGAAAACCGGATCAGCCTGCAGTTGCCAATAACGCTCATCAATAAAGGCGCCTGCGCGCGATACCACTTAGCCAGAAGCGGACAGGCGGATGAAGCCGCTCAGCTGCTCTCCGATTTAACGGGCTTGGATTTACGCTTTGACTCTCAGCTTGGCGGCCTGGTCTCAACTGAGGCAGGCCAGGATAGTGTAAAACTCGAAGCCGGGCTTGCGGTTCTGCGTGAAATGATCACCCAGCAGGTTCTCCAGCATCACAGCCGAATCCCCGGCAGCTCAGGCAAAGCGGAAGTTTTCATCGATGCCGCGCATATTGATATGCCTACCTTGCGTTATTTTCATACTGAGAGCCTGAGGCGGGCAGAAAACAGCAACGTGACCCTGGTGAGTGTGAATACGGGAAGGCCTGCCCAGATTCAGGAATTAAGCTGAACTGCGCCTTTAACTATCCTTAACCTTTCTCTGCCATACTTGCGGCAGAAGCAAAAAACAGGGATACTCCGCTTAATGACTGAAAAACTCGAGTCCGGCCAGGAACGCCGCGGCACTGCCTCTCCCGCATTGCCGATAGAGATGCTGCAGCTTGCGCTCACTTCGGCAGATACCGTGCTGTACCGCTGGAATCTCGAAACAGGCGAAATGACTTTTAGCGAAAACCTGGCGGAGGTTTTCCCGTTCAGCGTGGCTTTGCCGGAGATGGAAAGCGCCTGGGAAGCCCTGATCGATCCGCAGGACCGCAACAAATGGCAGCAACAGAAGGAAACCTGGCTGAATCGCCCGGTGGCAAGCAGTAATTACCGTTACCGCCTGACGCATGACGGCGAAACGCTCTGGATTCGTCAGAGCGCGGTGGCGCTGGAAGCAGGCAAAATTCTTGTCGGCGTCATTTATTTCCGCACCATGGCGCCCCAGCCAACACCCACCCCCCAGGGCGGGCTGGAAGGCATGAAGGTTTCCTCCGTCTCCATGCCCGCACGGCAGGAACGCTTCAGCGATTACATCTATCCCGAAGAATTCGTGCTGCAGCTGCAGCGCATTATCGATGCCAGCGCCGCCAGGCGACGCCCCGGTGCGCTGCTGATTCTGTCCTTGGCAAATTTCGGCATGATCATCAGCGCTTTCGGCCATCAGGGGTCTGAAACCGTGGTTCACGAAATCGCTGGCGAGATCAGCAAACTGCTGGGGCCTGATGATGGGCTTTATCGTATCCACCGTGATCAGTTCGGCATTATTCTGTCCGATTGCCGCGAGGATGATATCGAGCATCACGCTCATCAAATCAGCGATCTGATCCATAATTATGGCCATCATGCTTCCGTAGGCGGGCTGCACGCCATCTGTGCCATAGGCAGTATCAACTTCCCCGGCCAGGGCAGCCAGGCGACCGATATTATCGACAAAGCCTATATCGCCCTGCACAAAACCACCGGCACTATCCACCGCACTTACACTGACGGGCCGGATGATCGTATAATGGCACGCCAGCAGATGGGGCTGGCCAATTACCTGCGTAAAGCCATTCAGGAGAATAAGCTCCGCCTGGCTTTCCAGCCTATTGTCGACAGTCGTGGCGGCAAAGTGGAACATTACGAAGCATTGCTTCGCCTTATTGGCGATGATGGTAAAATAAGCTCCGCCGGCGCGCTCATCCCGGTCGCCGAACGCATGGGCCTGATCGATCTTGTCGATCACATGGTGATGGAAATGGTCATCAAGGAACTGGAACAGGCGCCGCATGTGCACTTGGCTTTCAACGTTTCCAACCTTACCACCGACAATCCGGACTGGCTGCGCCAGTTCAAATCGCTGCTCAAGGACAAACCTGATATAGCTTCCCGTTTAATGGTTGAGATCACTGAAACCGCCGCGCATCGTGATCTGCGCCGAACCGCTTATTTCGTTGCCAGTGTCCAGGAAATGGGTTGCAAGGTGGCACTGGATGATTTCGGCTCAGGCTACACTTCTTTCCGTCAGCTGAAGGCGCTATCGGTCGACTTTATAAAAATCGATGGATCCTTTGTGCGGGATTTGGCTGATAATCCGGACAATCGCTTTTTCGTCAAAACCCTGCTTGAATTCACCCGCTGCTTCAACCTGAAATCCGTAGCTGAATGTGTCGAAAATGGCGAAACCGCAAAAATGCTTATGGACCTGGGTGTTGATTATATGCAGGGCTATTATTTCGGCCGGCCGGAAAATTACCGCAGCTGGCTCAGCTAAAAATTCTCTAAATCTTGGTTAATGCATGGAAATAGTCATGAAAAGTTCATATTTCCGGAGTACTATAGTAAAAGTAAAATCCCATAACCTACTGAATAACATCTATGTCACGCCTTGAAAAAATACTCTTCCGCAGTATCTGGAAACGCCAGGAGGGTGGTGTTGCCATCATCTTCGCTTTTTTCCTGACCGTAATGGTGATCACTCTGGGCTTTGCGCTGGATGGCGGCCGAGCGCTTGAAGCGCGCAGCCGTATGCAAAATGCCGCCACAGCGGGCGCCCTGGCAGGCGCGATTGAAGGCGATGTACCGGCGGACGCTACGGCGGAAGCGATGGACTACTTTGCGGCGAACATGCCGAGTGGCCAGGGAACCGTGACCTACAATCCCAGCGATGTGACCATCACGCTTAATAATGGCAACATCAGCGTAGTCCCCACGAATTTCGGAATGCCCACTTATTTCCCCGGAGGCGCAGGCGTTTCCGCAGGCAGCGCCGGCACGCTGAACGTAAGTTCTGTTGCGGTAGCGGGTACGCCTACAGGAACGGTCGTGCCACAATCTCTTCTAATGGTGCTGGACATCTCAGGATCAATGACTCCCTGGGGCGGCGGTAACGACGCTGGGCCTTGCCCCCAAAGCGGCCAGAATCCCTGCGCCCGTATCCAGGCACTGCGCGAAGCCTCTATAATGTTGGTGCAATATCTTGCCAACCTGCCTAATTCCGCTAACAATTACTCGGTGGGAGCGATTACCTGGAATTCTGCCCTGATGAATTGGTTCGACTATCAGCCGCTCAGCAATCTACAATCCATTATAGACGATTTAAACAACTACCTGCAGCCCCAGAACGGCTCAACATGCGGACGCTGTGGCATGCTCAAGGCGGAAGAGCTTCTGGCTACATCACCCCAGCAAACAAAAACTCTTGTATTCCTGACAGACGGCTCCATGAACACTCTGCCTGCGCCGCCTGACAGCTTCCCGACCGGCCTGCCCGCAGACTATAATCTCGGCCCCCTCACAGGGCCCTACGAAACCGCTTTCAATGGCCTGGTCTGGAAATGCCATGACATAAAAGATCAGTATCCTAATGATCTCTCTGTCTGGACCATCAGCTTCGGCGGAGATGTTCTCTACGACCCACGCAACCAGCGCATCCTGAAATATTGCGCTTCTGATCTGTCGCAATATCAGCACGCTCCTAATGGTGCAGCGCTTTCAGCGATATTGGGTGCAATTGGCACCAGCATCGGCTCTGTAAGACTTATCCAGTAAAAAGTTGCGGCTTTTTGCTTGCCTGTGCAGTGCACAAGGGGCATACCTCTCGTAAAACAGAGGAAATGCCATGGCCACTGCCCAGAAAAAGCTTGCAGACAAATACAGCGATGCCGTCAGTCGCAAAATTGATGCGATACTTGCCTGCCTGCCCAAAAGCGCAAACGCGCATCACCGCCTTTTCATCCAGCAGTTTTACCAGAAAATGCCGGCCATGGATCTGGAGAAAATCGATCCGGCGCGTGCTGGTATGCTGGCGCTTTCCGCCTATAAATTCGCTTCGGAACGCAAATCAGGCGAAGTAAAAATCCGCATTTATCAGCCTACCAAAAAAGAGCATGGCTGGGAAAGCGACCATATGATCGTTGAAATGCTCAACGATGATATGCCCTTCCTTGTAGACTCCGTCTCGGCGGAGCTTCAGCGCCAGCAACTCACGCCGCTGCAGACTATCCATCCAATCATTCATCTGAAGCGCGACAAAAAAGGGGCGTTATCGGAAATTGTCGATGCCACTCACAAAATAGAGCAGCAGCGCGAATCTTTTATTCATTTCCGCCTGCCGCTGCTGCCAGCCGGTTTTGACAAGAAACAGCTCGAACAGGACATTCGCGAAGTGCTGACGGCCGTGAAAAGCGCCGTGAATGACTGGCGCAAAATGATCGCCAAATGCGAAGAGGCAGAACACTCACTCAAAAATTCTTCCGGCATTGCTCCTGCTGAAGAAGTAGAAGAAGTGCGCGATTTCCTGCGCTGGCTGCGGAACAAGAATTTTGTGCTGCTGGGCGTGATCGAATATGACTTCTACGATGCCAGGGGCAAAGAAGCGCTGCATGTTGTGAAAGGGTCAGAGCTTGGCCTGTTCACGCTCGACAATCTTGAACTTAAGCCTCAGGGCCTCTCGGCATTACCACCGGAAGTGCAGCACTTTGCCATGCTGCCGCACCTGCTTGAAATTTCGAAAGCCAACCGCAAATCGGTGGTGCATCGCCCCGTGCATATGGATTACATCTCCGTCAAGAGGTTCAACAAGCAGGGCAAGGCGATTGGCGAATACCGTTTCCTGGGCCTGTTCACTTCCATTGTTTATTACCAGAGCGCCATCGATATCCCGCTCATCCGCCGCAAAATCAACCGGGTGCTTTCGCGCGCCAACTTTGATCCGATGTCGCATGACGGCAAGGCGCTGAAAGCTATTCTTGAATTTTCGCCCCGCGACGAACTTTTCCAGATGAATGAAGACGAACTTTTCACTTATGCAATGGGGGTTCTCTCACTCGAATCGCATCCGGATGTGCATCTTTTCATCCGCCGCGATCTTTTTGAACGCTTCATCAGCTGCATGGTGTTCATCCCGCGCGATCGCTTTAACACCGCGCTGCGCGAACAGATTGCAGGCATACTGGAAGCCACGCTCAAAGGCACTGTCACTGCTTTTTACACGCAGATGACCGACTCTCCTCTCGCGCGGGCGCATCTGATTGTGCGCACCACGCCGGGCAAGGTTCCGGAATTCAACCAGGAAGAATTACTCCACCGTATCGCCAAAATAACTTACCGCTGGAGCGACATGCTGCGCGACACGCTTCACGTCAAATATGGGGAAGCTGAAGGCGAGCAGATTTATCTGCGTTATCAGAACGCATTCTCGCAAGCCTATATTAATAACCACGACATCAAAAACGCGGTTTACGATATCGCCACCGTGCGCAGCGTCATCGCCAGCGGCAAGCTGGGCCTTGAACTCTATCGCCAGGAACATTACGACGAAAAACCCATTCATCTTAAATTCTACCACCCGGATGAACAGGCCGCATTATCCGACATCCTGCCGATGCTCGAAAATCTCGGCTTCCGGGTGATCGACGAAAACCCCTTCCGCATCACGCCCCAGGGCGAGGCAAAACGCGAAATCTGGATTCGCGATTTCCGTCTCGAAGTGCCGGGGATGGAAGAAATCGACGTTAAATCGCTCAAATCCAAACTCGAAGCAGTTCTGTTTAAAGTCTGGGAAGGCGAATTGGAAAATGACGGCTTCAATGCCCTTGCATTGCGCGCCGGGCTGGACTGGAGACAGATCACTCTGCTGCGCGCTTATAGCCGCTATGCGCGTCAGGCGGCGCTGCCTTATTCCAATGGTGCAATGATCCAGGCGCATCTTCGCCATCCCAACATTGTGCAGGCATTGGTGGCCTTATTCGAAATTCGCTTTAATCCCGCGCAGGTCAAAAAGCTGGCCAAAAAACGTGAGGAGAGCGAGGCCGAGCTGCTGAAGGAAATCGACCAGATGCTCTCCCAGGTTCCCAGCCTGGAGGAAGACCGCATTCTGCGCCGCATCCGCGATCTTATCCTGGCCACATTGCGCACCAATTATTACCAGTGCGATGCGAGTGGCCATCCAAAATCCTACCTTTCTTTCAAGCTCAATTCTGGCCGCATTCCCGAACTGCCTAAACCGCGTCCCTATGCCGAAATTTTTGTTTATGGCCAGCGGGTCGAAGGTATCCACCTGCGCGGTGGCCGCGTGGCACGCGGCGGTTTGCGCTGGTCGGACCGCAAAGAAGATTACCGCACCGAAGTGCTTGGCCTGATGAAAGCGCAGATGGTTAAAAACGCTGTAATCGTTCCCGTTGGTTCCAAGGGTGGCTTCTATGTGAAAAACCCGCCGCAGGCCGGCGGTCGCGAAGCGATCATGGCGGAGGGTATCGCCTGCTATCAGACCTATCTGCGCGGCTTGCTCGATCTCACCGATAACATCGTGGAAGGCAAGATCGTTCCGCCTAAGGACGTCGTGCGGCACGACGATGATGATCCCTATTTGGTCGTTGCTGCAGATAAAGGCACCGCGACTTTCTCCGACTACGCTAACGCCGTTTCCGCCGAATATAATTTCTGGCTCGGCGACGCTTTCGCATCCGGCGGTTCCGTGGGCTACGATCACAAAGCCATGGGTATTACCGCCAAAGGCGCCTGGATCTCGGTCAGGCGCCACTTCCGCGAAATGGGCAAGGATATCCAGAAGGAGGACTTCACCGTCGTTGGTATCGGCGATATGGCCGGTGACGTATTCGGCAACGGCATGCTGCTCTCCGAGCATATCCGGTTGATTGGCGCCTTCAACCATATCCATATTTTCCTCGATCCCAACCCCGATGCGGCGAAAAGTTTCGTTGAGCGTAAACGCCTTTTTGAAACGCCGCGCACGACATGGATGGATTATGACCGCAAGCTCATCTCTAAAGGCGGTGGCATCTATAACCGAAGCGATAAGCAGATTCCAATCACGCCGGAAGTACGCAGCGCGCTTGGCATCAGCGACGAGACGCTCACGCCTGATTTGCTGATTCAGGCCATGCTGAAGGCGCCGGTCGAACTGCTTTGGAACGGCGGTATCGGCACCTATGTCAAAGCGGAAACTGAAAGCAATGAGAATGTCGGTGACCGCGCCAATGACAGCCTGCGCATTAATGGTTCCGACCTGCGGGCGAAAGTGGTGGGCGAAGGTGGTAATCTTGGTTTTACCCAGCTTGGCCGTATCGAATACGCGCTGCATGGCGGCCGCCTGAATACTGATGCAATCGACAATTCTGCAGGCGTTGATTGCTCCGACCATGAAGTAAACATCAAGATCGGCTTCCGCCTGGCGCTGGAAGAAAAGAAAATCACCCTCGCCCAGCGCAACAAAGTGCTGGAAAAAATGACGGATGATGTGGCTGGCCTGGTCCTGCGCGACAACCAGCTGCAGACGCAGGCCATTTCAACCGCTCAGATGCTCGGTTTCGCGCAGCTGGAGCCGCAGGTGCGCCTGATGCACACGCTGGAACGGCAGAAACTGCTTGATCGCAAGGTGGAATACCTGCCTTCCGAGAAAACGCTGGCCGATCGCCGGGCGCAGCAACAGGGCCTCACCCGGCCCGAGCTGGCAGTGCTGCTTTCCTATTCGAAAATGGCTATCTACAACGATATCCTGGATTCCGACTTTCCGGACGATCCCTATCTCGAACGCGATCTGATGCGCTATTTCCCGCAGGCCATGCGCGAGAAATTCCCTGAATACATCTCCCGCCATCGCCTGCGTCGTGAAATCATCGCCACCATGGTGACCAATTCAATCGTGAATCGCGCGGGTATGCCATTCTTCTTCCAGATGAAGGAAGATACCGGCCTCCCGGGTTGCGATATCGCCCGCGCCTTCATCATCGCCCGCGATATTTTCCGCATCCGCGATCTATGGATCGACATCGCCGAAAGTGAAACGGCAATTCCCGCCGCCGCGCAGGCTGCAATGTATACCCAGACCAGCACCTTCCTTGAGCGGGTGATGAACTGGCTCTTGCGCCACCTCCCGCAGCCGCTGCAGATCGACGCCACCATGGCACAATTCGGCAAAGCGGTGGAGGAATACCTCCTCACCTGCGACAACCTCGTTTCCACTGCCTTGCGTCAGGCTTATGAGGCCAAGCATCAGCGCTTCCTCGACATGGGAGCAACCCCTGATCTTGCCCACCGCATTGCACGTCTTGAAATCGCATCTTCCGCGCTCGACGTCGCCAAAGCGGCTCAGGAAGCCAAACTTTCCATCGAGCTCACCGGGCGTATTTATTTCGAAATAGGCGCCAAACTGAAACTCGGCTGGCTGCGTTGCGAAGCCTCCCGCATTCCCGCCAGCGGTTATTGGGAGCGTGCAGCGATTAAATCCGTCATCAATGAACTCTACGGCCAGCAGCGCCGCCTCACTTCCATCTTCCTGGCCCAGGCCGGCCGCAAGAAGGACCTGGAAAAATCGCTGCAGGACTGGTTCGCGGCCCAGGAAAATGTCATTCACCGCTTCCTGGCCTTCATTGACGATATCCGGGCCAATGAGCAAATAACCTTCCCGATGCTCGTGATTGCGCTGAGAAATGCGGAGGCAATCGGCGGGTAGGTCAGCAGATGCTCCTTACCGCCATTGTCGCTTACCTCGCGCTGCAGCTGATTATCGGCGCCTGGGTTATGCGCTACATCAAAAGCGAGGCGGATTACCTTATCGCGGGTCGGAGCCTTGGTTTGGGAATCGCCGCGATCTCGCTGTTTGCCACCTGGTTCGGTGCGGAAACGGTCATGGGTTCTTCCGCCGCCATCGCCCGCGAAGGTCTCTCCGGCAGCCGCGCCGATCCGTTTGGTTATACTCTCTGCCTGCTGCTGATGGCCCTGCTTCTGGCCTATAAAATGCGGGCAGCCAACTATGTTACGATGGGAGATTATTTTCGCGAACGCTTCGGCCCGAAAGTAGAAAAACTGGCCGTGCTGATTTTCATGCCCACCTCCCTGCTCTGGGCTGCGGCGCAGCTTTTGGCCTTCTCTCTTATTCTCTCCAAAACGGCAGGTATCGACCTTTCCTCAGCACTCATCGCGGCCACGCTCTTTATCCTTATTTATACCATGTTGGGCGGCATGCTGGCCGATGTCGTGCATGATTTGATTCAGGGTTCTGTAGTCGCATTCGGGCTGATGGCATTAGCCTGGATACTTATCGACAAGGCTGGCGGCTTTTCTCACGCCTGGGCCCTGATCGAACCCTCTCAGCTTTCCTTTACAGCCGAAGGTGAAAGCTGGTGGGTTCGGGCAGATCGCTGGGCTGTTCCCATTTTCGGCTCTCTGGTAGCGCAGGAGGCGCTCTCCCGCTTACTGGCCACCCGAAGCGCTAAGATTGCCCGGCAATCCTGTTTTCTCGCCGCAGGCATCTACCTGCTGATTGGCCTGCTGCCGGTGATTGCAGGACTCCTCGGTCCCCATCTGCTGCGGAATCTGCCGCAGGGCGATGGCTATATTGTCGCTCTCGCCGAATCGACCCTGCCGCCCATGCTTTACGTGCTCTTCTCCGGCGCTTTAATTGCTGCGATTTTATCGACCATCGACAGCACCCTGCTTTCTCTCTCGGCACTGCTCGAACATAATTTGCTTTCGCCTTTCTTTCCCACGGCCACTCAAACCCAGCGCATACGCATGGCCCGCGGCTGCGTTGCGCTTTCCGCACTGGCAGCCTATGCTTTCGCAGCAGGCAGCGAGAGTATTTATGGCCTGCTTGAAATGGCTTCTTCTTTCGGTAGCGCCGGCATTCTGGTGACGGTCATGATCGGCCTTTATTTCCGTTTCGGCGGCCGCATCGCGGCCACTGCCACCCTGATCATCGGTGTGCTGGCAACTTTCACAGGCAGTTTCCTGGAATGGGAAATGCCTTATCTGACTTCGCTGGCGCTTTGCCTGACAACTTATCTGGCTTTCGCCTGGCTGGAAAAGCGTACCGGCATTGCCAAGCCCGTCGTTACCGCTTAAACATGACCCTGCAGCACCCGTAGCTCAGCTGGATAGAGCAACTGCCTTCTAAGCAGTAGGTCGTGAGTTCGAATCTCGCCGGGTGCGCCATTTTTTAACCTAGAGGTTGGGCACCCCCCCGGATCCGGCAAATGGCCTGGAATTAACTTTCCAGTCTGTATTACGCGCGCGAATACCTCTTCTTTCAGGCTGCTTTTCGTCCAAAATAACCTTTACATTTCTCTTACCTCACCTCGCTCCATTCAGACTGAATTTTTATGAGCAACGCTGCAAAGTAAACTTCCCTTGAACGGGGAAACTTCAACCAAACACAGGAGATTTAACTATGGCTAATTCCCAAAATTCTGGCAGCAGCAATCAACGTGGTGGCAGCAGCGCACAACACGCTAAAGCAGGCCGTCAGAGCCATAAAAACAGCGGCACCGGCAGCAAATCCGGTTCCTCTTCTTCCTCCAGCTCCAACAATCGCTAATTGCGATTTTTTTGAGTATGGAAAAAGAATGCCCTCCCGCAGGGCATTCTTTTTGCGTGGATTTCAGTCAGTGCTATAATTGAACAATGCGACTGCTGTTCATTCTTCTCCTGCTGCTGCCTGTGCCCGGACTTGCCTCCGAGACACTGGATTATACTGACACGCTGCATTTCACCTGGGCGCGTATTCCCTTGGGAGCACTGACCCTGACCATGCACCAGCAGGACGCAGACTACAAAATGGTGACGGAAGCAAAAACGGAAGGCGTCGCACGCCTGTTCAACCGCCACAAAAGCACCACCACCGTGAGCGGTATTCAGCAGGCAGAAAATTATCTGCCGGCAACCTATCGCAGCGATTATGTCGATAATGGCGAAAAGCGGCTGATTGCTATCCGTTACGACAAAAACGGGCTCCCCACGGAAGAAACCATCATCCCCCCGCGTGAAGAAATCAGGCCGCTGGTGCCTGAGGAGATGAAGCGAGGCAGCGTCGATATTCTCACCGGCTTCTTCCTGATGCGGCAGAAGCTCCGCCAGGCACTGGCTGACAAGGCCACGGTATTTTCAGTTACAATCTATGATGGCAAAAGGCTGTTCCGGGTGGATGCGTCCCTCGCAGCCCCGCTGGTTACTGTTTCCTTTAATGGCGTGAAGCGCCCTGCGATTAAACTGCAGCTCCACCGCGAACCGCTCGCCGGTTATAAGGAAAAGGAGCTGAAAAAGCTGGAATATCGAAATCCGCTGGTCACGCTGTATGTGGAACCGCAGCGTCTGGTTCCCTTCGGCGTATCGCTGAAAGTGTATGGCGCAACGCTTGAAGGCTGGATAAAACCGGCGCCTGATGCCGATAATAAGGAGCAGCAGTTGCAACCTTCCGGGAAATCTGGTTAAAACTCCCGCATAAGGAAGGGTGGTCGAGTGGTTTAAGGCACCGGTCTTGAAAACCGGCGTGGGTGCAAGCTCACCGTGGGTTCGAATCCCACCCCTTCCGCCACCGCTTAAGTAGAATGTCAAAAACGCCCATGGGACTCTTCTGGGACACTTCAAAACAACAGGTGGCTACACCAGAGAAAAATGATGAACAGTGAAGATTGGATCCATGTTTTTCTATTTTATGCCGCATTGCAATTAGCGTGGACTATAATCGTCCGCTTAATGCCGGATTTACTCGGAAAATCGATTATAAGTCGAATACAGCTTAAAAATAATGAGCAGCTAGAGAAGCTAAAAGCTAACCTTAATGAAGCCAGTCAAAAGGACATTGAAGGCCTTAAAGCTCAATACTCTGCTCTCCATTCATCTGTGTCGTATCTCTCTTCTGCACATTCTGAAATGCGTTCAAAAACTCTGGCGGCAACAGAAACGCTATGGGAGAATTTTTTACTCGTACAGAATACCTTCAGTGCCGTTACTTTTATTGAGAGCATACTAACACTAAACGAGCTGAAAGAATTATTCAGATCAACCGCCAGTAACAGCATGAAACAGTCAATTATCCATTATAAGGATGAACAGAAGCTTTCTGAACAAATGCAAAAATGTTTTTTGCCAAATAGAAACAACGCACGGCTATATGTTAGTGATCGTCTTTGGCTTATCTATTATTGTGCCACAGCATTTTATGCACGCCTTGCTTTACTAACGCAAATCTCACTCAAAAAGAATGAATACCAAAATTGGCGTGAGGATGAACCCATGATTCAGCTACTAAGCAATATCCTACCTAAAAATATCGTGGATAACTTGGTGAACTGCAAACCAGACGAATACAATCCTACCATGCATCAAGCTATGACTTATATTGATGCAGCATTACTCAAAGAATCTAGAAAGGTTATTTCCGGTTCTCAGGCATTGGCTGAATCACTCACTGATATAAATGCCGTAATGCAGCTGGAACTTGCAAATATTGATGCACAGAGATCAAAGTGACCTACTATTGTCCCGCTTCGAAACGCTTTGAACTATCCCTCTGATTTGCTTGCGGCTACTGCTTCGAGGATGAAGACCTGGAATCTGCCGCGGAAAAAATGAAAAACGAGCAAATACGTCGACTGGTCGTGCTGAATCGCGATAAGCGCATGACTGGCGTAATCACAGTAGGTGATATTGCGCGCGCTTCTAACGATAACCGCTTAACAGGAGATATTGAAGCCGGTGTAGCGCAAAGCGCATAGCGGGTTATATAACCTTACTCGATATTCAGGGCGCGCAGATGCGCGGCGGCAATTTTCTGTTTAATGTGGAAAAATTCTTCCCACGGATCAGCTTTGCGTTTGCGCAGAAAAGCCAGTGCCGTTTCGATGTTGAAGTCCGCTGGCTTTAAGCCTGGTTTGATGTCTTTCCACCCCAGTGTCATGGCCACCGGCGCGCCTTCTCTGGCCCTTACGGAAAAAGGCGCCACAGCGGTAGACGTAAGATCATTACGCAGATAATCGATAAAGATTTTCCCCTTGCGATCACGCTTGCTGGAGCGCGCGATATAACGACCGGGATTATCATGCTGCATGGAATCGGCGATCGCCCGCGCAAAAGGCTTGATGGTACTCCAGCCATAATACCGTGCCACGGGCACCACCACATGCAGCCCCTTGCCGCCTGTGGTTTTAACAAAACTCTCCAGCCCGAATTCCTGCATCCGCATCCGAACTTCCTCAACCCCCTCGATCATGTGACTCCAGGGCACCGCCGGATCGGGATCAAGGTCAAAAATAATCCTGTCCGGAAGGTCCGGCCTGTCGGCTCGGCATCCCCAGGGGTGCAGCTCAATGACTCCCCATTGAACTAGGGTAATAAGCCCTTTTACATCCTTAATCATCAGATAGACTTCCTGTCTCTCCTTCACCTCCACATCCGCCTCATAAAGATGCGGGGATTGCCCGCGCGCAATATGGCGCTGGAAAAAACATTCCTGGCCGATTCCTTCAGGGCAGCGCAACATAGAGAGCGGCCGGTTTTTCACATGCGGCAGCAGATGTTCCGCGACGCTTAAATAATACTCCGCTAATTGTGCCTTGGTAATCTCCGTGCCCGGAAATATTACGCGGTCAGGATGGGAAAGACGAACACCCGCATAAGTAATCCCCCCATCCGCTTTTGCAGCGATCTTGCCGGTCTTGGCCGTCTCTTTCTGCACCTTTTTTACTGCAACGGGTGTGTCGCGTCTAATCGTTGTCGCCGGCTTGTCTTCCCGCAATCCCTGAAACGAGGGGTGGCGCAAACGGCCCTCTCCCGTCCATTCCGTAAACTCAACTTCACAGACAAGAACGGGTTTTACCCATTTGGCTCCGCGTCTTCCATCCGCCGGCACCGCCTGAAATGCCGGGCTCTGCTGCAACAGCTTATCAAGCTGTTTGCGCAATTGCAGTGATGTTTGATTATCGAATCCTGTTCCTACTTTCCCCGCATAGATAAACCTATCTGCTTCATAATAACCGATAAGCAGGGCGCCCACGCCTCTCTCGGCATGGGTAGGCTGGGTAAAGCCGCCGATAACAAATTCCTGCCGCTGATGACATTTTGTTTTAAGCCAGGCCGTGCCCCGGCCACTGGCATATGCCATGTCAGCGCGTTTGGAGACCACACCCTCCATCCGCATATCGCATAATTTTTCCAGCATGCTGCTATCTTTCGCGGCAAAATGTTCGCTGTAGAATACCTGTGCGGCAGCCGATTTTCCTTTGAGTATTTTTTCCAGCTGTTGCTTGCGCTTGATCAAGGGTAGCGGCATTAAGTTTTCGCCGTTAAGGTAAAGAAGATCAAACACGTAATACTGAAAGGCGTCATGGCCTTCGCTTAATGCGTTTTGCAGTGCCTTGAAGCTGGTCGTTCCTTTTTCATCCAGGGCCACAATCTCGCCGTCGAATATCGCGGATTTCACCGGCAGCTTTGCCAGCGATGCCGCCAGTGAGGAAAATTTAGGCGTCCAGTCCTTTCCGGTACGGGTAAAAATACGCACCTGATTATCCTGCAAATAGGCCAGGGCACGATACCCATCGAACTTCACTTCATGCACCCAGTTGGCACCCTGTGGCATGGCATCCGCCAGGGTCGCCAGCTGCGGAGCAATAAAATCGGGTATCTTGCTTCTGGATTTCTTTAAGGCAGGTTTTCCAATGGGTGGTTCATCCTGTCTAACGGTGCGAATCGCTTTCTTGCTTTGCCACACACGATCTTCCGCAGCGGCGATTTGCTCCATGCTGCGCTTGCTCACCACGCTGGTATTATTCCTCTTCAGCAGGCTGTCATTATCTCCTTCACGCGCCACTTCATCACTGCGTTTAATCAGCAGCCAGTTGTGGCGGCCCTTATCCTTTTCGCGGTCTCGCATACGAACCAGCGTCCACTCGCCGGTAAGGCGCTTACCGTGCAACCGGAACTCGAGTTTGCCTTTCTTTAGCCCTTGATGCGGATCACCGATAGGTTCCCAGCTGCCTTCATCCCACAGCATGACCGTTCCCCCGCCATACTGGCCCTGGGGAATAATGCCTTCGAAAGAACCATAGGCTACTGGGTGGTCTTCCACTTCCACTGCCAGCCTTTTCTCATGCGGATCCAAACTCGGCCCCCGTGTAACCGCCCAGCTTTTCAATGTTCCATCCAGCTCCAGTCGGAAATCGTAATGCAGGCGCGAGGCAGCATGTTTTTGAATAAGGTAATGGAAACCTGCTTTCGCCGCCGCTATGCCTTTTGGTTCGGGGGTTTTGGAAAAGTCCCGTTTTTGGCGGTAAAGCGAGAGATTGTCTTTTGCTGTCATCTTACCCCGCCTTCCGCTGCCGCGCCGGCGCCCTGGGTTTTGATTTAGGCTTTTTGCTGGCAGGTTTGGCAGCAGTTTTCTTTTTGGCTGGAGCTTTGCCTTGCTGCTCTTTCAGGCTTTTTCGTAGCGCATCCATAAGGTTGATCACCTTGCCTGCAGGCCTTTCTTCCACCACTTCGCGCGGTTCACGGTTTTCAAGCTTGGATTCAATTAACTCCTTCAGCGCCTCTTTATAATGGTCATGGAATTTTTCCGGTTTGAAAGCGGCGGTTTTGCGTTTGATAAGTTCTTTGGCCAGATCAATCTGTTCTTTGTCTACTTTAGCTTTATCGATATCACCGAAATAAGGATCACTTTTACGGATCTCATCTTCATAACGCATGGTTTCAAGCATAATGCCGCTACCGCAGGGGCGAATGGCACATAGTCTTTCCCTTCCTGCGATTGCCAGTTGCCCCAGCCCGATTTTACCCGTGGACCGCAACGCCTCGCGAATAACAGCGAATGCGTCCTCGCCGCTTTTACCGTTCGGGGTCACAAAATAAGGGGTTTCAAAATAAATGGGATCAATCGCATCCTGCCCCACGAACTGAGTGATTTCCAGCGTCTGTTTGGAAGGTATTTTTAAATTTTTTATCTCCTGCGGCTCCAGGATCACATACTCACCTTTTTCCACCTCATAGCCTTTAACGATATCCTCCCGATCAACAGGCTCGCCATCGACCACATTCTGGTGATGTATTCTTTGCCCCGTGGGACGGTAGATTTCATGCAGAGGAATCTGCCGCGAGCGGGAAAGGGCCGCATAAATATTTACAGGCAGCGATACCAGCGACAGTCTGATGTAACCACTCCAATAGGGACGCAACGCCATAACACTCCTCCTGGCTTACGTTTAATTTCCCCTAATTCCGATAAAGGCGCGATAAGCAGCACCTTCCGCAGTTATAAAGGCAGGGCAAACCTATTTACGTCCCGACCCATGCTTATACATCTGGTAGCGCAGAGAGTTCTTCTTGTAATATTCCTGATGATAATCCTCTGCCGGATAAAATTCCGCTGCGGGTTCAATCACCGTCGCCACGTTCTTGCCAATCTTTTTCTCCAGTGCGGCTTTGCTTTCCTCTGCCTGCCTGCGCTCTTCATCCCCCTGCACATAAACCGCCGTGGTATATTGAGAACCGCGATCGGCATACTGTCCGCCCGCATCGGTTACATCGATATTATTCCAGAAAATATCCAGCAGTTGCGTGTAAGTAATAACCGCCGGATCGTATTTTACCTCGATTGCCTCGCGATGGCCGGTTTTACCCGTGCTTACCTGCTCGTAAGTCGGGTTTTTAACCTTGCCGCCAGTGTAGCCGACAATGGTTTCTTTCACCCCTTTTGCATTATCAAAAGGCGGCTCCAGGCACCAGAAGCAGCCTCCGGCAAAAACAGCGGTCTTGGTGGTTTCAGCCATGGCATACCCTCCCGAAAAGAGTGAAAGAATAAGAACGACATAGGTAAAATATCTATTGGTACCCATCGCAGACATGCCCCATCTGCTGATTCTGCGCCACCTGCATCACTTTCTGCATCGGAACGTCTTTCATCAGGCCCATCGCCTGCTCACCGCATTTCTGGAACGCCTGCAGATCTTTTGAAGCCTGCATTTGCTGCCCGAACTTCGCGGCATAGGCCTGGGCCTCATCGCGCTTTCCATCCTTGCACAACGCGTTCATGCGCGCATCCGCGGCAATGCTCTCATTTTTCAGCCGCTCTACCGCTTGCGCGTCAAGACTGCTCAGGCAGGCCTGCAATTGCTGCGCCTGGTTCATCAGCTTGTTCATATCCTCCTGGCTTAAGCCCGGTGGAGCTGATTGTGCCGCAGCGCTTCCTGCCATCATCAACCCGATCAACAAAATCGTCTTTTTCATTTTAAGCCTTTCTACTGTTACTCCTGAGGCCTTGAAAGTGAGGCTCAGGCCGCTTTTTTCTTCGCCAGTTTGTCGAGGGCTGCAACCACAGCGTCTCCCATTTCGGCAGTGCCAACCTGCTTGCTGCCTTTTTGCATGATATCGGCGGTGCGATACCCTTCTCTTAACACGTCCCCGACTGCTTTTTCCAACAAATCCGCTTCCGCGCCATAATCAAAGCTATAACGCAGCAGCATGGCGAAGCTTAAAATGGTAGCGAGCGGATTGGCAATATTCTTGCCCGCAATATCGGGGGCGGAACCGTGCACAGGCTCATACAGCCCCGGCACTTTGCCGTTTTTATCCGGCGCGCCGAGCGATGCCGAAGGCAGCATGCCGAGCGACCCGGTGAGCATCGCCGCGCAATCGCTCAGGATATCGCCGAACATATTTTCGGTCACCATCACATCAAACTGGCGTGGGTTGCGCACCAGCTGCATCGCTGCGTTATCAACATACATGTGGCTGAGCTCGACATCTTTATATTCCGTGTCATGCAGCTTCTGCATTTCCTCGCGCCACAGCACCGTGCATTCCAGCACATTGGCTTTATCGACTGAGCAGACTTTGCCATTGCGCTTACGCGCCAGTTCGAATGCCACTTTGCCGATACGCTTAATTTCATCCGTCGTATAGGTCAGGGTGTTGAATCCGCGGCGCTGCCCGTCATTCATTTCCTGGATGCCGCGCGGCTCGCCAAAATACAATCCGCCGGTCAGTTCCCGCAGGATCATGATATCCAGGCCAGCAATCACTTCATGTTTCAGGGTAGATGCATCAGCCAGCGCATCGAAGCAGATAGCAGGGCGCAGATTGGCAAACAGCCCCAGCGCTTTACGGATGCCCAGCAGGCCGCGTTCCGGTCGCTTATCAAAGGGCAGCGTATCATATTGCGGGCCGCCAACGGCGCCGAGCAACACTGCATCGGCTTTTTTCGCCTTCTCCACGGTGGAATCCGGCAGGGGCGTTCCGCGCTCATCATAAGCCGCGCCGCCAATCAGCTCCATCTGATAGCTGATTTTTACGCCGCGATGCTGATCGAACCAGCGGATAAGCTTGATTACTTCATCAACCACCTCCGGGCCGATGCCATCGCCGGGAAGGAGCAGGATATTCTTAATAACGGTCATGATTATTCCTTATGCGGTTTTTTTATAAAGCCAGGGCTTATCGGCGGATTGCTTCTGTTCGAATGAATCAATTTCTGAACTTTTTTCCAGCGTCAGCCCGATATCGTCCAGCCCGCCCAGCAGGCAGTTCTTGCGGAAAGTATCGACATCAAAATGATACACTTTGTTCCAGGCACGGATCTCCTGCTTCTGCAGATCCACCGAGATGGGGTTTTCAGGCTGCGATTCAGCCAGCTTAAGCAATTCTTCCACCTGCGCTTTCGGCAGCCTCACCGGCAGAATGCCGTTTTTAAAACAGTTATTATAAAAAATATCGGCGAAGCTCGGTGCAATCACGCAACGAATGCCAAAATCCAGAATCGCCCAGGGTGCGTGTTCGCGGCTGGAACCACAGCCGAAATTGTCACCTGCAATCAGAATGCCTGCTTTGCGGTAGGGCTCGCGGTTCAATACAAATTCAGGGATTTCCTTGCCCTCAGCAGTGAAACGCATTTCGTCGAACAAATGCGCGCCCAGACCTGTCCGCTTGATGGTTTTCAGGAATTGCTTCGGAATAATCATATCGGTGTCGATATTGATCAGCGCAAGCGGCGCCGCCGTTGCGGTAAGAGTGGTGAATGGCTGCATAAAATCTATCCTGCTGTTTGGGCAGGAAGTATACGCCTTACTTGGCTTTTTTCAAGCAACAGTAGCGTTCAGGCGGCTTTCATGAATTTTTTCCGACCTTCTTCCATCTCCTCAGGGGAAACCTCGCGCATATGGGTTGCCAGCGTCCATTGATTGCCGAAAGGATCTTTCAAGGTGCCGGTGCGATCGCCCCAGAACATATCCTGCACGGGCCATGCCTCGTTTAGCCCTGCATCTTTAGCCTGTTTGAAAGACGCGTCCACATCAGGAAGGTACAGATAGAAAGACGCGCTGGAGGGCAATCCACAGCCCATTTCCGGCATTGTATCAGCCAGGAAAATCTTGGAATCGCCTATCTGCAGGCAGGCATGCATCACTTTGCCGTCCGGCGTTTCCATGCGGTAATCTTCCGTCGCGCCGAAGGCTTTTTTGTAAAGCTCGATCGCTTTGGCGGCGCCCTCGATATTGAGAGAAGGGGTAATGGTATGGAATCCTTCAGGAACTTTCTTAGTCACAGGCAAATCTCCTTTAGATAATTGCGTATAAATATCCTTGTATAAAAAAACCATGGGCAACGACAGATGAAGCCCCGCGGAATTCTTAAAGACTACGCCAATCCAGAATAATCTTGCCTGATTGGCCTGACTTCATCAGCTCGAAACCGTCCTTGAAATCTTTGTAAGAGAATCGATGCGTCAATACCGGCGAGATGTCTAATCCCCCCTGCAGCATCGCGGTCATTTTATACCAGGTTTCAAACATTTCACGGCCGTAGATGCCTTTGATCAGCAAACCCTTGAACGCCACTTCATCCCAGTTAATCTGCGTTTCTTTCGGAAGAATGCCAAGAAGCGCTATCTTCGCCCCGTTACGCACGGTGCGGATCATTTCCGCGAAGGCCTGCGCGTTGCCGGACATTTCCAGCCCCACATCGAAACCTTCATTCATGCCTTCTTCCTTCATCACTTCATTGAGCGATTTCTTGGTTACATTCACCGCCTGCGTTGCACCCATTTTGCGCGCAAGCTCAAGTCGATATTCGTTCACATCGGTGATAATTACCTTGCGGGCGCCGGAATGCTTCGCAATCGCCGCCGCCATGATGCCGATGGGCCCCGCGCCGGTAATCAACACGTCCTCTCCCAGCAAATCGAAGGAGCAGGCCGTATGCGCGGCATTGCCATAGGGGTCGAAAATAGCATACAGCTCTTCAGGGATCTCGGGCCGCGTTGCCCACAGGTTTTGCTGCGGTACGCTTACATATTCCGCCATCGCGCCATCGCGGTTAACACCGATGCCGATCGTATTACGGCATAAGTGACGCAACCCCGCAAGGCATGCGCGGCATCGGCCGCAAACAATGTGCCCTTCCGCGCTTACAATCTGGCCAACCTTATAGCCTTCCACATTCGGGCCAATCTCTGCAATTTCGCCTACGAATTCATGACCGATGGTCATCGGCACCGGGATGGTTTTCTGCGCCCATTCATCCCATTTATAAATATGAATATCCGTACCGCAGATGCCTGTATAATGCACCCGCACCAGCACATGGCCGGATTTCAGCTCCGGTTTTTTGACTTCTTCCAGCCACAGGCCGGGTTCCGCTTTGGATTTAACGAGCGCTTTCATGGGACCCTCTTTAGAATAGAGCCAACGCATTAGCCTAAAACAGGCAAAGTCTCTATCATTTTATATAAAGCGGCTAACCGCCCGTCTGCGGTAAAATTTGTATTGCCCCCGCACCCGGAATTGTTCCCGCGGGCAGGGTAATGGTAGCCGCGGGGCTTTCCTGTGCGGCAGCGGCGGCTTTCTGGTTCTGAATATAAGTTTGTGCTGCAGCCCTGTCACTGCCGGGGGCAGCCGTTTCTGCCTGCCTGGGCAGTAATTCCTGCGGGGTAGGCTCAAGCCTGCCCTCACCCTCGAATCCCGGCAAATCCTGGCTGGGCGCCAGATCGCCAGTTTCTGCCAGATCCCCGGCAAAAGCGGAACCAGCCATCAGCAGACATAGCAGAAAAATTCGCATGAGCGGATTCTATCCGGTTGCGCCCGCCGCTTCAAGCGCTATGCTGACCGGGTAAAAAAGCGATTTTGACAAACTACAGGACGAAGTAATCGCCCAGAGAAAACGAGCTTGGGAAACCGCCGATGCCGATGTACATTATCGCAGGTAAACATAAGGGCCGCCGGATCGAATCGCCGGAAGGTCGCGATGTTCGCCCAACCGCGGCCCGCACACGGGAGGCGGTGTTTAATATCCTCGCTCATGGCCGCTATGCCGAGAAGGGCCTGCTTAAAGGCCGCGTGGCAGATGTATTCTGTGGCTCCGGCGCCATGGGGCTCGAGGCGCTTTCCCGCGGCGCCCGGAATATAACCTTCGTTGACAAGAGCAGCGAATCGCTCCGCGCAGCCGAATATAATCTCAAGCAGTTCGGCGAAACCGCTAATGCACGGCTCATCCGCGCTGATTCAAGCCAGCTTCCCGCGGCGCCCCATCCGCACGAAATTCTGATTATCGATCCGCCTTACCGCAGCGGTCTTGCTGTCGGCACACTCAACACTGCCCGCACGGGTGGATGGCTCGCGCCCGAAAGCGTCGCTGTCGTTGAAACGGCATGGAAGGAAGAAGTGGTCATCCCCGACGGCTATCGGCAGATAGACGAACGCAAATACGGCAACACCCGCGTGCTGCTGCTGGAGCTGGCCTGATTATTCTTTTTCCTGCGGTGGCAGTTCCGGCGCTGTACCGTTCCAGGTCAGAGGCGCCACCACTGAAAGTGACGTGGCAGGCGAACCTTCGATAATCTTGCGCGTGCGCGCCACATAAACGAGACTGCCATTCACTTCATCATACAACCGGTGAATCGACAGCGTTTTAAAAATCAGTGATCGGCTTTCATCGAATACTGCTTCACCGTTTTCATCTTTTTCAATAGGCGCCTTATAAACAATCGCCCCGGTTTGCGCGCAGGAGACACTGACTAAAGAGGGATCTTCCGCCAAACCCAGCCCGCCTTTAATGCCCCCGGTTTTAGGTCTGGCCACATAACAGGTTACACCCTGAATTTTTGGATCATCGAAAGCCGTGACCACTATTTTGTGGTTAGGGCCCAACAGCTTGAACGCTGTCATCACCGAACCGATATCGCGTGACTCGGCATGGGCTGAGGAAAATGCCAGCACCAGTGCCAGCCATGGATAAAATAAACGCATAGGATTCCTTTTTTGCAAAACTACTGGCAGAAAGCCCTAACAATCAATCCTTTCCTTTTTTAATGGAAACTTAACTTCCGCGGACGCATACTCCGCCCAAATTAATAACATAAACTCGCCGACGCGTGAGCGTGGGAGTTGAGTTTTGCACTGCCAGAAAGGAAAAGAACATGGCTAAAAAACGCACTAAATTCGCACTTATCGGCGCCGGTCAAATCGGCGGCACCCTGGCTCACCTCATCGGCCTTAAGCAACTGGGTGACGTGGTATTGTTTGATATCACCGAAGGCCTCCCGCAGGGTAAGGCTCTCGACCTGGTGGAATCCGCCCCCGTAGATGGTTTTGACAGCCATATGACCGGCACACAGGATTATAAAGACATCGCCGATGCGGATGTAGTTATCATTACTGCGGGCGTGCCGCGCAAGCCTGGCATGAGCCGCGATGATCTTATCGAAATCAACACCTCCATCATCAAAACGGTGGCGCAGAATGTTGCTAAATATGCGCCGAACGCTTTCGTGATCGTGATCACCAACCCGCTTGATGCGATGGTCTGGGTATTCCGTGAAGTCAGCCAGATGCCAACCCATAAAATCGTCGGTATGGCAGGCGTGCTCGATTCCGCGCGATTCCGCTACTTCCTTGCTGAAGCTTTCAATGTTTCGGTTGAAGATGTGACCGCTTTCGTACTTGGTGGGCATGGCGATACCATGGTGCCGCTGACCCGTTATTCCTCGGTTGCTGGCATTCCGCTTTTTGACCTCGTAAAAATGGGTTGGATCAGCCAGGATAAACTCGAGGCAATCGTCCAGCGTACGCGTGACGGTGGCGCTGAAATTGTGGGCCTCCTTAAAAATGGCTCCGCCTTTTACGCTCCGGCCGCTTCCGCTATCGCGATGGCCGAATCTTACCTGCTCGACAAACGCCGTATTTTCCCCTGCGCAGCCTACTGCAACGGTGAATATGGCGTGCATGATATGTATGTAGGCGTGCCCGTGATTATCGGTAAAGGCGGCGTGGAAAAAATCGTCGAAATCACGCTGAACACCCAGGAAAAACAGATGTTCGATCACTCGGTGGAATCCGTGCAGCAACTGCTGGAAAAAGTGCACCTGCGCTAGTTCCAATAGAATTTTTATAAAAAGCGGCGCAGGCTTTTCTTTGCAAAGTTAAGGAGGAGTCTATGACCGATCGTTCGCACGATTGTATTCAGGCCTGCTGGACTGCACGTCATGAATGCCAGAAAATGCTGTATACCACCTGCCTCGAAACGGGCGGGGAACACACTGCGCCCGAACATGTTAAACTCATGGCGGATTGCATTGAAATCTGCCAGGTGACGGCTGATTTCCTGACGCGTCATTCTGAAAATCATGCACTGTTATGCCATGCCTGCGCTATCGTCTGCGAACATTGCGCAGCTTCCTGCGAGCATGTGGGAGGGATGGAGGAATGCGTTAAAGCCTGCCGCGACTGCGCGCGCATCTGCCGTAAAATGGTTCCTGCCTTTAAGCGCTCTGCCGCTTAGTTGGCTCAAGTTATTCTATCGATAATACTGTTGCTGTGGCGGCATCTGTCCTGCATCGGCAAATATCTGATCCAGCGCGCTCAGCGTCTGCTTGCCGACAACGCCATCTATCGCCAGTTCATTATCGCGCTGAAACTGCTTGATCGCATTACGGGTATATTGACTCATTATGCCATCAGCGCCACGCGGCCCCACCCAATAGCCTAATTGCATCAGGCGCGATTGCACGAATGCCGTGCTATTGCTTGCATAACCGGGGTTCGGCCGGTGGAAAGTCAGCGGCAGGGCGTAATAATTATAATTGGGAGCATGGCTCGCGGGCTGCACGATAAATTGCGGATTGCCATCCCATAGCACCTGCCCCGCATACGCTGCCGGGGCAAGGGAAAGGAAAGTTAAACTTAATATCAGACAGGCTGGTTTTTTCATGGATTGGCTCCTTGGATTCCTTAAAAATACCTCACGCCTGTGACAGGTTCATGACAGAAGCAATAATTCCTGTAATAGACTGCTTTATATAAATAATTAATATGGTTCTTGTTCATGATGCATGTCGGTCCCGGCTTGTAATATGCTGCAAAATGCTTGTTAAGTTGGTGACAAGGCGCAGGCGCGCCGCTATAAACGCATAAATAAAAAAACAGCCGTTCTAAGGGGGCGCATAATGAACATTCATGAATACCAGGCCAAATCCATCCTGAAGCACTACGGAGTGCCCGTTTCGCCCGGTAAGGTCGCCTTCACCCCGGCAGAAGCCGAAAGCATCGCCAAGGAACTTGGCGGCAATCTCTGGGTGGTCAAAGCGCAAATTCATGCTGGCGGTCGTGGCAAGGGCGGCGGCGTCAAACTGGCAAAAAATATTGATGAAGTACGCGAACTGACCAAGCAGATGATTGGCATGCAGCTGGTTACGCACCAGACGGGCCCCGAAGGTCAGGAAGTAAAGCGCGTTTATATCGAAAAAGGCAGCAATATCGCGAAGGAACTTTATTTCTCCCTTATCATCGATCGCGCCACCGGCTGGGTCACTTTCATGGCTTCCACGGAAGGCGGCGTTAATATTGAAGATGTGGCGCATGATACCCCTGAGAAAATTATTACCGTGAAGGTTGATCCCGCTGCCGGTTTTCAGCCTTTCCATGCGCGCCAGCTGGCATTCGGGCTCAAAATTCCGGCCGATTTGATGAAAGATTTCAACATCTTCGCCGAGGGCATCTACAAAGCCTTTATGGCAACGGATGCTTCGCAGATCGAAATCAATCCGCTGGTGATTACTAAGGAAAACCAGCTGATCGCTCTCGATGCGAAAATGAATTTCGACAGCAACGCCCTGTTCCGCCATCCCACCATCGTTGAGCTGCGCGATCCGGATGAGGAAGATCCCCTTGAGCGCGAAGCTGCAAAATACGATCTCGCTTATATTAAAATGGATGGCAACATCGGCTGCATGGTGAACGGTGCTGGCCTTGCTATGGCAACGATGGACATCATCCAGCTTTACGGCAGCATGCCCGCTAACTTCCTCGATGTCGGCGGTGGCGCTACCAAAGAAAAAGTCACTGCGGCCTTCAAGCTGATTCTCTCCGATCCGAATGTTGAAGGCGTTCTCATCAATATCTTCGGCGGCATCATGCGCTGCGATATTATTGCCGAAGGCGTGATCGCCGCAGCGAAGGAAGTAAATCTGAAAGTGCCGCTGGTCGTACGCCTGGAAGGCACCAACGTTGATCTCGGTAAGCAAATTCTTGCCAAATCGGGGCTGGCCATCGAATCTGCCGACAATCTGGCCGATGCAGCACAGAAAATCGTGAAAGCCGTCAAGAAAACCAAAGCCGCTTAGCTTAAAACAACAACACCCCTCCCGGCCTCATTTGGACGGAAAAGGGTGTTGTGCTGGGCCTTCTTACCGCTTTAAGGGCAGGTTAGGCGCGGGTTTTATTTCAACCTTTTTGATTTCGATTTTCTCCACCATTTGGGTATCTCCACCCAGAGTGGTTTTACTGAGAAAATACCACTTTCCTGCAAACACCTGCGCAGCAGCACGGGTGGTTTCGAAAGTAGAGCGCAGATCCTGATGGAAGGTGGTTTTTCCGATCTCCATCTCGAAAGGGCTACTGGAAATCTCCAGCCAGAGGCCATTCGCTCCCTGTAATTTGCTTTCCGCTGCCGGCATGCCGTAAACAGGAAATTCGAGAGTCTGGCTTGCCGTGTAAACTACGACGACTGCGCCCGAGGTTAATTCATTTGTTGTTTTGCATCCTGGTAAAACAACAAGGGTGCCAAAAATGGCCGTGAGCACTAAGATCACTCTTTGCATAGGTTTAAGTGTAGTGTTGATGAAATTGAGAAACGTGGATTAACATTTCAGACAACGGCTGATCCGTATGTAAGTATCGCTAACAGCGAAGGGATTAAAAAATCAGCTATGCCTGAATGCAAAAAAGAGTGCCCATCATAACTTTTTGGGCAGTTTTTGTGTATTACAGTTCTGTTAAAATTACCCTGTATAGTTGCTGCAAAAGCAACAAACCCTCCCCGTCACATCAGATCGGGAAGGGTTTGTTACATTTAAAGGGTGTGGTCTACCTTCGTTTGCGAAGCGTCAGCGTTCCTCCGCCTCGGGAGTAGGCCTCCGGCAGGGTCTGCAGCAGGTCAAAACCTTCAGCCAGGAAGTGAATGCTGCCCTGTTGCTCGCTCGCAGCCTGAAAATTTTCTACTTTGCCATCTTTCAGATGTAACCGGTGAGGCAAAGTAAATTTTTTTGGCTTAAGCGTCAGTCGCAACTGAATGTCTGGTAAAGGCCCGTCCGCCGTCACGCGAATGGTGTTGCCGTCATCCAGAAAACTACGGGAATTAACAACAAAAAAAGCCGGTTTAAGGGCATGCTGGTACATATATTCCAGTGTGTCACCGGTCTGGATGTCCTGCATGGTGAAAGATTGGGTAGGGTTCTGCGCTGCTCCCATCGTAGCGACGAAGCAGCACGCCAAAATTGCCAGAATTTCTCTCATGGCGAAAATAAGTGGGTTTAGGAAAATTTTCTCCTCCTTGCCAGGCCGCGCGGCAAAGATTCGAGTTAGTTTTAGTGAAGGATTAAAGATGATTTTCACTTTAGCGAGTGAGGGGGACGCAAACATAAGGCAGAGCCCACAATTCAATATCCCGAATTACAGCAACACTAAAGCGCAGCAAGAAAATCGCCCAATTCTAATGCATTTCATCCACCGCTAATGTGACAATTTCATGAAGATTGCTCTGATATTTCCCAATTTCCCCGGCAGGCATCTTCCTGTATTCTCCCTCTATGTTCTGGCTCCTCCTCTTACTGCTTATTCTCGCCGTCTGGCTCACTGCTCGCGGCAAAAAGCAGCACCCTGCCCTAGGGCAAAAGGAAACCTTCACCGACTGGTTGCTCACCGGCGGGCTGGCGGTGTTTCTGCTGCTGGTGTTTCGCCTCGGCTGGGCCCAGGCTTTCCTGCGGCTGCAATACTGGGCATGGATGCTTCTGCCTTTCCTGCGCCGGGGCGACACCAGCTTCAGGCGCAACCCCGCGCCATCTGCTTCGGGAATGACCCGCGCCGAGGCCGCGCTGATACTGGGAGTGGAAGAAAACGCTTCCGAAATCGAAATTCAGAAAGCTTACAAGCAACTGATGCTGAAGCTACATCCGGATGCAGGTGGCAACGGCTATCTGGCCGGCAAACTCAATGAAGCGCGCGACTGCCTGCTGCGGCGCTAATCCATATGGCATCTTTACGCGCCTGCCTTTTAACCTGAAGAGGTTGGAGAAACTTATGTCGCGCAAATCTATTACGCTTTTATTCCTGTTGATTGTTTCATTCTGGTCTGGCGCTGCCGCTGCGGCCGATGCCAAAAATTTCGTCGATACGGTCGGCCAGAAAGTATTGGCTATTGTAAATGGAGCGGGCGGGGAAAGTGCCAGGCGCCAGCAACTTCAGCAGATGTTCCGCGCCAATGTCGATATGGATTGGATGGGGCAATTTGTTCTAGGCCATAGCTGGAACGAAGCCAGCCAAACGCAACGCGATCATTACCTTGAGGCTTACCGCAAATATCTGCTGGCACGTTATACAACCCGATTTGCGGATTACACCGGCGCTAAATACGATATTACCGGCGTGAAAGAAGAAGCTAACGGTCAATACACCGTCAGTATGCAAATCAAAACGCCGGACGGCGATCAGAACACCCAGGCAGGTTACCGCCTGCGTCCTGAGGGTGGTAGCTTTAAAATCATCGACATTATTGTGGAAGGCATCAGCCAGATCACCACCCAAAGGTCGGAATTTGCTTCCGTCATTCAGCAAAAAGGCATCGATGGGCTGATTGCAGCGATCGAAGCAAAAGCGCAGACTGCAGAGAAATAAGCAGCGATTGTTGCCAGTTGCACGCAGGATGCTATAACCATCCTCATGTTGCGTTTTATTCGTATTTTTACCCTTATTTTATTGGCGTTGACCGGCATTTACCTGTTTTTCATGCAACCGCAGGCAGAGCAGGGCCAGCAGACTGAAGCTTCCATTGGGGGTGATTTCAGCCTTATCGATCAAAACGGTAAAACCGTTACCGACGAAAGCCTGAAAGGCAAGCGCCGCCTTGTCTATTTTGGCTATACCTACTGCCCTGACATTTGCCCCACCGCTTTGCTTGCTATGAGCGAAGCCGCGCAAACGATGAAAGGCGATGCACCCGCACTGGTATTTATCACTGTTGATCCTGAACGTGACACCGTCGCCCATCTCAAGGAATATGCGGAAAACTTCCCCGGCGTAATTGCCCTCACCGGCTCGGCGGAATCGGTGAAACAGGCGGCACGGTCCTACCGCGTCTATTACGAGAAGAAAACGGAAGGTTCCGAAGACGGCACCTATTTAGTCGATCACAGCGGTTTCATCTATTTGATGGATGAAGAGGGAAAATACCTCTCCCACTTCCCGCATGACGTAAAACCGCAGACCCTGGTCGAAACGCTTCGTGCCCTGGATAATCACAACCACTAAATAGGAGACGCTTATGAAATCTGTTCGCACCGCCTTTGCTTTGATAGCGTTTTCGCTTGCCGCCGCCGATGCGGCCGCTGGTCAGGATCTTGTCATCACTGATGCCTGGACCACGCCCAGCCTCACTGAAAACGCGACTGGCGCAGTTTTCCTTACCGTGACAAATAACACCGATAAATCCGTCTCTATCACCGGCGGCAGCAGTCCGCTGGCCGATCGCGTAGAACTGCACAGCATGCGCACCACCCATGATGGTATGATGAGCATGGATCGCCTGCTGCAGGCTGAAGTTCCGGCAATGAGCCGCCTGCAGTTCAAGCCCAATGACCTTCACGTCATGCTGATCGGCATTAAGCATAAACTGAAAGCAGGCGACACATTGCCGCTCACATTGCAACTTGCCCGCCAGTCCTCCATCAGCACTCAGGTGGAAGTGCGCCCCCTTGCCGCCAAGCTGCAGACGGAAGATACAGAGGAAGCGCAGGAAGAAGCCGCTGAGGAAACTCCGGCCCCCAAATCGCATTTGCGCAAGAAGCATTGATTTATGAATACCACCGCCCTTCCTTTAGCCCGCCGTGGCATGATGTTCGTGCTCTCTTCGCCCTCGGGCGCGGGCAAAACATCGCTGTCGCGCGCCTTGCTGGATGGGGATGAGCAACTCGTGCTTTCCATCTCTGCCACGACGCGGCCCATGCGGCCCGGCGAAGAAAACGGCCGCGACTACTTCTTCCTCAGCGAGCGTGATTTTCTCGATAAGGTCTCCGGAGGCGAATTCCTGGAATATGCCAAGGTTTTTGGCAATCACTATGGCACTCCCGCCAGTTTTGTCGAAGATCAGCTCGCTTCCGGCCGGGATGTGATTTTTGACATCGACTGGCAGGGAACCCAGAAATTGCGGGAAAAACGGCCGGCCGATCTGGTCAGCGTTTTCATTCTCCCGCCTTCCATGGCTGAGCTTGAGCGCCGTTTGCGCAGCCGCGCACAGGACGCGGAAGAAACCGTTTTGCGCCGTATGACCAAAGCTTCCGGTGAAATCAGCCATTGGGCCGAATATGATTATGTCATCATCAATAATGATTTTGACCAGTCGCTCGACCTGCTTCGTTGCATTCTCTATGCCGAACGCTGCAAGCGCAGCCGCCAGCCCGGCCTGGAAGGATTCATCGAAAAGCTTTAGGTGCGCTTACTGCGGTACTTCAATCACCAGCACTTCCGCACCACGATCTGCTTCCAGCGCAATGCTCTCTTTCTCCGTAATCTCCACGCCATCGCCACGCTCAATCAGGTGCCCATCAAGCAGCACACGGCCTTCTGAAACCAGCAGGTAAGCCTGCTGCCTTAGCTTATGCGTGATTTTCGTGCCGGCAGCCAGCCGCCCGCCGTAAATACGCGCATCCTGATGAATCATCAGCGCGTCACGGCCTTCATCTTCCTTAAAGCCCGATACCAGCAGCGCCAGCTTGTCAGTCACCGGCTCCTTAGGAAATTCCTTGGCGTCCCAGCGCGGCTTCACACCCTGTTCGCGCGGCTCAATCCAGATTTGGAACAATGTGGTATCAACCGGTTCATGATTATGCTCCGAGTGACGGATGCCGGTTCCGGCACTCATCACCTGCACATCGCCTGCAGCCGTGCGGCCTTCATTGCCCTCGCTGTCCTTATGCGAAATCGCACCCGAGCGCACATAAGTGATAATCTCCATATTATCGTGTGGATGCGGTGCAAATCCGCGACCGGCCTGAATCCTGTCGTCATTAATAACACGCAAGGCGCCAAAGCCCATGCGTTCGGGGTTATAATAACCGCCGAAGCTGAAATGATGCCGCGCATCCAGCCAGCCATGATTCGCGTGGCCAAGGGTATTGTGGGGATAATGGATAAGCATAAAGATAATAACGAATGGTGATTGGTGATTAGTGAATAGATAGGTTATAGAAAACCAGTTTCAACACCTTAACTTACCATTCACCGATGGAACATCGCAGCAACGCCCTTTACACCAGCACCGCGCATCGCCGCGACAAGGGCAGCGTGCGCAGCCTCAAGGCGCTGATGCCTTATTTCCGCCCTTACAGATCCGTCATTGGCCTGGCGGCCGTGGCACTGGTTTTCACCTCCGGCTCCATGCTGGGGTTGGGGGCGGCGTTGCGTTTCCTGGTGGATTACGGCATCGCCCAGGGCAACCCCAACCTGCTGGATCGCGGTTTCATGCTGTTGCTTGGTGTGGTCGGCCTGCTGGCACTGGCCGCATATGCACGCTTCTATCTTGTCTCATCGCTGGGCGAACGCGTCACGGCCGATATCCGACGCGATGTTTTTGCCCGCGTAATCGCCATGGACATGCCCTATTTTGAATCCACCCGCACCGGTGAGCTGCTCTCCCGCATGACAGCGGATACCTTGCTGCTGCAGACCGTTCTCACAAGCACAGTTTCAGTTGCCTTGCGTAACGGCCTGCTGCTGGCAGGCGGCACGATTCTGCTCATGCTGACCAGCCATAAACTGACCCTGATGGTGCTGGTGATGCTGCCCATCGTCATCATGCCCATCATTGTTCTTGGCCGCCGGGTGCGCCATTGGAGCCGCGAAACCCAGAGCCGCCTTGCTGAAGTCAATGTCGAGACCGAAGAAACCCTTTATGGTATCCGCACGCTGCAGTCCTTCTCGCTCGAGAATTACCAGCAGCAACGTTTCGAAAAAACGCTGCAGTCTGTTGTGGACGCCTCTCTCACCCGTATCCGCCTGCGCAGCTGGCTCACCGCCATTGTGATTGGCCTCGTTTTCGGCGCGGTGATGACCGTGCTATGGATGGGGGGGCGCGATGTGCTCGCTGGCGAAATCACGCCCGGCCAGCTTTCTTCCTTTGTCTTTTACGCCGTGGTAGTGGCGGGCGCCACCGGCGCCATCAGCGACATCCTGGGCGAATTGCAGCGGGCCGCCGGCGCTTCCGAGCGTATTCTCGAGCTTCTGGCGCAGAAGCCTTCCATCGCTTCACCTGAATACCCCAAACCCCTGCCTTCGCCCTTGGGGGGAGAAATTCGCTTTGTCGATGTTGGTTTCAGCTATCCTTCCCGCCCCGACAAACCGGCGCTCGAGCATTTCGACCTAACGCTTGCCGCTGGCGAAATGGTCGCGCTTGTGGGCCCTTCGGGCGCAGGAAAGACAACCGTATTGCAATTACTGCAGCGGTTTTACGATCCCGCTTCTGGGGGCATCCTGCTCGACGGTATCGATTTACGCCGCCTGTCCCTTTCAGACCTGCGCAGTGTCATGGGGCTGGTACCGCAGGATCCGGTTATTTTCAGCGCGACTATCGCCGAGAATATCCGCTGCGGCAATCCCCAGGCAGATGAAACTGCCCTGCGGCGCGCAGCCGATCAGGCGGCCGCGCTCGAATTTATTGAAAAACTTCCCGACGGCTTCAACACTTATGTCGGCGAAAAAGGCGTTCGCCTTTCTGGCGGGCAGAAACAGCGTCTTGCCATTGCCCGGGCCCTTTTGCGTAATCCGCCCATCCTGCTGCTGGATGAAGCTACTTCGGCCCTCGATGCTGAAAATGAGCAATTCGTGCAGCATGCCATTGCCGATGCGATGAGCGGACGCACCACGTTGGTGATCGCCCATCGCCTGGCCACGGTTAAACGTGCTGATCGCATTGTTGTCTTAAACGAAGGCCGCATCGAGGCCGTTGGCACTCACGAGGAACTGCTGAAATCCAGTGATCTTTACGCCAGGCTGGCCTCATTGCAATTTACCAACTAAGCTGCCCATCGAAAACTTATACGCGAACTGGTTAATAACCCCATGGCTAAGAGCGCAATTCCGCAGCATATCGGCTTCATCCCCGACGGCAACCGCCGCTGGGCGCGCGCGCACAATCTTCCCAAGGAAGCAGGCTATACCCATGGCATCGCACCGGGGCTGGAGCTGATCGAGGCCTGCCGCCAACGGGGTATCCCTGAAATCTCCATCTACGGCTTCACGCAGGACAACACCCGCCGGCCTAGCCTTCAGAAAACCGCCTTTAGTGAAGCCTGTGTTGCTTTCGCTGAAGCAGCCTATGAAATGGGCGCTGCGGTACTTGCGGTTGGTGACGAAAGCTCAGGCCAGTTCCCGAATGCCCTGCGCCCATTCTGCCAGCGACGCGGCGAGGGTATCCGCGTGAACCTGCTGGCTAATTACGGCTGGCAATGGGATCTCGACGGGCTGCGCGAAGGCAGTATCCGCACCGGCGACATACCGCGTCTCGACCTGGTCGTACGCTGGGGCGGCGGCCGCCGGTTAAGCGGCTTCCTGCCTGTACAAAGCGTCTATGCGGATTTTTATGTCGTCGATGATTACTGGCCGGATTACCAGCCTGCTCATTTTGAACAGGCATTAGCCTGGTTCCGCGAGCAAGACCGCACTCTCGGCGGATGACTTTACAAGTCATTGATATTTATGGTATGCAGAACCGCATGCTACAGCGTTTTCTCATGCTAGGACTCCTCATAAGCCTTTGCGCCTGCACCAATACCAATGATGAATTCGAAGATGCATGGATGGGCAATTGCTATATCGAGGATATCACCCATCTGCCCGTGGGCTGGCCTATTCCGGGCGCACCCGGGCAAATTCCCGCGAATGAATATGAGCGTAACCCCCTTCGCTAACGGGGCGCGAGAAAAAAGGTAGCTAGCAATATTGCGGCAGCGCAGAGCAGGCAGCAGAAAGTTGTTATCATCGCCGCCATGCGCCAGCCGTAATTCTGCTTTTTAGGCTCCGCTTGCAGCAGGGCCCAGGCATGCATGGCCCTTCCCAGCAGAAACAATAAACCAAGCACCATCACGACCAGCCGGTATTTGGCGGCTTCAAGCAGTAATAGCGCGATAAGCATCAGGGGAGCATATTCGGCAAAATTGCCCTGTACGCGAATCTTCCGCGCCAGCATATCGTCGTTCTGAGGGTTCCCAATCGGTGTTCTGGTTCTGCGACGATGCTGAATGACATGCAAACTCAAAACCACAAAAACAATCAGATACATTCCGCAGAACAGGGACGAGTATAGAAACTGCATCAGCCCTCCATGCGGTAATTAGGCGCTTCCCGGGTAATCGTTATATCATGCGCATGGCTCTCGCGCAGGCCTGCACCGGTAATGCGCACGAACTTGCAGTTTTTCTGCATTTCAGCAATCGTACGGTTGCCGGTATAACCCATGGCCGCTTTCAGCCCACCCACCAGCTGATGCACCACGCCGGAAACCGGCCCTTTAAAAGGCACCCGCCCTTCCACGCCTTCAGGCACCAGTTTCAATGTATCGCTGATCTCCTGCTGGAAGTACCGGTCCGCCGAACCGCGCGCCATCGCGCCCACCGAACCCATCCCGCGATAGGATTTATAACTGCGGCCCTGATACAGAATCACTTCGCCGGGGCTTTCCTCCGTGCCAGCGAACAAGCCGCCGAGCATCGCGCAGTCAGCGCCGCCAGCAATTGCTTTCGCCAGGTCGCCCGAAAATTTAATGCCGCCGTCAGCAATCAGTGGCACATCTTTCTTGCGGCAGATTCTGGACACTTCCCAGATAGCGGAAAGCTGGGGCACGCCCACACCCGCGACAATACGCGTCGTACAGATGGAACCAGGCCCGATGCCCACTTTCACCGCATCCGCCCCCGCTTTAATCAAATCTTCGGCTGCTTCAGCCGTAGCAATATTCCCGGCAATAATCTGCACGCTGTCGGATTGCTTCCTCAGCGCCTTCACCGCTTCGATCACATTTCTCGAATGGCCATGCGCGGTATCGATAATCACCACATCCACCTCGGCCGCGATAAGCGCTTCGGCACGCGCCAGGCCGTCCTTGCCGATGCCGCAGGCAGCTGCCACGCGCAACCGGCCCTTATCATCCTTAGCCGCATTAGGGAACTGCCGGGCTTTCTCGATATCCTTTACGGTAATAAGCCCGACGCAACGATGCGCCTCATCCACCACCAGCAGTTTCTCAATACGGTGTTTATGCAACAGGCGCTTCGCTTCTTCCATCGCCACATTTTCGCGTGCCGTTACCACGTCCTGCGTCATCAGCTCTTGCACTGGCTGGCGCAGATTTTCGGCAAAGCGCACATCGCGGTTAGTAAGAATACCCACCAGTTTGCCGGATTTTTCTGTCACCGGAATGCCGGAAATATGATGCTGCTGCATCAATGCCAGCGCATCGGCGAGTGTTGCAGTCGGCGCAATAGTAAGAGGGTTCACCACCATGCCGCTTTCAAACTTCTTCACCATCCGCACTTCATTGGCCTGGGCCTCGATGGTCATATTCTTATGCAGGCAGCCGATACCGCCCAGCTGCGCCATGGCAATAGCAAGCCGGGATTCAGTCACCGTGTCCATCGCCGCTGAAATCAGCGGAATGCCAAGAGTAATATTGCGGGTAATGCGGGTGGAAGTATCCACTTCATTCGGCACCACTTCCGAGGCGGCGGGCTGAAGCAGAACATCATCAAAGGTATAAGCGTGCTGGAGTTCCATGGCGGAGTTGTAAGGATTCCGCCTCGGATGTCAAGCCTCAGTAAGGCCTCCATGCAAGCTTATTAACCTAACCGCGCAGTAGCTTTGCTTAAAATGCCACAGCGAAGCGCGACCCCAGGACCAGCGCGTTATCCAGTGACGGATCCGTGCCGGGATTAATCACATATTGCACGTCCGGCTGCACCGTCAGCCAGGAAGTGAGATTATCATTATAGGTCAACTCCAGGCCAAGCTCCGCTGAATCGGCGGAACCGCCGGCAGCCGCTACTGCGTCGCGGAAGCTGTCGCCGTTATGCGCGCCGTACAGGCCAAGGCCAAGCAGCCCTTCCTCGCGCCCGGGAAATAACCCCTGATAAACCAGCCCGGTGCTCCAGGCATAATCAAACTGGTTTACATCTTCATCTGCAAAACCAAGATGGGCAAAGCCGGTAAGATTCTCGCAAAGCTGCTTCTCGCCGATGGCATAAATTCCCTGGTTGTGATGCCGCAGCGGATTACCCAGCGCATCCACAGCAAACACATCATCCGCGGAAGCGGTATATCGCCAGACGCCCAATCCCAGCTTCGCACCTTCCGGCGTATATCCACCCTCAGCAACCAGCAGCGCGCCGTCGCCATGGCCCAGTGAAATTTGCGTGCCTTCGATATGATCCGGATCGCCCGGCACGCCGTCGAGCACTACGCCCTGCAAATACCATTCAGGTGTCGGCTGCACCCGCACACGCCCCGCCAGAGAGGTAACGGGGAAAATCGAAGGGCCGTTACCGCCGCTTTGCGCAATATCCGTACCGATTCCGAAAGTGGAGTGCATGAACAGCATAGAGCTGTCGGTGACGTAAAATTCCGAATTCAGATCATAAAGACCCGCCAGCAGGGAGAGTTTATCATCCATGAAATTCTGCTGAATCCAGGCCTGATAAAGGCGCGAAGAGTCATCCTCCACCTCGATATTATCGATACCCTGGGCGCTGCCCACATGGCCGCCATCAATAGCCCCGCCGTTATTATTCAGAAAATGAATCAATGCGCTGGTGCCTTTGCTGCCGAAAAGCTTCTCGCCATCCAGCCCCACCACTACATCCAGGTTATCCAGGAGCACCGTGCCTTCATCCAGCCCGCCGGATACATTGCTCATTACATCCAGTTTATAAATAGCGTCTGCCGTTACGCCCATTTCCTCCATCGCGGCGCGGTGGCCATTCCAGCCGCCTGTCAGCCGGCCATCCTCGGCATAAGCGACCGGGCTGAAAGCGATAAGTGCGGAAGCGGCGCTGAGTAAAAAACGAGAATGACGCATATAACTCCTGTTTAATGAGAATGATTCTTAATTACAAATCCGCTTAAGCACCTTTTTCCGGTAATGCAAGAAGGATATTTTCATGCGGCACGAATATCCTCCAGAAATTCCCGCACCTGCTTATCGAGCGTCTCTGCCTGGATGGAAAGTTCGCGTGCAGCCGCTGCCACTTCCTGGGAAGAGCCGCTCGCTTCAGACGATGCCACGGAGATTTTGGAAAGGTGACTGCTGATATGCGACGTCCCATCAGCCGCAGTCTGCATATTGCGCACAATCTCGCTGGTTGTTGCCGCCTGCTCTTCCACGGCCGAAGAAATGCCCGAAGCCGATTCTGAAATCTGCGTCACCGATCCGCGAATGCCATGCAGCGAATCCACGATTTCGCCTGCAGCCTTGCTCATTTCCTGGATGACGCGGTTAATATCGGCAATCGAGTTTTCCGTCTGCGTTGCAAGATTCTTCACCTCCGAAGCGACCACGGCAAAACCTTTGCCGGCCTCTCCCGCACGAGCCGATTCAATCGTGGCGTTAAGAGCAAGCAGGTTCGTCTGCGAAGCAATTTCTGAGATAAGCCCTACCACTTCTTTCACTTTCTCCGCAGCCGAAGCCAGGCTTTTTGCCCGCTCATCGGCATCCTGTGTTTTATGGACGGACTCATTCACCAGCTGGGTGGACCGCATCAGCTGCACCGATATTTCCTGCACTGCCGCGGAAAGCTCTTCCGCCGCCGAAGCGACTGATTGCACATTGCCTGATGTCTGGCTTGCGCCGGACGCGGCCTCCTGCGCCATCTCCTGCGAGCGGTTGGCATTCGCGATGGTAATATCCGCGGTTTGTGCCAGTTGCGTTGCCGCGGCGGCAACAGCCTGCACAATGCCCTGCACCCGCTGTTCAAACTGCTTGGCCAGCCGGTTCATGGTTTCCTTGCGCTCTTCTTCCGCCTCGCGTTTCAGGCGTTCCTGATCTGCGCGCAGCCGGATAGCCTCGCGCGTATTATCCCGCAGGATAGACGCCGCCCGCGCCAGATCACCAATTTCATCGTGAGATTCCTGCCCGTGAATTTCAACTTCCATATCACCTTCGGCAATGCGCTCCACCACGCGGATAAGCTGGGCATTGGGGCGAAACAGCGCTCGCCAGGAATAAACAGGCACCAGCAAGGCAATCACAATCGCCAGAATTTCAATAATCTTGATCATCTCATCTACACGCTCAGACTCAGCAATCGCATGCTTCTCCTCAAGCGCCGACCAGACCAGAATATCATTGGTCACTCTGTCCATCTGCTCTTCCACTTTATTGAAGTACGGCTGAAATTCGCCCAGAACGGCAGTCTGATCAGACTCCACGCCGATATCCACCATCGCCTTCTGCGCCGCCTGGTGATACTCTTCAAGTATGATAGCCGTTTCCCTGAAATCTTTCTGGATATTTTCGGGAACTATTTCGTGACGGTTGGTCTCGAGATTATCGAGGAAGGCTTCGTAATGCTCTTTCAGATGCGCCGCCGCTTCGCGCAGGCCTATAAGATTTCCCTGCTGTCCGGCAATAATCGCTGATAGCACATCGCCCCGCATTGCATCCTGCATCATATCCGCTTTCATGTGCCGCTTGGTGATAACAGAAATACGGCGCAGATCATCCATGGTTTGCAGCTTCATCTGTGATGTCCAGCTGCCCACGATAACCAGCGCGATAACCAGTGCCGCGCTGGTGAAGCCAACGATAAAAAATTTGCTCTGTAGCTTCATGTTACTGTTCCCTCTGCATGCCGTTTGACGGATCTCTATACCCTCGGGTTAAAGGCAGAAAGTTAAAAAAGTGTTTCCTCCCTGTCGCATTCATGAAAGATTCAGGCATGCTTGATTTATCCGAATTACTTTCCCCTGCCTGCGGCATTGCCCGCGAGGCGGCAGCGCTCATACTTGAATTCTATGCCCGGCCCATCACGCATGAGCGCAAGGCGGATCACTCCCCCGTGACCGAGGCGGATACGGCATCGAATGATCTGATCGTAACCCGTCTGCAGGCCTTGACCCCTGACATCCCGGTGGTATCGGAAGAAGGCGATCAGCCTTCGGGCAGCGATATTTTCTGGCTGGTGGATCCGCTGGACGGCACCAAGAGCTACATCGCGCGCGATGATGAATTCAGCGTCAATATCGCCCTCGTGCAAAAGGGAGCGCCTGTTCTCGGCGTGCTCGCGATACCGGCAAAGCATTTACTTTTCTTCGCGCATAAAAACGGTCCTTCGCAACGGCAGTTTAAAAACGAATCCACTCAGATCATCACTTGCCGCAACGCGCCGGGTGAAGGCCTTACCGTGGTGACAAGCAAATCCCATGGCTCTCGCCGCACCGATGAATTCCTCGCCAACTATCCGGTAGCCGAACGCATCCGCGCCGGCAGCGCCTATAAGATTGCGCGTGTCGCGGAAGGCTCGGCCGATTTTTACCCGCGTCTCGGCCCGACGATGGAATGGGATACCGCGGCTGGCCATTGTATTGTTGAAGCGGCCGGCGGAAAACTCACAACGCTTGAAGGGGAGCCGCTGCTCTATGGCAAGCAAGGATACCTCAATCCGGGCTTCCTCGTCTGGGGCAAGACCGCCTGAAGAGCGTTCGCACCCTCGCTCACTTTCCCTCACATACTTTCCTGTGGATATTAACTCCGCATATATTGCTTTCACACACCCCTCTGTTACTACATCTTGTGTTGAGAGGAGAGGGACGTGACGTCATCAACGGCGACGGAACTGGAAATTGAGATTCTCGAAGACCTGATTCTGCGTGGCTGGCGTTATTTCACCCTCTTTCAGACCAGTCTGGCAAGGGATTCACAAGAACTGGACGTCTTTCTCAACGAATACCAGCAACTGGAGGGATGGTTGCTTTCAACGGCGGATTCGGGAAAAGCCGCTGGCACTGGCGAAGGTGGGGAAGCTCCTTCGGCATCTCATGCAAACCTATTGCATGCCCGGCAGAAAAAACTTTTTCGCGACATCGTCAAGCTGTGCCACCCTGATGTGGCCGCTTATGCTTCTTCTCATTATTTGCACAGGGCGATGGATGCCTATGCGGCAGGCGACGGCGCCGCGCTGATGCGTCTGCAGATGGAGCTTTGGCAGTCGCATTATTCACCGGCTGCTTATCTGCAGCAGCTTAAGCAACTTTACCGTGAATTGCAGAAGCAGGTGAATCATGCGCGCGAGGCCTCGCAGTATTTGCGCCAGAGCCCGGGCTGGCAACTTTACTGCAGCTCGCAACGGGCAAAGGCCGTAAATTTCTGATCCTGCTTTTAATCGCTCCTGTGTAATATCAATCTTCGCATTGCTCGAAACCGGAGTAAGTGATTAACTATCGCCCGTTAAGAATTCAGGCACGAGGAAAAATCTATGAGCAAAATCAAGGTAAAAAATCCCATTGTTGAAATTGATGGCGACGAAATGACGCGCATCCTCTGGGCCTGGATTAAGGAATACCTGATTCTCCCGCATCTGGATGTTGATCTGAAATATTTCGATCTCTCGATCCAGAAACGCGATGAAACGGATGATAAAATCACTGTCGATGCTGCCAATGCGATTAAACAGCATGGCGTTGGCGTCAAATGCGCCACCATCACGCCGGACGAAGCCCGTGTTAAAGAATTTTCTCTCAGGAAAATGTATAAATCCCCCAATGGCACAATCCGCAACGTGCTCGATGGCACCATCTTCCGCGCACCCATTATTTGCAGCAATATCCCCCGTTATGTCGGCGGCTGGAACAAACCGATCATTGTCGGCCGTCACGCTTTCGGCGATCAGTATCGCGCAACCGAACTGAAAGTTTCCGAGCCCGGCACGCTGACATTGAGCTTCACCCCTGCTTCCGGCGGCGCCGCGCAGGAACTAGAGGTCTTTAAATTCCCATCGGGCGGCGTTGCCATGTCCATGTTCAATCTGGATGAATCCATTTACGGCTTCGCCCGCGCCAGTTTCAATTACGCGCTGGGGCTGAACATGCCGCTCTTCTTCAGCACCAAGAATACCATTTTGAAATCCTATGATGGCCGCTTCAAGGACATCTTCCAGGAAGTGTATGAAAAAGAATTTAAGAGCAAATTCGATGCGGCCAGACTGACCTATGAACACCGCCTCATCGACGATATGGTGGCCTATGCCATCAAAAGCGACGGTGGTTTCGTCTGGGCCTGCAAGAATTACGACGGCGACGTGCAGTCCGATGTTGTGGCGCAGGGCTTCGGTTCGCTTGGGCTGATGACCTCGGTGTTGATTACACCGGACGGCAAAACGGTGGAAACTGAAGCAGCGCACGGCACTGTCACCCGCCATTACCGCGATCACCAGGCGGGCAAGCCCACCAGCACCAACCCGATGGCAACCATTTTTGCCTGGACTGGCGCTTTGCGTTACCGCGGCAAATTCGATAACACTCCGGAAGTGGTAAACTTCGCGGATGCGCTGGAAGCCGCCTGCCTGGAAACGGTTGAATCCGGCAAAATGACAAAAGATCTCGCGGCCCTCGCCGGCAAGAACCAGCAATGGCTCACCAGCCAGGATTTCCTCAAAGCCGTGGCGGAAACGCTGAAAAACAAACTGGCTTCGGCGAAAGCGGCCTGAGTGCGTACACCCATCATCACAGAGCTTGATAAGCTGATTCAAACCCGTGGTCCCGAAATCAGCCAGTGGTTTGCCGAAGCTTTTCGGGAAACGCCGCCCCCTTTTTATGCTTCTGTCGATCTGCGTCACAGCGGTCGCAAAATTGTGCCTGTCGATACCAATCTTTTCCCCGCCGGCTTCAATAATCTTTCCGAAGCGGCGCGCCACCGCGCTGCGTTGGGTTTCCGCCGCTATCTGCAGCAGCACTTTCCGCTTGCGAAAAAACTATTGATCCTGGCCGAGAATCATACGCGCAACCTGGGCTATCTTGAGAACCTGCTTGTATTGCAGGGCTTACTGCAAAGCGGCGGTGCGGAAGTTTTCATTGGCCGCAGCGAAGGCGAGGAAATTCTCGAGCTTCAAACCTTAAGCGGCTCCGTTATTCACGAATTCCCTCTGGTGAAACAAGACGGCCGCCTGCTCACGCAGGAAGGTTTCAATGCCGACCTGATTATTGTCAATAACGACATGACCGCAGGCGTGCCGGACATAATCACTGGCATTGCCCAGCCTCTTATTCCCTCGCCGGAAGCGGGCTGGCATCGCCGCCGCAAGCACCTGCACTTCCGTGCCTATGGCAAGGTCGCCAATGAATTTGCCACTCATTTCGGTTTCGACTGCTGGAAGATCTGGACCATCTTCGAGCAACGCGACAACCTCGATTTCAAGGAACGCCAGGGGATGGAAGATCTGGCTGAAGCCACGCGTGATGTGCTTATTCGCATCGCGCGTAAATATGAAGCCTACGGTATCGAGGAAGAACCCTATGTTTTCATCAAGGCGGATGCCGGCACTTACGGCATGGGTATCATGACGGTGCGCGATCCTGAGGAGCTGCTCAACCTCAACAAAAAAGACCGTAACAAGATGAATATCGTCAAGGAGGGCGCACAGGTGACGGAAGTCATCATCCAGGAGGGAATTCCTACGATTGACACAGTCAAGAACGCGCCTGCCGAACCGATGATCTATTGCGTGGATGGCCACGCTGTCGGCGGTGCGTTCCGGGTGAATGAGCAACGCGATGCTTTCACGAATCTTAATGCGGCTGGTATGCGCTTTACCGGCATCTGCGACGAAATCGAACGGCAGGTTGCCGCCGCAGTGACCGGCCTGCAGTTCCAGGACATGGTGAGCCAACTGGTCGGCCGCATGGCCGGTCATCTGACCGGTGTGCGCGAAATCTT